>Ga0315902_10001108_pt1 | contig 43749 bp, 30 predicted proteins | sample LakEriMetagenome_9_FD_203523 | JGI IMG/M metagenome (GOLD analysis project Ga0315902, IMG submission 203523) | Freshwater fungal communities from buoy surface, Lake Erie, Ohio, United States - Buoy 12 MA117 | ecosystem: Environmental > Aquatic > Freshwater > Lake > Lake biofilm | place: USA...
CGGGCGATCGAGGTGTACGAGCAGGTGCTGCGGCTCGAACCGAATTCGGCCGCCGTGCTGAACAACCTGGCGTATGCCGAGGCGTTCAGCGAAGACCGCCGGGAGTTGGCCTTGCGGCACATCGACGCGGCGATCGCCACCGACGGCCCACGCCGGCAGTACCTCGACACCCGGGCGCTGGTGTTGCTGCAGTTGGGACGGTGTGACGAAGCGCGGCGCGAGTTGGAACATCTGACCGCGCTGGTGCGGTCGCCCCAGTATTCGCTGCACCTGGCGATGGCCCAGCACCGCCTCGACAACCACGATGGGGCCCGGGAGGCGTTGCGGCAGAGCCGCGAGCAGGGCTTCGACCCAGCGGAACTCTCGGCCCTGGAACAACCGTGGTTCGAAGAGTTGCGTCCGCTGTACGAATCGCTGGAGACCAGCGTGGCCCAGAACCAAAGGTAACCGTCGAGATGCAGACTGGGGCGATCGAACCCACCCAGCCCGCACCCTCGCCCCTCTCGCATCCAGCCGCTGCTCCACGGCACTGGGTGCGAGGGGGGTTTTGTCGTCATGAGAAGTCCAGAACGGGGAAGTGTTCCATGCGGGAGGCATTCACCTCGCCCTTTGTTTGCTTCTGCTCGCCGCTACCATCTGTTGTGAATTGAAATCCAGACTGCTTCCGTGACGTGGAACTTGTTCCACGAGATCACACCAAACCCCGAACGCTTGTCTCACCTGCAGACCGCTCGCATCGATGTCAACCGAGCCGCCCCCTGGGCGATGACAAGTGGTTTGGGGAAATCCCGCGGCAACTGAGCCGGCAATCGACCCTCCGCCCCCGCGGCGGAACCACAAACGAGTCACAAGACCTCGTCACCGTGCCGCACTCCAAAAAAATCCCTTATTCCATGTGTGCAAGTCACACCACCGCGCATTGAGCCCCCAGACAGACCTGTTGTGAGTCCGCCCGGGGGCGGCCAGACGCTTAAGGGGACAGGTCCCTTTACGCACACAGCCGTTTGTGATGCAAGAGGACCTGTTGCGGTGAAATGGCACAGCACCGGACTGTGACGCCAACTCGGGACACCGTGTTCCGCCCGCATGCCAAGCGGCTGTGGTCGACTTTCTGGGAACGCTCTTCCTGGCAAGATGGAGTGTCGCTCGCGAGCCGGAAATCAACCGGCCACTTCAGGAAGACGTCAATTCGGACTGCGGGGGCGGCGTTGTTGAGCGATCTGGTTCGGACCGATGTGAACGAGAGGGGGTTGACCGTCGGCCCTCCGTGTTGTCATGGACTTGCCTCCACTGAGGCTGTACCACTGAAAGGCTGGAAACGAATGTTGGGAACTCTGTTGATCGCCGCGGCCGGGTTAGCGGAAGCAGTTTGGCTTTGGGAGATGTTGATCATGACGGGCCTCCTCCTGGTGATTGGCCTCTTCGCAACCATTGCGATGGGTCTGCGATCGACAGTCTCGTTGATGGTGTCCATGATGCTGCTGGTCATCTTCATGGCAATCTGCAGACCCTGGTATCTGTTTATGCCCTTTGACGCGGAAGCGTATGAAGACCACGATGTGGTCCGGGCGGCCGAGAGGTTTCGAGTCGTGGGAATGCTCTGGATTCTGACGACTTCCTTGGTCGTGACCGCCTCGGTCGTGGCATGGCGTCGTGGACACGCTCCGATCGCGGAGGAATGCACCAGCAATCCTTCGTGATTCGAGTGACAGACTGGCGACTAATGGATCCCAACGATGGAGTGGCCACAGAGCACCGCCGGGCCCAGAAGCCACCGGGGGAGGCAATTGCAGAGGCCAGTGGAGCACCGCCATGTCGGATGCCCGCGCCTTGGATGGCCAGCCGCATTTCGGATGTCGTTGATAGCGATTGGAGTGAATCGCGGTCCGCCGTTCCCGGGCAAATTGACGAGATTGGCGGGCGTCGTGGGCGGGTGTCGTGGGCCGGCGACGTGATGGCTCCAACGGCCTTGCACAGTCTTGATTCGCGCCTGGCCCTCACCCTTCCATTGCCAGGGAAGGGGTGCCCGCAGGGCGGGTGAGGGGGTGACCCGTCCGGTTCCAGCAACCGCGTGCGGCAAAAAAACCACGCGGCCGTTTCGCCCTCACCCCAGCCCTCTCCCGCGGCGGTGCGGGTTTTGTTCACCGGACGTCGTCTCGCGGGAGAGGGGGCACGCGCGGCTTGCGCCGCTGGGGACTTATCGGCTGGGAACCGCGCGGCAGGAACGCCTTGGCTCACATGGTGTCCCTCGTACCCTGTTCAGGGAACAGTGCGGGCCACCCTTGGTGTAACTGGCTGGGCCGTGTGTCCGAGAACATGTTTGACCAAACGGTGCCCATGACTATCGGTCAAAACGGGCCATCCATTAGTGAAAGCCGAACCGGCACTTTCCGATCCACGTCCGTCGATTCGCCACACCCCTCGGCTCGCGCTCGACCTGCACTTCACGCCACAGGCTCATTCGACAATGGATGGCCCCCACACCCGGCACTCGACCGATCGTTCTCGGTACTTTCGGGAACCAACTCTCCCGGTCACTCACAGAGCGACAACAGCCGTTGGCGGATGTCGGTGTGGATCTGTTCGTCCCACTCGGCGGCGACGTGGGCGGGGAAGTCGAAGGGGGACTGGTAGGGGGGACCGTTGGGGCGGAGGTAGCCGGCGGCGGGGTCACCCAGGTCGATGTTGTCGTGATTCTCGGCGATCTTCAGCGGGCCCCACACGAAGCGGTTGCGGGTGTAGTAGTTCACGCTGCGGTTGATGGTGACCGGGCGCGTGCGGGGGGGGACCAGCGCCCGGCCCGTCGACGAGGGATCAAGAAACACCACCAGGTCGAGCGCCAGCGGGCGGTCGCTGGTGGCCAACGTGCGGGCGACCTCGTAGGCGGTGTGTCCCCCCCAGCTGTTCCCCACAATCGCCAGCCGGTCGCGCGGGGCCTGCCGGCCATGCGCGCGCAGGCAGTCGACAATCGCCCGGGAGTGCGGGGGCTGCGGATCGGCCAGGTTCCCCGCGCGCGTCCCGTTCCAATTGAAATACTCCGCCAGGACGTCGGCGGCGTGCAGATCATCCCGCAGCCGGTACAGGCCGCTGTTCCCCTGATCGCGGCGGGCCGTGCCGGCCAACTGCTCGGGAGTGGGGTCGCTGTCCATCCCGCCAATCAGCACGCAGAACAACCGGCGGGACTCGCCCGCAGACCGGCTCGCCGCCGCCCGGGTGGCCCCCACAGTCCGGACCTCGGTCTGTCCCAGGGCGACGTCCGTACGGACCACGAAAGCCAGCACGGCCACACAGGCCAGACGCAGGGCCGCAGATCGAGTTCCAGTGAACCACATGACGTCACGCTTCCCGTTTCGAGGTGCCAGGCAGCCCCCATCCCTGAGGGCCGGCCGTCATCGGGAAGTCTGTCACAACTTCGGGGCCGCGGGCAAGACCGGTTGCCGCCGGACGGCCCACAGAGTCTGCCCTCCCGCCCGAAACCCTGGTGCACAATCGCCAGCGACGACGGCTACCGGCGGATGCGACCGCTGGCTGGGGGGACCCGCGGTCGCACGGTTTCTGCCGGATGTGGTTCCCTTCCCGACGCCGTCCGCTCGCCCGCGAAGGGGCTCACCCAAACAGCGCTTCGATCGGTTTGCCCCCGTCGACAATCTTGAGGGGGCGGCCGATGGGGCTGAAGTTCTCGGTGCTGGGGTCGACCCGCAGAGACCGGCACATCGTCGCGAAGAGGTCCTGCACGGTGACCGGGTTGTCTTTGACCTGCTGGCCATCGGGGGAACTGGCCCCGTACACCTGGCCTCCCCGAACTCCTCCCCCGGCCATCAGAGCATTGAACGCCCGGGGGAAGTGGTCGCGCCCCGTCCGGGGGTTGATCTTGGGAGTCCGGCCGAACTCGCCCATCCAGACCACCAGGGTGTTCTCGAGCAGACCACGCTGCTTGAGGTCGGTGATCAGCCCCGACATGCCCCGGTCGACCGGGCCCGCCAGCTTGGTCACCTGCTTGAAATTGTCCTGGTGGGTGTCCCAGCCATTCGAGCGAACCTCAATGAACCGGACCCCCGCTTCGACGAGCCGGCGGGCCAGCAGGCACCCCTTGCCGAAGGGGGAATCGCCGTAGAGTTTTTTCGTCTCGTCCGATTCATTCGCGAATTCAAACGCCTTCACATTTTCGCTGAGGACCATGCGGCGGGTCTTGTCGTACAGCTGCTTGTGCTCGGCGACCTGCACCTCAGCCCCCTTCGCGGCGAACTCGTCTTCCAGCCGGCCGAGCAGATCGAGCCGGCGGTTGAACCGCGGCCCCTTCACACGTCCCACGACGTTCCCCGGCAGTTCTCCCGGAGCCTGGACGACAAAGGGTTCGTAATCGACCCCCAGGAAACCCGACCCGACGGTGGGACCAACCGAAACGACAGGCGGCAAATCGCAGTTCTTGTCAGAAAGTTCCTTCGCGAGGGCCGCCCCCACGCTGGGATGTCGGAGGGTTCCCGTGGGGACATACCCCGTATGCATCTGGTACGAGGCCCGCTGGTGTTCCCCCTCTTTGTTGGTCATCGACCGCAGGATGGCGATCTCGTTGAGGACCTGCGCGGTGAGGGGCCAGTCCTGGGCAATCTGGATGCCAGGGACGGCTGTATCAATGGTGGTGGTCGGTCCGCCGTTGGTGGTGCCGGGCTTGGGATCGAAGGTTTCCATCTGGCTCGGCCCCCCGGCCATCCAGAGCAGAATCATCGCCCGGCCGCCCCGCCGCAATTCGTCGGCCCGCAGGGTGCAGAGATCGGGCAGACTCAGGGTCCCGGCAGCGGCGGCCCCGGCGAGGCTGGTCTGCAGAAAGCCGCGACGGTTGGGACTGGCGAATCCATCGGCAACAGGGAACAACGGGCTCATCACAGGCACCTGGCAAAAACAGAAGTGAGGTGACTCGTTGGGAGGTGGACGCGGCGGGGTGGACCGACTACCGCCGGGTCTGGAACTCGGTCGAGTTGATCAGGCTCCAGAGGATGTCTTCGAAGGCGTCCTGGCGGTTCCCCACATCCTTGAGGTATTCGCCGCAGATTTCGATTTCCTTCGCCGACGGCTCGCGGGCGTGCACCAGCAGATAAAGTTCGCGGAGCGCGTCTTCATTGCTGGAGTGCTGCGCGAGAATGGTCGCCAGACGGGTGGCCCCCTTCCCGGCGATGAGGTTGTGGATCGCGGGAGAGTTCATGAGGAACAGGGCCTGCAGCAGGTTGCCCTGCTGGTCCTCGGGAGTCGCCGACGGATCGAACCCGAACAGCCGGCGGAATTGACCGCGGGCCGAGCTGTCGTTGTATCGCCCGGCCAGCTTGCGTTGGCCCCGGTTGGCGGGCCCCCCCAGGTCCTCGACGCCGAGGATGCGGGTGATGGCGTCGTAGAGCTGGTCGGCCCGCAGCCTGGTGGGGCAGGCGCTGGCGAACGCGGGGGGATTTTCCGAGATGGCCCGGGGGCGGATGCGGCGCTGGTAGGCCTCGGTGTTGGTGATGGTCTTCAGCAGCCACTTCACGTCATAGCCGCTGGCGGTGAACCCGGCGGCCAGCGCGTCGAGCACCTCGGGATGCCGGGGAGTCCGTTCGGGACCCATGTCATCAACCGGCATCACGAAGCCTTCTCCCATCAACTGGGCCCAGAGGCGGTTGACGAACGCCTTGGCGAACCAGGGATTCTCGGGGGCGGTGACGTAGCGGGCCAGGGCGACCCGGCGTTCAACGTCGGACAGGCCGGTGCCGGGAGAGGCGTCATTGAGGAAAAACTTCGGGTCGAAGCGGGTGCCGGCCGACTGGGGGTTCTGCAGGTCGGGCATGTAGTACTCGGCCATTCCCTTCGTCCCCCGCATCATCGGCAGCGGGACCTGGCGGATTTCTGCGACCGACAGGGTACCGTTTTTGTCGGTGTCGGCCTCGGAGAACAGTCGCGAGAGGGCGGGACCGCCGTCTCCCTTGAGTTCCTTCTTCGAAAGCTGGCCGTCCTGGTTGGCGTCGAGCCGGGCGAGGATCGTGTCGGCATTCTTGCGGATCCGTTCGATCGCCTCGGCGGGGTTGGCCGCCGCTCCATTGAACGAGACCAGTTCGAACGAGCGGTCATCCCCCTTCACACGATCGATGCGCAGGCGGGGGAAGAACGCAGCCAGGGCGTGGAACTCTTCGCGCTTCCACTTGTCGGTGGGGTGATCGTGGCAATTGGCGCACTGCAACTGGATCCCCAGGAAGACGCGGGCGGTTTCGGAGGCGGCCTCGTCGGGCTCGCCGCGTTGGGCGTAGAGCAGGGCAGTCTCCCCCTGCTTGCGGACATCTCCCTTCGCCGTGAGCAGGCGGGTGGTGATGTCGGCCCACGAGGCATTGTCGCGCAGCTGGCCGGTCATCCACTCTTCGAACGCCTCGCGCGAGATCTGGGCCCGCTGCTCGACGGCACGCGAGAAGATCACGTCGCGCCAGTAGCGGGCCCAGTTGACGGCATACGCGTCGCTCCGCAGCAGGCGGTCGATCACCTGGGCCCGTTTGTCGGCATCGGGATCGAGCGAAAAGAGCGAGACCTCTTCGGGGCTCGGGGCGATGCCCGCGAGGTCGAACGAGACTCGCCGCAGGAAGTCTTCATCGGGGGCGCGGGGAGCCAGTTCGACTCCGGCTTGCCGCAGTTGGTCGGCCAGCAGCCGATCGACCTGCCGGCCCAGCTCGACGTGGTCGGGAAGCGTGCCCGGACGGGGGTAGGGGGTGAACTCGGCGGGACGGCGGGCCTCGGCGAGGCGTTTTTCTTCCGCCGCCTGGGCTCGCTGTTCCTTCGGAGTCTCTTTGGGGGTTGTGGTGGGGGGCTGTTTGGCAGCCGGGCTCTCGGAGGCCCTCTTCGCCGCTTCGTTTTTCTTGGCGGCAGCCAGCCGGGCGGCGGTTTTCTTTTTCGCAGCGGGCGGAGCCTTGCCGGCCGGTTTGGATTGGGCCGAGTCGGCTGTCTTCGGGGAGGCTGCCGGAGTTTTGGCCGATTTCTTTTTGGTCTTCGCCGCCCCCTTCGCTGGGGCCTTCGCTGAAGATTGGTTGTTTCGTTGGACCGGGGCCGCGCTCTCCTGGGCGGCAGGATTGGCTGCGGAGCGGGCGGAATCGTCAGCCAGAGCCGCACTCGAGAGCAGCAGGACCCCGCCGAGAGCCAACAGGTGAGGCCGGACGAACTGAGACATTTTTTTCCAGCAACTGAACATCTTCTTCTCCACACCGGGGCGAGTTGCGGCGAGTCGGCGGACTGCTGTGGATCAAACACCGCCAACGGGTTCGGGTATCGCAAGTGACACCGGTTTCGTCCAGTGAAATCGACGCCTCTTCCTCCCATTCCCAGCAACTTCCTGAACGGGGCTTACAATTTGTCCAGCGGTTCGGCCGGGGGCGGCTTGCCTCGGCTTGGAGGCCCCTCCTAAGATCCTCAGGGAAAGTGCTCCTGAAAAACGGCGGATTCATGACAGGCGTTCACTGGGTGTTGGCGTCGCTGGGGATGGTGGGAGCTGGGCTTATGGCCTGGCTGTTTGCCAAGCCGCTGCGCCGATCCCGGCAACAGCGGGAGGCCGAGGGGGCACGAATTGCGTTCGAGTCGCAACGGGAGGCACTGTCCCGAAAGTTCCTGGAGGTGGCGAGTTCGTCGGGCAAACCGCGTGGTCTGCGGTGGCTGGCCGTCGAGTTCGGAGACCACATTCGCTACGCCCGCGACCGTCAGACCGGCCTGTTGGCGGCATTCGTGGGAGTGAACATTCGCTTCGAAGCCATTCCGGGAGGCGATATGGAAGGGGTGGCTGCGGTCGGGAACATTCGTGATGGTGCCGCCTTGTTCCATTACGAACGGGGTGGTTGGGGCACCGGGGGGAAGACACTGTTCAACGTCAATCCCGACGAAGCGCTCGCCCGGTTCCAGGCGCAGTTCGACCCGCTCCCCAATTCCCCTTCCGGCTAGGTCACTCCCCGTCGCGCCGACTGGGCCATTCTGAGACCCGAGAGTTTTCCCCATCCGCATTCGTCTGTTTCACTGGTCTGTCCGTAGTCAACCGGTCGTTGTCCAGTCCGTTGTTCCTGGTCGGAATTCATCCGCTTCCCCGTCGACCTCACGTTCCTTTTCCGCTGCTGGTCTCATGCCGCTTCAACAACCTCTCCATCGTGTGCTGTGTTCGCTGGCTGTTCTTCTGGCGGGGGTGACGGGCAGTTCCCTGCCGGCCTGGTCGGCCGATGCGACCAGCGAGTCTCAACAGCGGCTCGAGCGGGATCTGAAGTACCTCGCCAGTGACGAACTGGAAGGGCGCGGCGTCGGGCTGAAGGGGCTCGAGGTGGCGGGGGAATTCATCCGCGAGCAGTTCGCCGCCGCCGGGCTGAAGCTCGACACCGTCCAGGGGACGGCGTTCCAGAACTTCACCATGCCCACCGGGGCCGTGCAGGGACCGGTGAACACGCTGGAATTCGTGGGACCCGACGGCACGAAACTCAATCCCAGCCAGCCGGGAGACTTCACTCCGCAGTCGTTCGGCGGAGCGGGGGCCTTTTTTGGCGAACTGGTCTTCTGCGGCTACGGCATCGAAGCCTCCGACAAGAACTACAACGACTTCGAAGGGGTCGATCTCAAGGGGAAGGTGGCGATTATCGTCCGCAAGGTTCCCCAGCAGGCGAATCCCCGCAGCCCCTTCGCGGGCCCTCGCGGCGGGGTGGGACCCTACGGCGAATTGCGGACGAAGGTGATCAACGCGGCGTCGAAGGGGGCGGCCGCGATTCTGTTTGTCAACGACCCGTACACTGGGCGGAATGAGTTGGCAGAGGCCAAAAAGCAGGTGGGCAAGCTGGCTGAGGGAGTGGCCGAGAGTGCCGTCGAGGTCGAGGCGATCGACGCCGCCGACGCCGAGAAACTGGCCATGGCCAAAATGAAGCTCACCGAGGCGGTGGCGAAGTACAAAGCCGGGAAGGGGCACCTGCCGGCCGAGCCCTCGGACGACCTCATGAAATTCGGCTACGCCGGTTCCGAGGCGATTCGCGAGATCCCGGTGCTGCACATCACCCAGAAGCTGTGCGACCAGGTGCTGCAGGGTTCCCTCAAGACGACCCTGGCCGCCCTGGAGGAAAAGATCGACCAGACCCAGAAGCCGGCCAGTCAGGTCTTGACCGGCTGGAATGCGGGAGGCGTGGTGTCGATCGAGCGGACCCAGGCCGCGGTGCGAAACGTGATTGGAGTTGTGGAAGGAACCGGCCCGCTGGCGAACGAGACGATTGTGGTGGGGGCCCATTACGACCACGTGGGACGCGGCGGACCCGAGTCGCTGGCGCGGGGCTCCTCCGAGATTCACAACGGTGCCGACGACAACGGATCGGGGACGGTGGCCCTGCTGGAACTGGCCCGCCGGATCGCCAGCCGTCCCGAGAAGCTGCCCCGCCGGGTGGTTTTCATCGCGTTCACCGCGGAAGAGAAGGGGCTGATTGGCTCGGCCCGTTACACCAAAGAGCCGGTGTTTCCGCTGGAGAACACCGTGGCGATGTACAACCTCGACATGGTGGGACGGCTGACCGAGAACAAGCTGACGGTGTTTGGCGTGAAGACCGCCAAGCACTTCGAAGAGTCGCTCGGGAAGCATGGTCCCGAGTTGGGACTCGAACTGTCGATGAAGCCGGAGGGTTTTGGCCCCAGTGACCATTCGTCGTTCTACGCCAAGAAGATTCCCGTGCTGCACTTCTTCACGGGGACACACAGCGACTACCACCGCCCCGGCGATGACTGGGACAAGATCAATTACGAAGGGACCCGCAAGATTGTCGATCTGACCGAGCGGATGATCGTCGAGACGGCGTTGCGGGAGGCCCGGCCCGAATATGTTGAGGTGCAGGGGTCGGCCCAGGTGGGAGAGCGGCAGGGGAGCCGGCCGTACTTCGGCAGCATTCCCGACTTCGGCGGCAACAAGCCCGGCTATCCGCTGGGTGGTGTGGCGGGGGGCGGCCCGGCCGAGAAGGCGGGGCTCAAGGCGGGAGACAACATCATCCAGATCGGGATGAACAAAATCGCCAGCCTCGACGACTTCGATGCGGCCCTGCGGCAGTTCAAGGCGGGGGATGTGGTCGATGTGACGGTCGAGCGCGGCACCGAGAAGGTGACCGTGAAGGTCACCCTCGACAAGCCGCGCTAAATGCTGGCGAACGGCGTCATGCGGTCAACCGGGCCGGAGATGGCCCGGCCCGGTCGACCGTGAAGTCGATGACCTTACGTCGGGGTGACAGACCTCCCGGTCTGTCAGGCCGACCCGCATGACTCATGCGAATCGACTCAATCCCAATTCCCCACCACCGGCCGGACCTGATACGTTGCACGTTGTTGGCCTGTGTCGCGCCCCTTGGACGCACAGGCTGACCAGCCTGTGCCACGGCCGCGGGGTCGGAGAGTGCCGCAGACGTGGGCTTGTGTTGTGACGTTGGTTCCCTCAACGTGTTCCGGAGAGTCTCTCATGCCTCGCCTGTCGCGCCGGATGTTCGCGTTCTTGTGGCTGATTCTGGGGGCGTTGATCCTGCTGGCGGCGTTGTCGCCCGGCTACGTGCGTGTCAAGATGACGGGCACCCCCGATGGCGACATCGATGTCGAGCAAGTGGGGTTTGGTCCGAAAAAAGTGCGGGTCAAGGCGGGGGATGGAATGATTGAATCGCGGGCGTGGTGAGCGGGATCCGGTCGCCCAGTATCAACTCGTGTTCACTGGAAGTCCGGTTTCCGATTGGGTGAAGCACCTCCCGCAACAAGCCTCATCGAAACAGGAATTGGAATCCGACCGAGATCAGCAGGTCGCAGACGATATAGACGGCGGCAATCAGAAAAGAGCGTTTGATCTCGGTCCCACAAAGAGCCGAAATGGCGGCTCCCAAACCCAGTCCAACCAGGTTCAACGCCACAAGAATGGCCCACCACCCCAGCCAGGGAGCCAGGGCAAGCAGCAGCAGGGAGGATCCCACCGAAGCGCCGAACGCCAAAGCCGCCCCCTGGCCAAATCCGATCTCCTCATCGGCCAGGGTCTTGAGAATTCCAATCAGACACAACGACTTGATGGCGATCGACAACATCGCAGTTGCACTCCGGAAAGAAAACTTGGGTTTTCCAAAGTGTTTTGTGTGTCGACCTGACCGTCAATTGGTTTTTTCGATTTTGTTGAACGACAACACGCCTCACTGGCCTGGAGCGGAGCTGGAGGCAAGGGATTCATGACGGCACGCCCTTCTGTATCCCAAGAAGCGCTGCGAGTCCGTCTTGACGGGATTGGGTCAACCTAAGTTGCCCCAACCCTGAAACAGCGCATACGGCATCGCCCCCCCTGGGCGGAGATGAAAGCGTTCCGGTCAGGCGAGTGGGACCCTGCCAACCAGGCGATGTGGCCGTCCCCTTAAGAATGGGAAGAGGTGATTGCCACAGACGGCAGGGGTCCCGGGGCCGCGCCTACGCCCGCGCCGCGTCCACCCGTCCCGGCCAGCGGTCCCACCAGGCGCAGAACTGCCGCCATTGCTGTTCCAGAAAGCCCCGCTGGCTGGGGCTGAGACGGTCGGTGGCGTGCAGGTGGTGTTCGTAGGCCGCGTGCCCTTCCAGCACCATCAGCGCCTTGTAATACAGCACCAGGTCGGGGCCTTCGTCGTAGGTCGAGAGCACCTGCAGGGCGTTGTCCAGCTCGGCTGCCAGGCGACGGGCCTCGACATCTCCCCGGGCCGCCCGCTCGCAGAGTTCAATCAGCCGCAGCACCTGCTTCGGCAAGGCATTCCCCACTCCAGTGATCGCCCCGACCGCCCCGCACCGCACATAGCCGTGGAAGACCTGCGTGTCGACCCCCACCATCAGCGCCAGGGACGGATCGCCGCTGGTGATGTGCTCGGCGGCGTAGGTGAGTGACTTCGACCCGCCGAATTCCTTGAACCCCACCAGGTTGGCGTGTTCGCGGCGCAGATCAAAAAACAGATCGGCTTTTGTTTCAAACCCGTAATAAGGGCTGTTGTAGATCACCGCGGGAAGGGGGGCGCCCGCCGAGAGAATCCCGGCGAAGTGCGCCCGCTGGGCGGCCGGCGAGGTGCCGCGCGACATCAGCCGGGGAATGACCATCAATCCCGCCGCCCCGACTTTCTTCGCATGGGCGGCATGCGCGGCCGCCCGGCCCGGACTCTGCGCGCCGGTCCCCACCACCACGGGCACTCCCGCCCGCACCAGCCTTTCGACCCCCTCCTGACGCTGTTCATCGGTCAGCAGGGGCCAGTCCCCCATCGAGCCACAATAGACCACTCCCCGCATCCCGGCCGCAACCAGCGACTGGGCGGTCTTCACCAGCGCCTCAAAATCAGGCCGGCCCTGTGCCGAACAGGGGGTCATGAGGGCCGGAATGCAGCCGCGAAAAATCGAACCGTCAGGCATGAAAGACACCACACAGGGATCCTGGACAGGACGTCCTCCCGGACGCCCACAAAGTCATTCCGAGTGTCGCACAGCCGGGAGGCGAAGGGAATACTCCCGGAGCCCCCCCTTGAGAAGGGTCGGAATCCAGCGGGACCCGGACCAGACTGGAGTGGACCAACCCCGACCGGACGCACGCAGAGGGACGTCTTCCCGGGTGTTGGCTCTTGCGGACCGATCAGCGATCGACGATCAGCGTGAGGATCTTGTCGGTCACTCAGCGTAGCGGATGGGATTCCAGTCGCGGGCCACCGCGCACAGGGTGTCGAGCACCTGGCGGTCGGGACTGGTGGCGACAATCCCCGGCAGCCGCAGCATTTTGGCCCGTTCGTCCATCCAGGTCTCGTGGAAGTTCACCGGCTGCCGGTTGTGGACCCACAGCGCGTCTCCTCCCAGAACCCGCGCAACATGCAGGCTGGCGGGAAAATCGTAAATGTTGGGGGAGTGAATGAGCGAGCCGGCGTAGGCTCCACTGGCCATGAGTTCGTAGATCGACCCGGGGCAATCGTCCGCCGCCACCCCTTCGAGGCCCGCCTGGGTCACCAGCCGGGCCTTGGCACGGTCGTGCTGCTGGAAGCCGATCATGTAGATCTTCTTCGATTCCCCCCGGCCGGCGGCGGTCTGGTTCCAGGTCGTCCGGGTGACGGGGGGGAAACTGGCGAGCACCTCGACGGCAGGACGGGCCGGGTCGTCGGGCCCGGTCACCACCCGGTCACCCTGCACTTCGACCCAGGTGCCGTGCGGGCCCCATTCCGGCAACAGCACCAGCGAATAGTGCAGCGTGTCGCGTCCCTGCAGCGTCAGAATGACCGAGTACCCGTTGCCGGTCTTGTCGCGGTACTGCTTCGTCCCGTCGATGGGGTCGAGGCAGAGGGTGTAGGGGCTGTCGGCGGCGAACCGCAGCAGGTCGCCGGTGGTTTCTTCGGCGGCAATCTTGCAGTGCCGAAAGGCGGGGTCGCCATCCCGCAGGGCTCCCACCAGCAATTCCTGCACCGTGAGATCGGCAAGAGTGAGTGCGTCGGTATTCGAGCTGCCCGACTTCTTGTCTTCGAGCGCGATGTTGAACTGCCGCATCCGGCGGGCGACGCTGCCCGACCAGCGGACCGGACCGGGCAGGTTGCGATGCAGGGCGGAGACGAGATGGGCGAGATCCATGGGAGTTCCAGGGGAGATGCGAAGAAGGGCGGATCGCTCAACCGGTGCGGGAGAGAGTCACTTCCAGGGAAACGGCCGCCCCGCCAGCAACTCGAACGCCTCGATGTATTTGGCCCGCGTCTTCAGGGCCACTTCGTCGGGAAGCGCCGGCGGGGGGCTGTTCTTGTCCCACCCGGTGGTCTCCAGCCAGTCCCGTACGAACTGCTTGTCGAACGAAGGCTGTCCCTTTCCTGGAGCATACTGCGCGGCGGGCCAGAACCGGGAACTGTCGGGGGTCAGCACCTCATCGATCACGATGGGCCGCCCGTCAAACTCGCCGAATTCGAACTTGGTGTCGGCCAGCAGGATGCCCCGGGCCCCGGCATAATCCCGCGCGGTCTCGTAAATCTGCAGGCTTTTGGAACGCAGCGTCTCGGCCACCGGGGCCCCCACGATCTCGACCATCCGGGCAAACGGGATGTTGATGTCGTGCCCCGACTCTTCCTTGGTGGCGGGGGTGAAGATCGGGTGATCGAGGCGGTCACTCTCGCGCAGCCCGGCGGGCAGCCGCACCCCGCAGACCTCACCGGTCTGCCGGTATTCCTTCCAGCCCGAACCCGAGAGATAGCCGCGGACCACGCATTCGACCGGGTAGACCCGGGCCTTGCGCACCACCATCGACCGTCCCTCCAGAGGGGCGACGTCGGTCCCCGGGGGCAGGGGCACATCGCGTGGATCCAGACTCAGCAGGTGGTGTTCCACCGGCAGCAATCCAAACCAGACCGCCGACAGTTGGGTCAGCACCCGGCCTTTGTCGGGAATGCCGGTGGGAAGCACCCAATCGAAGGCACTGATGCGGTCGGTGGCGATCACCAGCAGGCGGTCGCCGAAGTCGTAGACATCGCGCACTTTTCCTCGTCGGGGAGTCATCCCCGGAAGCTCAGAGCGGGTGTAGGCGGTGTTCATCGTGTGGGGGAACGAGGAGAGCGGCGGGGCGCGTCCGGAGGGGAGACCACTCCAGAGCGAGGGGAAACCAACGGCAGCCGGGGGGAGGATTCAATCGGTCCGGTAATTCGGACGCCCCCCCCAGCCCAACTTGCGGTGCAGTGTCGTGTAATAGCTGCTTCCCGGAACCTTCGCCATCAGGAACGAAACCGGTGCCCGCGAGACCTCGACCTGGTCACCCGGAGCCAGCGGAACCCGGATCTGACCATCAATCACCAGCATGGTTCCCTCGGGAGCCCGGGGGACCGTCAGCCGGTAGGTCAGATCCGCACTGTCCACCAGGGGACGATTGGTCAGGGTATGGGGACAGATCGGGGTGATCACGAAGGCGGGCAGATCCTGCCGCAGAATCGGCCCCCCCGCCGAAAGATTGTGGGCCGTCGATCCCACGGGAGTGGAAATCAGCACACCATCCGCACTGTAGGTGGTCACCGACTCACCATCGATGGCCAGTTCGACGTCGATCATCCGCAGCGAGCCCCCTGCCGAGACCACCACCTCGTTCAGCCCCAACCACTCCTGGAAGGGGCCAGTCCTGGGGCGATGCACACAGCGGAACATCAGGTGGCTGACCACCTGGTAGTCACGGCGGACCAGCCCGGGCAGATGCTCGCGGAATTGCTCCTGCGACAAATCGGCCAGGAATCCCAGCCGGCCGTGATTGACCCCCACCACGGGCAATTGGTTGGTCCCCATTTGACGGCAGGCTCTGAGAATCGCCCCATCGCCCCCCAACACCAGCACCAAATCGGCCTCGGCGGGGGAGAACTCGCGGGTTCCACCGTGGTCGATGGCCAACACGTCGAGGTTGGGCTGCTTCTTCAGCAGACCGGCGACCTCGGGCCACGCCGCCGCCACACGGGCAATTTTGAGGTCGGCAATGACCACCAGCCGCAGGGGAGAACCAGACATCAGACCGGGCGGATGGGACCAAAGGCGGGAAAACCGCTGAATTCTTGCACAGGAGCAGTGGGGATTCAAGAAGGGGATCGGGAAGTTCCGTCAACAGCAGGCCCCACGGTGCCCGGTTCTGGAAATTGTCTGACACATCCGGCCGGATAGATATTTGCCAACTCGCCACGCCGAATCGTTACGTGCGAAGTGTGTGACTCCTTTCTCCAGAATTCCGGGGCTCAGCCCGAAATCGATCGTGCAGAGATTGCCGATTTCAATTAGCCTAAGGTGAGACAGCTGGAGGTCTACTGATTCGCGAGGCTTGCGCTTTTCATGACGGGTCGAGAAACGGGTGATTTACAGGGCCGCAACCAGCCCCAGGGCGAGGAGGGACTCTCCGCCGGTGGTGCGGGACCAGACAGCCTGCCCAGTTCAAAGCCGGCAGCCTCCACGACCGCGCGTGACGACTCTCACGATTCCCTCCCGGCGACTTCGGATGAGGGGGCCGAACGCCCGAGTGATCACTCGGGCAGCAGCCGCAAAGAGGGATCCCGCCGAAGGCGACGCGGTTCCGGTCGCCGCCGCCGCCGCGAATCGAGCGGAAAATCCGAGGGCAAGAAGGTCACCGATCAATTGGGCCCCGCGGCTCTGCTGCTGGCGATCCTGTCGGTGATTGTCAGCATTCCGTTGCAGGAGGCCATCCCCGGACTGGTACTGGGGCTGGTGGCCTTCCTGGGCAGTACGATTCTGGTCGGCATCCGGCTCATCCGCAACCGCCGGTCGTCCCTGGGAATGTGGGCCCTGGGACTCTCGCTGCTGGCGGTCGGTGCCGGGCTGTTCGCGATCCGTCGCGAACGAGCGCTCGAACAAAAGATGATGATTCAGCGGGCGGCCGACCGGCTGAAAGAGGAAGAAGAGCTGATCGAAAAATCCCGCCGACTCAATCCTCCCAAGACAGTCGGCGGCACCGTCGCCAAGCCTCCCGTCGCGGCCAATCCTGCGGTCCCAGCGGAGATTGGCAATCCACCGCCGGACGCGGAACCGGAACAAGGCCCCGAGGAAGATCCCCTGTTGGCCCGATTCGGAGTTCCAACCGTCCCCAAAGCCGACGATTCGGCGGCCGTCGCACTGCTGCGGCAGCGGGGGTTGGCCCTCAAACAGCAGGTCGTTTCGCTCGACGGGCCCACCGAAGACCAGGCGGTCGTCACCGAGATCATCTTCCTCTCGCCGCGGGCCAGCGATGAGCTGCTGCGCGCTGTCGGGCCCGCCCTGTCAAAACTCCCCAACCTGCGGATTCTGAACCTCTTCGGAGGTGAAGTGAGCGAGGCGGGCCTGGCCGCACTGCTGACCGGCGATGTCCTCAGCGAAATCACCCTGCCGCAGGCCTCCGATCCTGTCGCCAGCCAACTGAGCCGCTTCCGCAATCTCCGGAAAGTGGTCTTCGATCGCCGCGGCTCCATCACCGACGACGGCCTCGCCCAGCTCGCCCAGTTGACCCGGCTGCGCCGGCTCGATCTGGGAGCGACTCGCGATGGATCCCCCCTCATCACCGACGCCTCCGCCCGCTCGCTCCGGCAGTTGACCGCACTCCGCGAGCTCATCCTGCCGCAGACCGCCCTGACCCCCGAGGGAATCCAACTGCTGGGAGGCATCGCCCGGCTGGAACAGCTCGATCTCACCCTCAACGAAGTCACCGACGCGAGTCTCAGCGCCTTGGGTGATCTCAAAAACCTCCGCTCGCTGAAATTGCGCGGAACCCAGGTGCAGGGATCCGGGCTGCAGTATCTCGCCCGTTGCCAGAGCCTGGAATCGCTGCAGCTTTCTGAGCTGTCTCCCTTCGAAAGCGATGAACTCCGGCATCTGGTCGGTCATCCCCGGCTGAAGGCACTGAACCTTTCCGGAACCCGGCTCGACAAGCGGGCCATCAATCATCTCCAGGGCATTCCCACCCTCGAACTGCTGGAATTGAATGATTCGGGAGTGGGTGAAGCCGATCTGCGCGAGCTGCGGGCCGCCCTTCCGAAGTGCACCGTCGAGGCCGTCAAGCTCTTCACCGACTGACCCCCCAAGCCGGTTGATCTCCCCCCCACGCACCTCTCCCGAACCGCCGCTCATCCATCCGGGATGATCGAGCTGCCAGACCCACCGCCGACCGAGTGCCAGCCAACGGCCGCGAATCCGTCGTACCGCCTCCCGGTCGCGTGCCTGGCAGAGCCAGCCAGACAAAGCCAGCCACACTTCGGGGCAGACCGCGGGACAGACACCAGCCGTGGTCTTCCTCGTTCGGCTTTCGGAATTCGATTCGCCGCGGCTGGCCGACCGTGGCGTGACCCACCCCGCCAGGTCCTTGTTTCCGCGACCGCGCTTGCGGCGATTTGCCAAGCCACCCCCCCCTCCATACCATTTTTCTCTCGTGTCTGGCGGTCGAGCCACGGTTCGATCCTCCCGTGCCCCCCTTCGGATCCTCCCACGATGAACCGTCCCTCCGCACACGCTGTCATGGTTCCCCTGCTGGCCTTGCTGCTGGGTTACAGCTGGGCCCACCGGCCACAGGCCGTTGGACAGGGGGACCGCCCGCGTCTCGACATCGCCCTCGTCGACATGGTCAGGCTCTTCAACGCCGACAAAGACTACGTCTCCCAGCGGGAAGAACTGCAAAAGGAGGTCGCCGACGCCCAGAAGACCCTCCAGGAAAAACAACAAGCCCTGCTGCAACTGCAGGAAGAGGGACGCAAGGCCAAGCCGAATTCGGAAGAACAAAGACGCATCGGGGAAGAACTGCGGCAAAAGGCCCGCGATGCCGAGATGTTCCGGCAAAACCACGTCAACAAGGTGCTCGAAACCGAGAAGGCCCTCAATATCAAGACCTGGCGGACCATCAACGAACGGATCCAGCGGTATGCCGACGATCGCGGCATCCGCCTCGTCATCCGCTACACGTCCCAGCCCGTCGAAGACTCCAAGACCCCCCAGGAAGTCCTGGCCCTCATCAATCAGGATGTCGTCTATCAAAACGGGCTCGACGTCACCGAAGACATCCTGCAGACGCTCAACTAGACCCGCACCCGGGATCCCGCCAAGCACGCAAGACATCCCCCCCGGCTGCTCTTTCGGTGCCGGGCCGTCAGTCGGCCTTTTCGAACGTCTTCGGTTACGGTACAGGTCTTTCCGTCACAGCGCTCTTCCCCAACGGCCCTACTTCCATCCCGCGCCATGCTCATCTTCTGCGTCGTGATTTACATGCTGGCCACGGTGGCCCTCGGCCTGTACGCCTCGCTACGTGTGAAGGACTCCAAAGACTTCATGGTCGCCGGCCGGTCCCTCCCGCTCTACATGAGCTTCGCCTGCGTCTTCGCCACCTGGTTCGGGGCCGAAACCGTCCTCTCGGTCTCCGCCAAGTTCGCCCACAAGGGGCTCGGCTTCGTCTCGGGTGACCCCTTCGGCGCCTCGTTCTGCCTCGTGCTGGTCGCCATCTTCTTCACCCGCACGTTTTACCGCCTCGGGCTGCTGACCATCGGCGACTATTACCATCAGCGCTATGGCAAGCTGGTGGAAATCATCACCTCGCTGGGAATCGCCTGCTCGTACTTCGGCTGGACCAGCGCCCAGCTCTCGGCTCTCGGTCTGGTCATCAACGTGCTGTTCCCCGACATCTCGCTGAACCAGGCGATTCTCATCGGGTCGGTCATCGTCACGTTCTACACCCTGTTTGGCGGGATGTGGTCCATCGCCCTCACCGATGTCGTCCAGACCGCCGCGATCGTCATCGGACTGATCGTCGTGGCGATGCTGCTGGGGCAACAGGCGGGAGGATTCGACAAGGTTGTTTCCGCCGCGCAGGCCGAGGGCAAGCTCACCCTCTTTCCCCACCTCACCGCCTCGGCCTGGATGGTCTTCATCGGGGAATTCCTGACCATGTCGCTGGGCTCCATTCCCCAGCAGGACGTCTTCCAGCGCGTCACCAGTGCCCGCGACGAAAAGACCGCCTTCCTGGGAACCCTCGGCGGCGGCCTGTTCTACTTCGCCTTCTCGTTCGTGCCGATGTTCATCGCCTATGCCGCAACCGTCATCGACCCCACCTACCAGGCCCACTTCCAGGCCGAAGATGCCCGCGAAGTGCAGAAGATCCTCCCGGCACTGGTGCTGCACGACACCCCCATCTGGTGCCAGGTGCTGTTCTTCGGAGCGGTCCTCTCGGCCATTCTCTCCACCGCCAGCGGCACCCTGCTGGCCCCCGCCAGCCTGCTGACCGAAAACGTCCTGCAGCCGGTCCTGAAGCACTTCAGCGACCGGGCCCTGCTCTGGACGATCCGCGGCGTGCTGATTGTCGTATCGATTCTCGCGACCATCATCGCCTGCAATTCCGAGAGCACGATGTATGAGATGGTCGAAAGCGGCTACAAGATCAGCCTCGTGGTGGCCTTCACCCCGCTGGTCTTCGGCATCTACTGGAAACGGGCCACCACCCAGGCGGCCCTGCTGTCAATTGTCTGCTCCGTCGTCGTCTGGCTCTTCGCCGAGACCTTCTACGACGAAGAAAGCGCCCAGTTCTGGAAATGCATTCCCCCCCAGCTTTACGGACTGGCGGCGGGCATCGCCGGCATGCTCGCCGGCGGCCTGCTCCCCCAGTGGCTGGCCCACACCGAAGCCGACCCCGAGGTGCTCGCCGCCCGCAAGGGAACCGCCGGCCATTGAGCTGTGTCGCATGGAGCGCGGACCGCAGGCCGCGGTGCGTGGACCGTGGTCCGTGACGCCGTCGTCCGTGGGGTGTGGTCCGACAGCGCTCAGCCCGAGATCACGAAAAACTTCTTCATCGGTTCGAGAATCGTCCAGGTCGACGCTTCCCCCCCGGGGAACGACACCACGTCGCCCGGCACCAGTTCCAGCGTCGGCCCCCCCGCCAGCGCGATCCGCACCCGTCCTTCCAACAGATGGAAGGTTTCATCGGCAGGGAAGACGTAGTCGAACTGACCGGCGGGGTGCCGCCACAGCCCCGTGAACAGCGTCCCTCCCCCGGACGACGTGGTCCGCAGCCAATGCACCTCGCCAAACGGTGCGCCATTCACCAGGAAGGGCTCGTAAACGGCGGCATCGACACGCGAGCGGGAAACCATTTGCGGAATCATGACGGAGCGTTCCTGGAGACAAGGGGTGAAGTGAGGGAGGAAGTCGTGGTTTCCGCGGTTCGCAGGGCCTCGATCAGGGCGCTGTTGTCGCTCTCCCCCCAGCCCAGTTCCTCGGCCCGCTCGAGAATGCGCCGGTGTGCGTCCGACAGCGGCAGGGCCAGCCCCGCCTCCCCCGCCGAGGCCAACATCAGCCGCACATCCTTCAGGTGCTGAGACAGCCGGGCCTGCGGCGTGTACTCGCGCTGCAGCATCTTCGGCCCCTTCGCGTCCATGATCTTCGAATACGCCAGGCTCTCCCGCAGCAGATGCAGCGTCTGCGCGGGGTCGAGCCCCAACCGCTCGGCAAACACCAGCCCCTCGGCCAATGCCGCCCGGTTCAGCCCCAGCACCAGGTTCGACACCAGCTTCTGCCGGGCCCCGCTCCCCACCGGGCCGGTGTGGAAGACCTTCCCCGCCAGCACCCGCCACAGGTCGGCACACCGCTCGAAATCGGCGGCTGAGCCCCCCACGAGGAATACCGCCTCCCCCCCCTGCAGCACCGCGCTGCTCCCCGAAATCGTCGCATCCAGATAGGCAACTCCCCGGCCCCCCAGTGAGGTGGCCTGCCTCTCGGCCGCGGCGGGATCTCCCGTCGAGGTGTCAATCACCAGACTGCCGTCGGCCAGCTCGGCACCCATCTCCCCCAGCACCCCGGCCACGATGTCGTGGGTCGGCAGACTCAGCAACAGGCGATCAACCCCGCGGGCCACGGCGGCCGCCGAGTCGGGCACCGCTCCCCCCAGTCGCCGCAAGGCCTCCCGGCGGGTGCTGTCGACGTCCCAGCCCTGCACGGTGTATCCGGCAGCCAGCAGCCGCTGGGCCAGCACCGTCCCCATCAGGCCGATCCCAATCAGCCCCACAGCACGCGGTTCGGTCGAGGTGGACACAACGGGGGACATGTCGGTCGGGGGGCGGGTACGAGACAAGACACGCGGAACTCCGCTGATCAGACTCCCTTTCTCCGCTCAACGCAAGTTCGCCAGCCTGCCTCGTTGGAAGTGACCCCCGGATCCCGGAAACACCGAGACTGCCCAGCTTGACGATGTCGGGGGAAGTCGTCTTGTCCGCGCGCGAGGGGAGGCGTACGATCCCGCCGCTTCCTGGGTTCTCGACACGAGCGTGTGTGATGTTTCGGGTGTGGTCGTTCCAAATGTGGGTGCTGTTGGTGGTGGGTGGCCTCCTGCCGCCGGCCATCGCCTGCGCCCGACCGCTCGACCCTCTCGCCACCCGGTCCCTGTTCGCTCCCTGGATCGATGGCCCCCTCGCCCCCCGGCTGCCCCCCGCCGGCGACGAAGAAGCGTGGTCCGGGGAGGACGACGCGCCGCCCCGGCCGGGGACCGTCACGGGTGCCGACCTGACCGATCCCGACGGAACCGACGTCGATCTGACCGGGGCCGACGTCACCGATTTTCTCCCCCCGCTCGACGCCCCGTCGCCGTTGTTCCTCCCCCGGCTCGACCGTCCGTGGGAACCGGCGTACGACGATCCGCTGCTCCCCATCCAGTCGCAGCCGGACCGCGCGGCCTTGCCGGAGGATTACCTCCTGGCCGACCTGGCCTACGACGACGAATCGGAGGGAGAGACGGCTCCCCAGGGCTGGCGCGACCGACTGTACCGCCGCTTCACCGGGCTGTTTGACGAATGGGCCTCGCGGGTCAGCCTCGGCGGACGCTCGCTGGCGGGGAACAGTAACCAGAACTTCGTCGACCTCTTGGCCGACTTCGAAAACAAGACCAAGTGGCGGGCGACCCAGATCAACCTGGGGGGACAATTCGGCGAGTCGAACAACAAGATCGTCGCCAACCGCTGGTTCGCCAACTCGACCACCGACTACTACCACGGCGCGAAATGGCTGACCTTCACCAAGGTCATGGACCAGTACGACGCGCTGCAGAACCTCGATTACCGGGGGACGTTTTCGGCCGGCCTCGGCTACCGCTTTCTGTTCGACGACACCCGGCGGATCATCACCCGCGTCGGCCCCGGCGTGACGCTCGAAGTCTTCCACGACCCGTCCGACAGCCGGGTGACCGCCGACGCCTTCGGCGAACTCGAAATGCGGCTCCCCATCTGGAAACGGCTCAAGTGGGAACAGAAAACCACCCTCTTCCCCAGCCTCACCTCGCTGGAGGTGGCCCGCGCCCAGAACAACACCTCGCTGTTCTACGCCTTCGACGAGCGCGAGCGGTGGAGCCTGCGGGTCGGGTTCCTCTACCAATACATCAGCCAACCCAACCCCGGCAAAGTCCCCTCCGACTACACCACCAACGTCTCGATCATGTACCAGCGCAAGTAAGTTCTCCCCGCGCTGCCTCGCGGAGTGGCCCGGGGGGAACGGGACGCTGGAATGGCGGCGTGGGCGGTTTGTGAAGGGGTGAACCCACCACCCACCACCCACCACCCGCCAGGTCGCCAGCGTCCAATTCCGACCGTGTGATCAGGGCGGCGACGTGCGACAGTGCCGGGCACCGGCTCCCCCTACCAGACTGCTTGCCTGTCCACCGGGATTTCCCATAGTCTAGACCCCCGGGAGAAACACGGCCGGCGCGGGCTTCGCTCGAACCCCGCGTCACGTTGCCGGGTCTGTTCTCCCACAAGGCGGACCCCGAGTCCGCCAGGGGGCTGTAGCTCAACCGGTTAGAGCAGCGGACTCATAATCCGTTGGTTCTGGGTTCAAGTCCCAGCAGCCCCACTCGGTTTTTCAGGCATTTCTCGATGTTTTCAGTATCACCTGCGAGACCAGTGTGACCCACTTTTTTACCCAAATCGCTGAATAACGGCTGTTCCAACCCACAGTCACCAATCGCATCGAAGGTCATGGTCGTCTGAACGCTGGCCTGACGCATCAACCGCGTCACACGAGGATGAACTTCGCCTTCACCCCGCTGCGCCGGCATCGGCCAGACACTCTCCCATTGCCGCCCACCGCGCCCCGTCCTGCCACGAACACTCCGGGAGGGCGAGGCTCCGTCCGAGCCACCGCTGGACTCACATTCGCCCCACGCCGTCCGCAGGCACCAAGCACAGGGTGGCGGGGGGGGCGGACCTCTGTGTCCGCTCCGCTGGGTGTTCGTCCGAGGACACCCGTGCCGCCGGGCAGCCAAACGGTATGGATCGGCCAGAAGCCTGCCGCTGGGCTTCCTACCGAAGACAGCCGTTCGCCTGGGACCAGAACCCGGGTCGCGGGGGGGCGGACCTCCGTGTCCGCTCCGCTGGGCACTTGTCCGCCAACAATCGATCCGATGGGCTCCCAAACAACCACAATCGGCCCCAAATCGCCCAACACGATCTCCTGCTCCACTCCCCACCTCCAGACCCCACCGACCTCGTGTCGGTTGGTGAACGAGATCTGCGGCCAACCCCGCGGCACCGCCGCGCCTCGCCCCCTCTCCCGCAAAACGACCTCCGGTCAACAGAGCCCAGGTGGCCGCGGGAGAGGGCCGGAGTGAGGGCGACAGGTCCGCGCGGTTCCTCGGGGTGACACACCGCGCGCACGCCCAACGGGTTGCCGCTGCAGGGTCCGATTCGGACGCCCCCCGGCAGGAGGGGCCTGAGCCGATCCACGTCGTTTGCCTGCCCCTTCGCTCGGTTGTCTCCGGACCCAGCCCCAGCGGAGCGGACACAGAGGTCCGCCCCCCCGCCACCCGGGTTGTGTTCGTCGTAACCGGTTCGTAGTTCGTACGGTTCACCCCCTCACCCGGCCTCTCGGCCACCCTCTCCCCCCGGGGGGCGAGGGACCCGCCGGGAGCCAGCGCGCCTCGGCACACGCCCTGGTCACCCGCGGCCCACGCCCCGCGGCACCGCCGCGCATCGCCCCCTCTCCCGCAAGTCGATCTCCGGTCAACAGAGCCCACGTAGCCGCGGGAGAGGGCCGGGGTGAGGGCCACATGGCCGCGCGGTTCTGCGGGGTGACACACCGCGCGCACGCCCAACGGGTTGCCGCTGCAGGGTCCGATTCGAACGCTCTGCCGGCAGGAGGGGCCTGGCCGATCCACGTCGTTTGCCTGCCCCTCCGCTCGGTTGTCTGCAAACCCAGGCCCAGCGGAGCGGACACAGAGGTCCGCCCCCCCGCCACCCGGGTTGTGTTGGCCGTAGCCGGTTCGTAGTTCGCACGGTTCACCCCCTCACCCGGCCTCTCGGCCACCCTCTCCCCCCGGGGGGCGAGGGACCCGCCGGAAGCCAGCGCACCTCGGCACACGCCCTGTTCACCCACCGTCCACGCCCCTCGGCACACACCACCGCTGGACCTGCATCCGCCCCACATCGTCCGCAGGGCCCACCATCCGGGTGGCGGGGGGGCGGACCTCCGTGTCCGCTCCGCTGGGTGTTCGTCCGAGGACACCCGTGCCGCCGGGCAGCCAAACGGTATGGATCGGCCAGAAGCCTGCCGCTGGGCATCCCACCGAAGACAGCCGTTCGCCTGGGACCAGAACCCGGGTCGCGGGGGGGCGGACCTCTGTGTCCGCTCCGCTAGGCACTTGTCCGCCAACAATCGATCCGATGGGCACCCAAACAACCACAATCGGCCCAAGACCCCCTCACCGGATCTCCGGCTCCACCCCCCACCCCCGGCCCACCTCCAGACCCCACCGACCTCGTGTCGGTTGGTGAAGAAGATCTGCGGCTAACCCCGCGGCACCGCCGCGCATCGTCCCCTCTCCCGCAAAACGACCTCCGGTCAACAGAACCCACGTAGCCGCGGGAGAGGGCCGGGGTGAGGGCGACATGGCCGCGTGGTTTGTCGAGGTGACACACCGCGCGCACGCCCAACGGGTTGCCGCTGCAGGGTCCGATTCGAACGCCCCGCGGCAGGAGGGGCCTGGCCGATCCACGTCGTTTGCCGGCCCCTCCGCTCGGTTGTCTGCGGACCCAAGCCCAGCGGAGCGGACACAGAGGTCCGCCCCCCCGCCACCCGGGTTGTGTTGGCCGTAGCCGGTTCGTGGTTCGCACGGTTCACCCCTGCACCCCAAACCAACTCCCGGCCCAACGGGCCAGCCGTTCCCCCAGCCCGGCCCAGCGGGCCGGGAAAGGTCCCCAACAAGTCGTTTGTCGGCCCAACGGGCCAACAATTCGTCTTCGTCCGAATCGCTCCACACAACCCGCCGAACGGGTCAAAAACCAGCCTCGCGGGGGGGCGGACCTCCGTGTCCGCTCCGCTGGGCACTTGTCCGCCAACAATCGATCCAATGGGCACCCAAACAACCTCAATTGGCCCAAGCCCCCCTAACCGGATCTCCGGCTCCACCCCCCACCCCCGGCCCACCTCCAGACCCCACCGACCTCGTGTCGGTTGGTGAAGACGATCTGCGCCTAACACCGCGGCACCGCCGCGCCTCGCCCCCTCTCCCGCAGAACGATCTCCGGTCAACAAAACCCACGTAGCCGCTGGAGAGGGCCGGGGTGAGGGCCACATGGCCGCGCGGTTTCACACGTGCGAGTCACCCCAAGATCCCACCGGCCCGTCGAGTCCCTGCCGGGCAGGTCGCTTCGCGGCCAGGCATTTTCGTCCTCCAGCCGCACAGTCCGCGCCCGTCCGGCACGGCACTCATCAGCCGGACCGTGCGACGCGCCGTGCCTCTCCTCGCCTCACGGCATAGTCCCAAGGTCCGAGAGGCCGCGGCTTGTCATTTCCATTCAGCCAATACCGGGCATCGAACCGCACTTCCGTGGGGGTGTGCAGAATCCGGCGAAACTCCACGATCGCCACGTCCCGCTTGGGGCACTTGACGCTGTATCGCTTGTGGAGCGCAAGAAGCTGACTGATGGTGTCATCCGCCTTTTCTGTACCACGACGTCCATCAACCCGGGTCTGCACGATGGCCACACCACAGGTTGCCGTAACCTGAAACAACTTGCGGAAATCCCCCTCCCCGTATTGCGACCAGACCTTGTTGTTGTCCCACTCCCATTCGATGGCGAGATCCATTCGCGCGTCCGGGTGATCCAGAGGGACATCCGCCTCGTGACACAGGGCCGCATCAAGCCGCCGCCCATTCTTCACGGGAAACTCATACCGCCTCGTGCCGTAGTGGTCGGTGAACCAACTTCTGAGCGACTCGCTCCAAACACGCGAGATCAGCCAGTTCTTTTGCGATTTCCCTCGTGCCGGCGGAGCGGGGTCGAACTTCTGTTGAAACTGATTCACAAATCGCGACAGGGTGCTGTGCATGAAATCCTCCTGGAGTTCGGTGGCGGGAACCGGTGATTGCAAAGTGAGCCCAGATCGCACACCACAGCAGCGCTGCGCGGAGATGCAGTCGAGACAGCGGAGTGTCGCACGGGAGGCGGGGTTGGACAAGAGAATGCCGTGGGAGCGGACACAGAGGTCCGCTGGGTGTTCGTCCGAGGACACCCGTGCCGACGGGCAGCCAAACGGTATGGATCGGCCAGAAGCCTGCCGCTGGGCTTCCTACCGAAGACAGCCGTTCGCCTGGGACCAGAACCCGGGTCGCGGGGGGGCGGACCTCCGTGTCCGCTCCGCTGGGCACTTGTCCGCCAACAATCGATCCGATGGGCACCCAAACAACCTCAATTGGCCCAAGACCCCCTCACCAGATCTCCGGCTCCACTCCCCACCCCTGGCCCATCCCCAGACCCCACCGATCTCGTGTCGGTTGGTGAAGAAGATCTGCGGCTAACACCACGGCACCGCCGCGCGTCGCCCCCTCTCCCGCAAGACGATCCCCGGTCAACAGAGCCCAGGTGGCCGCGGGAGAGGGCCGGGGTGAGGGCGACAGGGCCGCGCGGTTCCTCGGGGTGACACACCGCGCGCACGCCCAACGGGTTGCCGCTGCACGGTCCGATTCGAACGCCCCCCCGGCGGGCGGGGGACTGAGCCGATCCACGTCGTTTGCCGGCCCCTCCGCTCGGTTGTCTGCGGACGCAGGCCCAGCGGAGCGGACACAGAGGTCCGCCCCCCCGCCACCCGGGTTGTGTTGGCCGTAACCGGTTCGTGATTCGCACGGTTCACCCCCTCACCCGGCCTCTCGGCCACCCTCTCCCCCCGGGGGGCGAGGGACCCGCCGGGAGCCAGCGCGCCTCGGCACACGCCCTGTTCACCCACGGCCCACCGTCCACGGACCACTCCCCACCCCACCCACCTACTCCACCGCCACCCCCAACAGTTTCCAAAACACCGGCTCATGCAAAATCCGCACGCCGTATTGCTGCGCCTTCTTCGCCTTGCCCGACATCGTCTCGGGATCCGCCACGACCAGGATGTTGAGTTTCTTGTTGACCCCGTCCACCGGTTCCAGCCCCGATCGCCGCGCCAGCTCTTCCGCCAACTCCCGGCTGATCGCCTCGCCTTGATACCGGCTGCGCAACGTTCCGGTGAAACAGACCCGCTGCCCCTGCCACGACGGGCTTTCGGCGGGCGGAGTTACCACGGCTGTGGGCCGGGACCCCAGCCGGGCGCGCGCCGCAGACACGATCTCCTCCAGCCGTGCTTCGCCAATCCCCAGCAACCGCGCCACCTGCTGCAAATCGCGCTGCTCGGTGGGGGTGACCGTGCCGTCGGCGAGGGCGACCGCCACCAGGTGCCGCAGGTAGGCTTCGTGCAGCCGGTGCACCGTCTCGACCGAGAGACCCCAGTGCAACGCCAGGTCCACCAGTTCGTCCCCTTCGCGTTCCGACAACAGCCGGTCTTCAAGCGCTCGGTCGAGCGTGGCGGTGTAGGCGATCTCGGCCCCATCGTCGCCGTCGGGCGCAGGGACCAGACTGGCCCGTTCCACCAGCTTTTTCAGAAACGAAGGGGGCTGCTGCCGTGCAAGCCGGGCCGCCGAGCGGTTGACCAGATTGACCCGGGGCACCTGCCACGTCGGCCAGGGCATGGGGGCCCGGTGAAACACCTCCTGCCGCAGGTGCGCCGAGTCTTGCAGCAGGGCCTGGAACAGGCGTGCCGCCGCACGGGCATCCTCCAGGGCTGAGTGCGCCATTGTCGGCGGTGGCACCTCGTAGTCGGCACAGCACGCGGCGAGAGCCCCACCCCCCGCCAGTCTCAGCGTGCAGAACTCGGGAAGGGGGGGAAACTCAAGATTCATCCGGTCGAACTCGATCTGCAGAAACGAGCGATCAAACCGGACATTGTGCGCGGCCAACGCCCCGACACCGTCCATAAAGTCGAGCCAGTTGCCGGCGACTTCATGAAACCGCGGCGCCTGACGAATATCCCCCGCCTCGATCCCGTGGATCTCGACCGGCCCCAAATCACGCTCAGGATTGACCAGCGTATTGAACTCGCGGACCACCTGCCCCGAGTCATCCAGCACCACCCCGGCCAGCTCAATCACCCGATCGTACCGCCATGGATTCAGCCCTGTCGTTTCCACATCCACAACCGCCAGCAGACTCATGACACAACCCTCTGCCAGGCCACAGCCAGATTTGATGGTTGAAAGAACCCCCGATTCACTCAGTCGGCAGACTACCAGACTTCCAGAGACTTTGCCAATCGTTGCGGCATTCCCTCGGACACAGGTTGCCCGTCCGGACCTCGGGAAGATGTCACCCTCCGCCTCGAGTCGGCTCCTTGTCACTCGACAGCATGCCCGGAACAAGACGACATGCGAACTTGTCCAAGAGTTACTTCACACGGCGACGCAACCCCCGCGAATGATGCGATTTCGGTTTCCGCTTCGCACAATAAGCCTCAGTCCTTGTTCCACCACCAAACAGAGCAAAAAGGACTTTCGAATTTGTCCAGGCGCCGACTGCCGCATCTGCTGAATGGAACGCACGCTGTACACGAGCATTCGCTTCGGTTTTGTGGTTCATCTTCTCGGGTTGTACAGTACGACCGCCCCAGGCCACGATAAATGTCCGTCGAACAGGTGCAATGTCCAGGCGCTTTGGGTTAACCTGTCCAATCCGGCGGTTGTCTACAGCGGTGCCCGGGATCGAGGTACTGCAGATGCATTCAACTTTGACAAAGGAGAAGCATGATCCTCGACCAACACCATCACAGCATGCCTTTCGATCAACACGAGAGCCATCAGATAGACCAATCGCCGGCGAGTGAATCGGGCATTCCTGTCACTGCCTTGAAAACTCGGAAAGAACGTCGGTTGGAGTGGCTCTGAAGCGGGCACGCCGAGTTCCGTGTGAACAAGCCCCGCCGCTCATAGAGCTCAAGTGGCGACAAATCGGCACATCGGCAATGTGCCGCATTCAACACCGCACAACATTCCAAATAACTCCCGTTCCCTTCCAATTCTGCTCCCTCTGTTCCAAACGAAAGGCCCAACCCCCATGCCCACGCTCACTCTTCCCATCCTGCAGGCCGCCGTGACCGGCACAGCCGCCGCGTTTCGGGCCCGTACCGAACTTCAACCGGTTGGCGGCGAGGGGACTCCCGTCTTCCCCGCGACATATGAGGGGGGCAAGTACGCCACCGTCGGTTATCGGGTCGAACCAGACACCGGCCGCAAGCTGGCCGACTCGGTCGTGATCGACTCGGTCCAGTCGCAGGCCAACCGGATGGAACTGGCCCTGCAGGATGCCTGGGAAGCGGGCGAAATCGAGTTGCCCGTCATCGAAGTCGACTTCGCCAACTGCAACCTCGAAAAGAGCGTGCGCGTGACCAGCCTCGAAGCCCCGCACCGCGTCGCCGACGCCATCCTGCGGGACAGCCTGCTCGAAGGGGTCCCCTTCCGGCAGTCCGCCGAAGGACGACGCCTCGACACCGTCGACCAGCGCAACGCCACCGCCCTGTTCGAACTCTGCCCGACCGCCCTGTTGTTCGGGCTGTGGGATTCCACCGGCCCCAAGGGTGGCCTGGGTGCCAAGTTCCAACGGGCCATCGTCTCTGAGATTCTCGGCTACAACGTGCAACTGGGGGTCCGCACCGCCAGCCGCATCGACCCCCTGCAAATCATGAAGGACTCGGCCAAGATCTATATCGCCAAGGCGGGTGAACCGCTGCGATGGACGGCTGATGAGTCCCGGGCCCAGCTGCAAAAGGGAAAGCCGGTCCCGTTTGGCAAAGACGGAAAGCCGTCCGAAGTGAACCACGGCAACGTCACACCCAGTTTTCAGGATGGGGGCGTCACCCTGCAGCGCGCTGTGCAATCGACCGTGATTTCCCTCCCCGCGCTGCGTCGGCTGAAATTCCCGGTCTCGCCGGGAAGCACACCGGTGGCCTCAATGGACCAGGCGGCACGGACCACCCTTGCCGCCCTCGGGCTCTGTGCCGCCACGCTCGTTCGCCACGATGGCTGCGACCTGCGCTCGCGGTGCCAACTGGTTCCCACCCAGAAGGCGCAATGGGAACTGCTGGACGAACCGGGCACCGAGCCCAAGGTGTTCGAACTCAGTCGGGCCCAGGCGATTGAATTGTTCGCCGCCGCGATCAACGCCGCCCGGCACGCGGGTCTGGTGTGGCGTTCGACCAAGCTCTCGCTCACTCCCTCTCCCGAGTTGGTCGACCTCGTGCGCAAGAGTCAGGAACTGGCCGTCTCCACGGCCGTCGCGGAGGAAGGCTGATGCTGACAATCGCCCTGGAGTACCTGAATGGTTGGACGCTGTCGACCAGCGTGGCCGACCGCGCCGAACCCGAATGGCCGCCGCATCTGGACCGCGTGTTCATGGCCCTGGTGGCGGCCCATTTCGAGGGAAACGAAGATCCGGCCGGCCGGGAGGCACTGCAATGGCTCGAATCGCAGCCAGACCCAGTGCTGTACTGCAGCCCGGCCCGGGAACGGACCACGGTGGTTTCGTTCGTGCCGGTCAATGATCGGTCGAAAAGCCACTACCTGACCGCCAGTGGCTCGATGCAGTTGTATCGCGACCGGCAGCCGCGCACCTTTCCCGTGGCCGTACCCGACGATCCCGTCGTCTGTTTCGTCTGGGAGTCGGCCGAACCGCCGCCCGAGATCCGGCAGGCACTCGACCGTCTGTGCCGCGAAGTCACCTCGGTCGGCCACTCGGCCTCGCTGGTGCGGATGTGGGTCGGAACGGCCCCCCCCGGCCAGTCGGACACGGATTCGACCTCGGCCAGCGAACTGCTTGACGAACCACGGCAACGTTGGATTCCCAGTGGACTGGCGACCGCCACCACCCGACTGCGGTCGATTGGGCCGGGGAGATTGCTGGAACTGGAACGACGTTTCAATCGGGAGGGGTCGACCACCTACTGGACGCTCAAACGGCAGTTGGACGACCTGAAGCCCCGGGTCAAGCTGGCCAAAAAACAGACCAAGAAAGAATTGCAGGCGGAGCTGGCCGATGTGGAGGCGCGCCTGGCCAGCGAGTTTCCCGATGGGCCTCCCGCTCCCCTCCGGCCGACGCCGCTACGATGGCAGGGTTACACCCTCGCCGCGGCGCGCGAGACACGTCCCCCCGATTGCCCCCACACCCATTGGGCCAGCGATCTGCTGGTGTTTCGGTTTCTGCCCACGCGGCAGGCGGCACTGCCGTTGACCGCCACCCAGCAGGTCTGCGAGGCCCTGCGGAATTGCCTGCTGTCGGGATCGACCATCCAACCGGCTCCCGACTGGCTGTGCGGGCACCAGCCGGATGGCCGCCCCGCCCATCGGGAACGGGGACATCTGGCGTTGTTTCCGCTGCCGCATGTCGGGCGGCAACATGCCAGCGGTCATTTGCTGGGAATCGCCCTCGCGATCCCCCGCGATGTTCCCCAGACCGAACTGACCGCCGTCTTGCGGGAGGTGCTCTACGACAAGACGGGGCAGCCCCGGGAATTCTCGTTGCTGTTGGGCGGGGCTGGGGTTGCCCCCCTCGTGCTGCAGACGGGCCGCACCACCCGGCAGTCGTTGCACCCCCACACCTGGACCGCCGCCCCCCGGGGAGCTACCCGGTGGGGAACAGTCACCCCGGTGGCTCTCGACCGGCATCTGCGCCAGGCCCACTCGTGGGACGAGGTGACGGAGGTGCTGCGCGACACCTGCCAACGGATTGGCCTCCCCAAACCGCGCGTGATTGTCCCCTCACCCGTGTCAATGTTCATGGGGGCCCTCACCACCCGGGAAATGCCCCGTCTCGTGCGGAAGAGTGATGGTGGTCTGATTCGTCAGGTGCATGCCTACCTCGAATTTGATGAGCCCGTGGTGGGCCCGATCCTGTTGGGAGCCGGGCGCTATCGTGGTTATGGACTCTGTCGCCCCCTGCAGGAGATCGACTGAATGCCCCTGACAGCCGCGCAGTTCCCCGAGTTCTTTCGGGCCCTGCATGGATACGATCCCTTTCCATGGCAGGCCGCACTGGCCACCCGCCTGTGCGATCCCGAGACGGGGGGGACGTGGCCCGAGTGCCTCGCACTTCCGACGGGGACCGGGAAGACCAGTTGCCTCGATATCGCCGTGTTTGCCCTCGCCCTGCAGGCCGATTGGCCCGCCGCGCGCCGGACAGCCCCGCGCCGCATCCTGTTTGTCGTCGATCGCCGCATCATCGTCGATGAAGCGTCTACCCACGCTCGCGAGATGGCCGACAAGCTCGCTGCGGCGGAAGCGGGAATTCTCGCCGACGTCGCCAACCGCCTGCGGCAATTGGCGGGCGGGGCCGACGCGGCGACGTGGAACCCCCTGCTGGCGGGACAGCCGCCGTTGACGGTCCATTCGCTCCGTGGCGGGGCGTTTCGTGATGAGGCCTGGGCCCTCACCCCCACGCAGCCGTGCATCATCACCAGCACGGTCGACCAAGCGGGTTCGCGACTGCTGTTTCGCGGCTACGGGCGGGGCAGCAAAGCCTGGCCGGTTCTGGCCGGACTGGTCGGCAACGACACCCTGGTCTTGCTCGACGAGGCCCATTGCTCGCAGCCGTTCTACGAGACGATGTCTCGCATCGCCCGGTATCGGGCGTCTGCCTGGGCCGAGACGGCGCTCGAGAACCCATTTCAATTCGCCATCCTCTCGGCTACACCGCCAGCGGGGGCCGACGATGTATGGCGGCTGCAGGAGGCCGATCGTCACCACCCCGTACTGACACGGCGTCTGGGAAGTGCAAAACCAGCGCAGCTCGTGCGGGCGACCGCCGCCAAGGGGAGCCGCTTTCATCTGGAACTGGCCTTCGAACTTGTGAGTCAACTGCTCCCTCTGCTGACCCCCGACCGGCGGTCCGTCGGCATCATGGTCAATCGGGTTCGCACGGCCCAACTGATCCACGAATTGCTCGCCTTGGTTCTGGGACGCGGCAGCCCGCGAGGGTCGGTGTTTGGAGACGCCCGAGTCAAGGCCCTGGCTCGACAATTGACCGACTGGTCCCGCGCGGCGCAACCCCACCTGTTGACCGGCCGCATGCGGCCTATCGATCAGGAACGCTCGACGCGGGCCTGGATCGATCGCCTGCGGGTTCGTGCCGGCACCAACCTGCCCACCGAGGCCGAGGCCGCCAGCGGACCGCTGGTCATCATCAGCACCCAAACCCTCGAAGTGGGGGCCGATCTCGACTTCGATGCCCTCCTGACCGAGTGCGCGAGTCTCGACGCACTGCGGCAGCGGTTTGGCCGCCTGAATCGGGCCGGTCGCCACGACAGCGCCCCCGCTGTGATTGTGGCCGCCGAAGAGAATGTGGGCCCCAAGAGCGAAGCCGATCCAATCTATGGCACCGCCCTGGGTGCGACCTGGAACTGGCTCGAGCAACAACGTGACGGCGCAGAATCCCCAGCGGCCGTTGATCTCGGCGTCTGGGCCCTCGAGCCACGGCTCGCGGCACTCGCCCCCGGGCAACAGCAGGCCTTGGTACGGGCTGGGCAACCGGCTCCGGTCCTCTTGCCCGCCCACCTCGATCTGCTGGTACAGACCGCTCCCGTTCCGCAACCAAGTCCCGACCTGCAGCCGTTTCTGCATGGTTGGCAAACCCGCGAGGCGGAAGTCCAGGTGTGCTGGCGCGGAGACCTGCGTCTGGCCTGGCTGGACCAACAAACCGATCTTGATGAGGCGACGGTCGATCTTGTGTCGCTCTGCCCCCCCACGGCGGCCGAGTGCCTGCCGGTGCCTTTGCCGGTCTTACGCCGCTGGTGGGAAGGTGAACTCGACGACGGCGTGGCCGAGGAATTGGCCGACGTCGCGGCCGAACCGCTGCCTGAGGCGAACAATCGCCTTCGTAACCCACCCCCAACCTCCCGACAGGCGTTTGTCTGGCGCGGTCCCGAAGAGTCGCAATGGATCTCAAGCATCGCCGACGTTCGACCAGGAGACACGCTGGTCATTCCTCAGGAAGTGGGAGGTGTCGAGTCCCTGGGGTATGTACCGGCCGAGGCCCAGCAGGCTCTCGATGTGGGGGATCTGTGCGCGTGGCAGTCTCGCCAGCGGGCCCTGCTGCGGCTGCACCCGGCGCTGTTGTCGCAATGGGTGTCTCCCGCGGGGGGGGCGGTCTCCGTTTCCAGCGTGCAACAGGTGGCGCAACTGCTGGGTGTCGATTTGGCCCAACCCGACCAGCCTCCCCCGGACGAGTGGGAGGTCGATGAAGAGGAACTGCGGCGCGCCCTGAGTGAGCTGAGCGCCGCGACCCACACTGTGGGCAGTTGGCTGATCGAACCTCTCTCGCAATTGGATGTGGCCGAGTTTGTGCCTCATCCGGCGGGTGGGCTGGTGCTGCAGGGACCGCGACCCGCCCAGGCGCATTTGGCGCACAGTGTGGCCGAATGGCCCGAGCCCGATCTGGATGCCGACGCCGGGCTGTTCAATCAAGGGCCGGTGGAATTGGGACGGCACCTGACCGGAGTGACCCAGCACGCTCTGCACTTCGCCCGGGTGTTGGGACTGCCCGAGCGCTTGGTGGCCAGCCTGCGATTGGCCGCCCAGTGGCATGACGTGGGGAAGGCCGACGATCGCTTTCAGACCTGGCTGCACGGAGGCAATGCTATCGCGGCGCAGTTGGCCGGGACGCTCTGGGCGAAGTCGGCCGAGGTGGGGCTGGATCGGGCCGCGTCGCGCCGGGCGGCGTGGCAAAGCCGACTCCCCTCCGGATTTCGGCATGAACTGGTGTCGTCGCAATTGCTGCAAGCGTCGGCTGCCTGGGCCGACTTGGGGGATGCCGTCGATCGCGACCTCGTCTTGCACCTCATTGAAGCACACCACGGGCATTGCCGTCCGTTCGCCCCGGTCGTGCGGGATGAGGCCCCGCCGGCACTCGGCTGGTCGGACGCGGCGGTTGCGTTTGATGTCGCGGCTGATGTCCGTGCCGCCTGGCCAGCTCCGCATCGCCTCGACAGCGGGGTTCCCGAGCGCTTCTGGCGGCTCGTGCGGCGCTATGGGTGGTGGGGGTTGGCCTGGCTGGAGTCGATTCTGTTTCTGGCCGACCATCGCGAGAGTGAACTCGAATCGTGGCAGGCGCCCGTCGTGCGCCGGGGAGGAAACCGATGAGTGGAGCAAACGTGCTATTGCTGCCCGGTCCGGATGGCAGCAATCCCCTGGGCTTCCTGGCGGCTCTGGGATTGTTGCGAACGCTCTCCCGCGAGCCTGATCTCGCACCAGTCGCGCTGCGGTGGGTCGCGGCGGAGGGCTGGAGGCCCGAATTCACCATCGGATGCCCGCTGACCCCCAAGGAATTGGTCGACCGGGTTCAGACCCGGCTGAGCGGCACCGCTGACCGGCCGGAATTCACCCGACTCGGCAAGAACCTGACCGCCAGCCGAGACGAGTTTCATCGGTTTTTGACGGAGGTGGGTGCGCCGGCCGCACTGGGCGAGACGACATCGGCCGACTTCGGTGCCGCCTTCGGCAGCGATGCCCTCGCGAGCGACGAAGGGCGAATGGTCGACACAGCGTGGCGCACGATGGCCGGGGCAGGGCATCAGCACTTTCTGGAGACGATGCGCAATCTGATGCAGAAGACCGAAGCCCGGCACATCGAGAAGGCGCTGCTCGCCCCCTGGAGATACGACGACCCGATGGCGACGTTGTCGCTACGGCTCGATCCACTCGACGACAAACGGTACGCGTTGCTGGCGCGGGATCCCAGTGGCGATCCATCCCGTCAGTCGGGGGGTTCGGTGCAGGGTGCGAATCGCCTGGCGATCGAGGCGTTGCCGTTGTTTCCGACCATGGCGGTCGGCAAGCAACTGCACACAACCGGGTTTCGGGGTCAACGGGCGAGCGACACCTATTGCACCTGGCCGATCTGGACGCATCCGGCCAATCTGGATGTGGTCCGCAGTCTGTTGAGCCTGCGGGACCTGGCGTTTCTGGGCTGGCCGCTACCGCCGGGAGTTTCGGCGGTGGAGGAACGAGCGGCTGCCCGCCGCGAACGGCAGGCGCGGACGCGGTTGCAAGGGCTGGGCGTGGCGGAAGTCTTTCGGTCGCAGCGGTTGACGATCGGTAAGGTGCGCAACTTCACCCCGGCCCGGTCGGTGTGAATGGCGCGAAGTGCGAGCGATCTTTGACAATTCGATTAAAGGTGATCGTCGCGGCGGACATTGGAGGCGCCGCGATGATCTTGGGGTGCGTACTACTTGGATTTGCCAACATCAGTGCCGAAGATGCACCGATTGTAGATCGATGAAAGACGACCGAGACAGCGTTCCGCTCTCAACAAGAGCGGCCCCATTGAAGCTTGTTCTGGATCGTGATGATGCCGTCAGGAACAGCGCCTTCCGCTCTGAACAAGAGCGGCGCCATTGAAGCAAGGACCACCGCCCCGGGGGAGGGTAAAGGGGACAGGTACATATTCCTATAACCCTTGGGAATACTATCGGTGTTTGCATCGTGTGCGTCGAGGACGGGGTCGCCAACTCAAATCACCTGGCGCGATTCGAAGCCCCCCGCCGGACCGGGGATTTTTTGCGTGTCTCACGGACACGGACGCACACGACGGTCTGTGGACCGGTCGATGAGAGTCATCCGCGTTGGTTTTGTTGACCCACGCTTTCACGCACCCCATTCGGGGTGCAGGCGTTGGGGGGGGCATTGTCCGGGGGTGGTCGCTGTGCTCGACCCCCGGCTACCCTCTGGGACCCCGCTGGGGTCGGTGATAACCCGGAGTGATCGGTTTGCGCACGCGGGAACGCGTGAATGAGATACGCAACAGGTGACAAATTCATCTTCCGGTTCACTCATCCCGTGCCGCTGTGCCCGGCATCCATCGCCCGGCATTCCTCCAGCTCCACGCCGGTCGGCCTGCTCCTCACCGCGGAGTGGTGCGCTCGACTTCCAGCGTTAACTGATCCCTCCGCTCGTCGGTCTCGATGAGGAAGGCCTGGCGATGCCCCGGTTCAATCCCCCCGGCTGTGGCTGAGCCGTGGGGAATGCCCGAGTTGGCCCGGACAGGGGCGGCGGAGAAGTTCGGGGGGCGCCGGAGGCTGGCACGCAGGTCGGGAGGAGCCTGCAGGGTCGCCCCACGACGGGACGGCGTTCTGTGTTGGCGGCGTATGAACGGCGATTGCAGCACGAGGTGACCCATCCGCTGTTTGGGTACAAGGCCAGCTATCGGAGGATCCTGGAAGTGCAGGCCCGGCTGTTGGCCCGACACGTGCTGGGTGAGCTGGACGAGTACCCCAGCTTCACCACACGGTGACAGCGCCGAAGTTTGCGAGGCGTGGTGGCGCGGCCCGCAACAGCGTGGGTGAAATGACCAAGAGGATGTGCCGGGGCGTGGATCCCTGGAGAGTCTGGCGGAGTCTTGTGTTTGGGGAGCGCGTGGCGATGCGAAATGTGTTTCTGATTGCGTACGACATCTGCGACGACCAGCGGTACCGGCGGATCTACAAGCACATGTGCGGCGCGGGGGACCCGCTGCAGTATTCGGTGTTTCGTTGTGCGCTCACGCTGGTCGAGCTGCAACGGCTGAAGGATCAGGTGTGGCCGTTGATGAAGCAGAACGAAGACCGGGTGATGATTGTGAACCTGGGTCCCAGCGACGGTCGCGGGGATGCGTGCATCGAGTGCTGGGGGAAGCCGTTGACCGAAGTGGCGGAGCGGAAGGTGCAGATTGTGTAGTGAACGCCGGCATCGCACCGCTGCAGCCGACCGCCCGGCGGGAGTGCCGGCCAAACCGAGACCGGGGAGCGGAATTCTGAGGATGGGCGGTGGCGGCGGAAAATGTCGAAAACTGCTGTGTTTCTGCCGTTTTTCGCGGGTTTTTGACAACCTTTTGTGGTAGACTTTAAGCCGGATTCGCCAGCGAATTCTGATCCGTGGCCCGTGTGTGCGGGGACCGGAGGGTGGTGCGAGCGGTTCGGTGCGGGCGAAAACCCGGGACCCGCTCGCAAGCCGCAAGTTGTTCCTTGGCAATTCGTTACGTCAACTGCCGCCGAGGCTGCCCATCGTGTGTTTGCTCGTCCCTCCGCCCCGCTCGAAAACCGAGTCGCAAAGTCTTTTGCGACAAGGGTTTAGGATCCGGGCGGTCTTCCGCTCTGAACAAGAGCGGCCCCATTGAAGCTTGGAATTCCGCTGCGGCGGGCAGGTTTCCCGCTGGCGGGTCTTCCGCTCTGAACAAGAGCGGCCCCATTGAAGCGACGAGGCCACCGGCATCCCTGACAGCAAGTGGCGGCTGTCTTCCGCTCTGAACAAGAGCGGCCCCATTGAAGCTCCCTTGTGTGGAGTTGATGAATGGATGTTCCAAGCTGTCTTCCGCTCTGAACAAGAGCGGCCCCATTGAAGCGCCCACGCCGCTTGTGCTCGCCGTCTAGCCAGCGTTGTCTTCCGCTCTGAACAAGAGCGGCCCCATTGAAGCGCCGCTGCCTCGCGGATCTGCGGTGCCGTGGGCTGCTGTCTTCCGCTCTGAACAAGAGCGGCCCCATTGAAGCCAGTTGCCTGACTGTGCGGGGTTCCGCAAAAGATTCCGGTCTTCCGCTCTGAACAAGAGCGGCCCCATTGAAGCGCGGGCGTGGCGTTCAGGGATCCAGCGGGTACGGTGGTCTTCCGCTCTGAACAAGAGCGGCCCCATTGAAGCTGGTGCTTGACGTGAACGAGGCAGAGGCTGACAAACGTCTTCCGCTCTGAACAAGAGCGGCCCCATTGAAGCAGCGGGCATCAAACCTGCCTCCGACACGCGACAGTCCGTCTTCCGCTCTGAACAAGAGCGGCCCCATTGAAGCGTTGCACGCCGTTCGGGATGTCGTCCTGCTCGATCAGTCTTCCGCTCTGAACAAGAGCGGCCCCATTGAAGCAAAACGTGTTGCGAAAAGCCTGCATGGTGCAGGCCGACGTCTTCCGCTCTGAACAAGAGCGGCCCCATTGAAGCAACAACGGCTCAGGCGGCCGACTCTTCGGCCCCGGCGAGTCTTCCGCTCTGAACAAGAGCGGCCCCATTGAAGCCTCGCCTACCAACACACCCGCGGAGAATTTCTTCTCGTCTTCCGCTCTGAACAAGAGCGGCCCCATTGAAGCCGCACGGCCCACGCAAGAGCCCCGAGGAACACGGCAGTCTTCCGCTCTGAACAAGAGCGGCCCCATTGAAGCGGAGTCAATCACCGCTTCGCCGATCTCCAACTCCAGGTCTTCCGCTCTGAACAAGAGCGGCCCCATTGAAGCTTCCGGGGCGTCGAGGTGGCGGGCGACATTACGCATCGTCTTCCGCTCTGAACAAGAGCGGCCCCATTGAAGCCAATACATCCATGCGAGCCGACGACCGGCGAGCGACGTCTTCCGCTCTGAACAAGAGCGGCCCCATTGAAGCTCCGGGGGAGCGCTCCTCGACGGCCGCATCGGCCCGTGGTCTTCCGCTCTGAACAAGAGCGGCCCCATTGAAGCCGTGGGCCACGGGGACAGCCGAGCGAAGACGGACACAGTCTTCCGCTCTGAACAAGAGCGGCCCCATTGAAGCCCTATCGGGATTTCCTTCTCGTCTGGAATGGACTGTCTTCCGCTCTGAACAAGAGCGGCCCCATTGAAGCGGGTTTGGGGGCTGGGGCTGGGGTTGGGGTTGGGGCTGGGTCTTCCGCTCTGAACAAGAGCGACCCCATTGAAGCAAGTTCGCAGCCGACAAGCCCTTGCTGTTCGAGGCCGGTCTTCCGCTCTGAACAAGAGCGGCCCCATTGAAGCCCTATCGGGATTTTCTGCGGACTTGGAATGGACTGGTGGTCTTCCGCTCTGAACAAGAGCGGCCCCATTGAAGCTCCCATAGGACAGCGTTGATTGTGTCGCTTGCCCCGGTCTTCCGCTCTGAACAAGAGCGGCCCCATTGAAGCACGCTGACATTGGGAGCCAGCCAGACTTACGGGCGGGTCTTCCGCTCTGAACAAGAGCGGCCCCATTGAAGCCCGTTGATGGGCAGGGGCCAGCAACCCAGCAAAACGGTCTTCCGCTCTGAACAAGAGCGGCCCCATTGAAGCCCCCAGGACGGGGTGGGGTTGCGGCTCACGCTGATCGGTCTTCCGCTCTGAACAAGAGCGGCCCCATTGAAGCGAAGTGTCATTCCGGCCCCTCCGGTTGGTCGATGTGCGGGTCTTCCGCTCTGAACAAGAGCGGCCCCATTGAAGCGAGCGTGAGCGTGGGGGGCGTCGGTGCGTCCGCGGATTGGTCTTCCGCTCTGAACAAGAGCGGCCCCATTGAAGCCCACCTCCCCTCGGTCGATTGACTGGGGGGAGGTTGCACCGGTCTTCCGCTCTGAACAAGAGCGGCCCCATTGAAGCTTGTCTACGTGAGACTGGGGACAATCTCATGGCGGATGGTCTTCCGCTCTGAACAAGAGCGGCCCCATTGAAGCGAGCAGCAGCCGAAGCAGTTCGAGCAGCAGCCAGAGCAGGGTCTTCCGCTCTGAACAAGAGCGGCCCCATTGAAGCCCCCAGCGTGTCGACCATGGCGGACGGAACGCCCTGTCTTCCGCTCTGAACAAGAGCGGCCCCATTGAAGCCCGGCTTCCGCAAGGCTGCCTACGACTTCTCGGACTGGATGTCTTCCGCTCTGAACAAGAGCGGCCCCATTGAAGCAATTTCGGGGTGGGCCTTGATGACGTCTTCGATGATGTCTTCCGCTCTGAACAAGAGCGGCCCCATTGAAGCTTGCGACTGTCTCCACCTTGCCCGGCGAAGAAATCGTCTTCCGCTCTGAACAAGAGCGGCCCCATTGAAGCCGTTTCCGTTCTCTTCCAGGATGATTTCTCATGTCAAGGTCTTCCGCTCTGAACAAGAGCGGCCCCATTGAAGCGGCGTAGACTACAATTCGTGATACTTGACGGTTTTCCCGGTCTTCCGCTCTGAACAAGAGCGGCCCCATTGAAGCGGGAACACAACGGCCCTGCCACTATGTTCGCCACCTGTCTTCCGCTCTGAACAAGAGCGGCCCCATTGAAGCGCCAAGTATCGCCGGAATGGGGACGGTAAAGGGGACAGGTACATATTCTCATTACCCTTGGGAATACTATCGGTGTTTGCATCGTTTGCACCGAGGAAAAGATCGCCAACTCAAATCACCCGGCGCGACGCGAAGCTCCCCGCCGGATCGGGGATTGTTCGAGTGCCTCACGGACACGGACGCCCACGACGGTCGGTGGACCGGTCGATGAGAGTCATCCGCGTTGGTTTTGTTGACCCACGCATTCTGGCACCCCCTGCGGGGTACTGGCGTTGTGGGGGGCATTGTCCGGCGGTGGTCGCTGCGCTCGACCCCCGGCGACCCTCTGGGACTCCGCTGGGGTCGGTTGTGGCGCGGGCGGAGGGGCAGCAGGCGTCTGGCGGCCCAAGGGGCCAGCCGTTCTCCCAGCCCGGCCCAGCGGGCCGGAAAGGACCGACCACGACATGTGCCGGCCCAACGGGCCAACAATTTTTCTCGCCTCCCGCGCGGTTCGTAGAACGGTTGGCCCGTTGGGCCTGACGGGGTGGTGGTGGCAGCCACCAGGGCCTTCGACCCTGGCTGGGAGAATGGCTGGCCCTTTGGGCCGGACGACGGACCATCCGGACGTCAAATGGGCGGACGGTAAAGGGGACAGGTACATATTCCCATAACCCTTGGGAATACTATCGGTGTTTGCATCGAGTGCACCGAGGAAAAGATCGCCAGCTCAAATCACCCGGCGCGACGCGAAGCTCCCCGCCGGATCGGGGATTGTTCGAGTGCCTCACGGACACGGACGCCCACGACGGTCGGTGGACCGGTCGATGAGTGTCATCCGCGTTGGCTTTGTTGACCCACGCTTTCTGGCACCCCCTTCGGGATGCAGGCGTTGTGGGGGGGCGTTGTCCGGGGGTGGTCGCTGCGCTCGACCTCCGGCGACCCTCTGGGACCCCGCTGGGGTCGGTTGTGGCGCGGGCGGAGAGGCAGCAGGCGTCTGGCGGCCCAAGGGGCCAGCCGTTCTCCCAGCCCGGCCCAGCGGGCCGGGAAGGACCGACCACGACATGTGCCGGCCCAACGGGCCAACCATTCCTCTCGCCTCCCGCGCGGTTCGTAGAACGGTTGGCCCGTTGGGCCTGACGGGGTGGTGGTGGCAGCCACCAGGGCCTCCGACCCTGGCTGGGAGAATGGCTGGCCCTTTGGGCCGGACGACGGACCATTCGGACCTCAAAGGGGCGGACGTCAAAGAGGACAGGTCCATCATCCCTCCACCCGGGGGAGACTCACGGTGTTGAGGTCGTGTGTGCCGAGCAAAGGGTCGCCCACTCAAATCACCCGGCGCGTCGTGACGCCGTGAAGTCCGGCCCAGCATTTCGGAACACCAGCGACCCCACGGACCTTGTGTCCGTGGTGAAGGAGGTCTGTGGCTAGATCGAGCGACCTCGCATCGCCACAAGACCCCATCCGCCTCGTGCGGATCGGTGAATAAGGTCTCCGCTGGGGGCAACCGGAAATGTCCGGATCCGGTGAGGAGGGTCGGTCAACTCGACTAATGCCGAGTCGTGTGTTCATCCGGCAGCGGCGACCTCATTCACCGATCCAGGCAAGCTGGATGGGGTCTTGCCTGTTGCGCAACGGATCGTCTTAGCCGTCGACCTGCTTCACCGATCCGCACAAGGCGGATGGGGTCGGCGCGGGACGTTGGCCGAAGGTTTCTGTCCACTGACGGGGTTCCGTAGACAACTCCTTCAGAGTTGGGTCGTCGGTGGGGAACGGTGTCCTGGGGTAGCCGGCGCTGCGCTGTGGCAACCCCAGGCTATGGGAGAAATCCCCTTCAGGGATTGTGCGGCCGGTGGTCGGCGTGCGACACGGTGCGGGGTTGCAGCCGGGCCGTGGCGACGAACCTCCCGGTTTGTCGGTCCCGTGGTCTTCACAAGTTCGGCTTCATCGAGGTTTTGTGCCGT
>Ga0315902_10001109_pt1 | contig 43743 bp, 47 predicted proteins | sample LakEriMetagenome_9_FD_203523 | JGI IMG/M metagenome (GOLD analysis project Ga0315902, IMG submission 203523) | Freshwater fungal communities from buoy surface, Lake Erie, Ohio, United States - Buoy 12 MA117 | ecosystem: Environmental > Aquatic > Freshwater > Lake > Lake biofilm | place: USA...
CACGTTAACTCCTTGGGTAGCGGTACGCGCGCAAGTAACGCACTCGGATAAGCCAAGGTTACCGTAGCGATTAGAGCATTTCTAAGACAAACGGGGCTATTGCTCTTAGTGATTTTCCGCGATGGCTGATGGCATCTTTCTCGGAAGCGCTCATTTGTGCGCTGGAAATACTTAACCCGTCAGGCTGGAAAAGCGGGTCATACCCAAAGCCATTCTTACCGACCGGTTCGTGGCTAATTGAGCCATAAAAACGCCCCTCGCGGGTGATTTCGCGGCCATCGGGCATTACTAGTGCGGTCACGCAAATGAAGTATGCGGTTCTCTTTCCATCGGGCACATGAATTAACTCTTGCAAAAGTTTTGCGTTATTTGCAGCGTCATCGCCATGGGTTCCGGCAAAGCGCGCCGAAAAAATTCCAGGTGCACCGTAAAGCGCTTCAACACAGAGGCCGCTGTCATCAGCTATCGCAGGTAGCCCAGTTTCAGCACAAATTGCACGAGCTTTTAGTAGCGCGTTCTCTTCGAAAGTATCGCCAGTTTCTTCGACTTCACTTGTCTCGGGAAATTTTTCTAGCCCAAGTAAGCGAATGCTTCCAGGTGCTAACTCATCAAGGATGCGTCGGAATTCTTCGATCTTGCCTTTATTGCGTGTAGCTAAAACTAAATCTTTCATTTATTTAGCTAGTGCTGCAGCTTGATGCTTTCCTAAATCTTTGCAACCAGCAACTGCAAGATCTAGTAACTGATTTAGCAGATCACGATCAAATGGCACGCCTTCGGCAGTTCCTTGCACTTCAATAAATCTTCCGTCGCCACTGCAAACAACATTCATGTCGGTATCTGCGCGCACATCTTCTTCATAACAAAGATCAAGCATTGGCACACCACCAACAATTCCAACGCTTACGGCTGCCACTGAATCAGATAATGGATTAGCGGTTGCTTTGATATGACCTTGACTCTTCGCCCATGTGATTGCATCAGCTAGCGCAACGTAGGCACCAGTAATTGCGGCGGTGCGAGTTCCACCATCGGCTTGTAAAACATCACAGTCAATAACAATCGTATTTTCACCAAGTTCTTTGGTGTTAATTACTGCGCGCAATGAACGGCCAACTAATCGAGAAATCTCTTGCGTGCGACCACCTAATTTACCTTTAACGCTTTCGCGATCAGAACGGGTGTGAGTTGCACGAGGCAACATCGCATATTCTGAAGTGACCCAGCCAGTGCCACTGTCTTTTAGCCAGCGCGGAACTCCTGGTGAAAACGAAGCAACGCAGAGAACGCGGGTTTTGCCGAACTCAACTAATACTGAGCCTTCAGCATGATCAAGCCAGTTACGAGTGATCTTAATTTCGCGTAGATCAGTTACTGCGCGGCCATCATTACGTGTGGTTGTCATCATTTCCTCAGCTGTCTTTCGTTTTTGTTGGTGAATATTAGGTTTTTTAAATTCTTTAAAACTTAAGTAAGCGATTGATGTTCTACCCGACCAACCTCTGGACCTAAGAATCGACGAGCTAGCGTTTCAAAAGCAGCCGCGTCGCCAGTTGCTAAGAAACGATGTGTCGCAGGTGTGCTGTTATCAGTACGCAAAGAATCACTTTCTACCAAGATGCGATACAGGTCCTTGGCGGTTTCTTCGGCGCTAGAAACTAGTGAGACGTTGTTTCCCATCACATATGAAATTACGCCAGTAAGTAATGGGTAATGGGTGCAACCCAATACTAAAGTATCTACATCAGCTTTCATAACATCGGCTAAATACTCTTTAGCAATCTTGGTAATTTCAGCACCTGAAGTTTCGCCTCGTTCGACGAATTCAACAAAGCGCGGACAAGCAATTGAAGTAATCTCTAAATGTGGCGCCGCGGCGAATGCATCTAAGTAAGCAGCTGAATCAATGGTTGCTCTAGTTCCGATTACGCCGATGCGACCTGAGCGACTTGCAGCAACAGCACGGCGTACTGCTGGTTGAATTACTTCAATTACTGGTATCGAATATCGTTCTCGTGCATCGCGCAACATGGCAGCACTTGCAGTGTTGCATGCGATCACTATTGCTTTCACACCTTGCGCAACTAGAAAATCCATTAACTCGAGTGAGAACTCACGCACTTCAGCCAGCGGACGTGGACCATATGGTCCGCGCGCTGTGTCGCCGATATAAAGCGTGGATTCATTAGGAAGTTGATCGAGAATTGCGCGAGCCACCGTTAATCCGCCGACGCCAGAATCAAAGATTCCGATAGGCGCATTACTCATGTGTTGAAGTCTAACGGGCGAGGTGAAAAGAGCGGTAAATCGCGCTTAAGCCCAGAGCTGCGTATCGAGACCTTCGGCAGCAGCGTCGCTGGCCGCCCCATAGATTCCGGTAGATAAGTATTTCCAACCTGCATCGCAGACAATAAAGGTGATATCGGCCGATTTTCCAGCTGCAATTGCTTCGTTGCCCATGGCAAGGGCGGCATGCAAAATTGCACCTGTTGAGATTCCCGCAAAGATTCCTTCGACTTCTAATAAATCTCGCACTCGTCGTACTGAATCTTCAGCACCTACTGAAAAACGCCTGGTTAAAACAGTGGCGTCGTAGAGTTCAGGAACAAAACCTTCATCGATATTTCGCAGACCGTAAACAACTTCGCCGTAACGTGGCTCGGCTGCAACGATTGCAATATCAGGATTCTGTTCGCGTAAATATCTACCAGCACCCATCAATGTTCCGGTAGTTCCTAGCCCGGCAACAAAATGTGTAACTGTCGGCAAATCTTTCCAAATTTCAGGGCCAGTACCGCGATAGTGCGCTTCGGTATTTGCCGGATTTCCATATTGATAAAGAAAAACCCATTCTGGATTTTGCGCAGCTAGTTCTTTCGCAACACGTACTGCTTCATTGGAACCACCTGCAGCAGGAGATGAAATTATCTTTGCGCCCCACATTTCAAGTAGCTGTCTACGTTCTGGGCTAGTGTTTTCGGGCATTACACAAATTAATTTATAGCCGCGAACTTTTGCCGCCATCGCTAACGAGATTCCGGTGTTGCCACTTGTTGGTTCCAGAATTGTGGCACCAGGTTTTAATGAGCCATCTCGTTCGGCAGCATCAATCATTGAAATCGCTGTGCGATCTTTAATTGAACCAGTTGGATTTCGATCTTCCATCTTCGCCCATAACCGCACATTTGGTGCAGGTGAAAGGCGAGGTAAACCAATTAGCGGAGTGTGCCCGACTGAATCTTCGAGTGAATCAAAACGAGCCATTATTAGCCACCAGCGACAGCAGGCAAGATGGTGATTGAGTCACCGCTCTTTAGTTGCGCAGTCAATGAACCAATGAATCGAACATCTTCATCGTTTACATAAATATTAATGAAGCGGCGAAGCGCGCCATTTTCAAGTAGGCGATCAGCTAATCCAGGATATTGAGCGTCTAAGTCTGCAATAACTGCTGAGAGATCAGCACCGGTTGCCGAGACCAACTTCTGCTCTTTAGTAAAAGGGCGAAGAATGGTTGGGATACGTACTTCAACTGTTGCGCTCATGTCTTAATTCTCTCTAGTTATTGGTATTGATACAAATTGGAATTGGCTAAAACTATTCTCCGTGCGTTTTTTAGAAGCTTAAGCAATAAATTCAACGGGTTCTTCGGTAACTTCGCCATCAATTATTCGATAAGAACGAAATTCGGTTGCAGGTGCAATCTCTTCGCGGGTAGAGACCAATACATAATGCGCACCAGGTTCGCCCGCATAAGAGATGTCAGTACGAGATGGATACGCCTCAGTCTCTGTATGTGAATGATAGATAACAATTATTTCTTCGTCGTTGTCATCGACTTCGCGATAAAGGGCCAATAAATCTTTCGGGTCAAACTCGTAAAAGGTTGGCGATGCTGCCGCATTGAACATCGGCTTTAGGCGTTCGGCTTTTCCGTTACGACCGATAATCACACCGCAGGCCTCATTTGGGTATTCGGCTCTGGCTTGGGCCAAAATTGCATCGGCCATTTCTTGTGGGACTTGTAATCCGGTCGCAGCTGACATGTCCGTTTTTGTCCTCATTTGATAGTAACTCAGGCTTTGAAATAACTAGTGATAACCCGCTGAAATAACCCTTAAACCAGCGAGCATGAGTCTACCTGCCCAAAATTATTAAAAAAAGTTGCGAATCAGTCGCATTTATCGTTGCGAAAACCCTAAATCAGGCGCACCATTTACCTTGGTTCGGATAAAACTTCGGTTACCAGACGAGATCTTCATATGATTTCTCGTACGGCAACTGTATGTGTATCAGAACGCCACCCTCGCCCGAGGCTGGTTTTACAAAGCCCCACGGAGGCTAATAAATGCAATTAGATAGCAACCAATGGAACTTGGTCTATAACACTTTCTCGTTTGGACTAATTTCAATGCTCGCTTGCACGATCTACACACTTGTGTCTCAAGGTCGTGTTCTACCTAAGTACCGTAACGCTCTCGTAATGTCATCAATGGTTACATTCATCGCTGGCTACCACTACCTACGCATCTTTGATTCATTCAAGCATGCATCAGCTAATGGAATGGTCAAGCTTGATGGATCTCAGGATTCATTCAACGAGGCATACCGTTACGTAGACTGGCTATTAACTGTGCCACTACTACTAGTAGAGGTTATTGCTGTACTTGCTCTAACTCGCGAAGTTTCTCGCTCACTAATCATGCGTCTAGTCCCAGCTTCAGCTGCGATGATCGCACTTGGTTACCCAGGTGAAATTTCAAATGATCAGAACACCCAAGTTCTATACGGCGTTCTATCAACAATTCCGTTCCTTTACATCCTTTACGTACTATTCGTAGAGCTTGGAAAGTCATTGGATCGCCAACCAGCAGGTGTTGCAGAGACTGTAGGCCGTTTGCGTCTACTTCTTATCGCAACATGGGGCGTATACCCAATCGCTTACATCTTCAACATCGTTGGTGATGCTTCATCATCATCATTCGTAACAGTTCAGGTTGGTTACACAATCGCGGACGTTCTAGCTAAGTGCGTATTCGGTCTAACAATTCTAAAGATCGCACGCATGAAGTCGATGGCAGAAGGCATGAAGGACGATCACTAAGTTATAAAAGCAAGATAAATCTTGCAGGAGGGAAGGCGGGAAACCGCCTTCCCTCTTTTTTTATATTGTGATCTGGTTTTTTAATGTGATTACGTTTTAGTAAGAGGATCTTTTTTTGATTGAGCAACTAGAATTAGATTCATAACCAGTTGAAAGGAATACCTAAAATTATTAACAACTATCGAATGTGGGCTTATGCCCTAATCGCAACGGGCCTAATTAACTGGAGCTACGAGAGAGAACAGTCAGGCGTGGCTGCTAATAGCGCAATTCTCGTGATTCCTGGGCTGGTGCTCTTTGCAACCACCTTCAATAAAACTCTTGCTGCCAAGTTGAATTCTAAAGTAGCGATGTACTCCTGGGCAGCCGTTGGCGTGCTGGCTTTGATTTTTACCTTTGTAAATTAACTTTACTTTTTGTTAAGGCGAATCTTAAAATATTCCCAAGCCGAAATCGTCAATAAAATCATCGAGAACCCAAAAAGTAAATCCTCAATTGGTGCTCCAGCTAGCCGCTGACCAATAATTTCAGTATCGGTATACATGACTATTTTCTTTGAAGTCAGCCACCAATTGGTTAGTAATTGAAATGGCAAAATTAAAAGGTAAGTCAACCAGAAGATTCCTCTGGTCATCATTCTGGATTTGAGCAGAAATAGATCGAGTACTACTGCTAAACATACTGCGCTAAGTGCGACGTCAGAGTAAATCATTTGACTCTGCTTTCGCTTTTCCCCATCCGGTTAACTTTGTGAGCGCTAAGTAAGTCAGCACCGTCATCATGGGCACGATGATGAAGAATAAAAATTCTTCAATCGGCAACTTACCCAGAAGCATGATTCCCAAAATTTGATTGGGGTCAAAAAACCAGCTTCCTTTACTAATTGCCCAAAAATCCCAAATCAAATAGATAACTAGAATCAAGGAATCGGTTACGAGGAATAGCTTCAATTTTTTGGAGAATTGCAATCTAAATCCAAAATTAACGCCGATTGCGCAAATTACAATGAAGATCAAGACGAATGAGTAGTGCAGTTTCTCCACACCTAATCCTCTCGCAATCCGATCAATTTGAGCATAACCTATAGCCATGAGCCAAACTCTTTTTAGAATTTATCAAGGGGCGGGGCAGTTTTCCAGGGCCACGACGGCCTTAGCAGTTCTTCTATTTGCTGGACTTCAATTTTCTAACGCTGAAGTATCAATAAAAGCCCAAGTAGTGCTCGCGGTAATTGCCCTTGCAATAGGTATCCCACATGGGGCAATTGATCATTTGATCACCATCCCCCGTGATTCAAATAAAAGATTTATCAGCTTCATTGTCATCTATACCTTGATTGCCGTCGTAGCTGCATTAGCTATTGCGCAATGGAACCTAGTTGGTTTTCAACTTGTAGTACTTATGAGTGCGCTTCACTTTGGCTTCGGCGATGCGGCATATGCCAATGAAAGCCAGGCTGCGGCTGATAAGAAGGGTTACTCGAACTTTCTTCTGGCTAGCTACGCGATCCCAGCCGGATTCTTGCCAGTTGTTCTACCACTTACCGATAAGCGAACTCTTGAAGTGCTGCAAGAGCTCAACCCGGCGCTAATTAATTGGGCTGGCACATTTACTCAAGTACTAAGAAATTTAACTCTTGCCACTGCCATATTTTCTATTTTACTTTTGGTCATTACTAAAAAATACTCACTTGCTCTCGATTTACTTTTGTTGTTAGCGCTCTCTTTCTTTGCGCCACCTTTAGTTGCCTTTGCGGTTTACTTTGGGCTTTGGCATGCAATTCGCCATACCGCCCGATTAGTTCCTAAATTACCAAGGGCTATGCAAAGAGTTTCAAGTAGTACTCCGCTAGCAATTTTCTTCACAGCAGTCATACCTGGCTTGTACGCAATTGCTGGCATATTTTTGCTAGGTATTTTCTTTGTTGCTAGGGGGACTACAGATGTATCTAGTGATTTCCTCTGGATAATCTTGGTGATTATTTGGGCACTCACGGTTCCGCACATGGCAACCACAGCAAAATTTGATCTTCGTGCTTTTAAGAACTCGCTTCGTCCATAAGCGCTTCAACTAAAGTTTCTTGTAGCCAACCCAGCCAGGTATAAACGGCATAAACAGCGCGCATTGGATCATCTGGAGCTAGTAATTGAAGATCATCATGTGAATGTTGATCAACTCTAAGACGCACGCCAAGGGCCAGGCGCACATCATTTAGGCCACCCAGCCAAGCTTGGGCGTTATCAAAATCAAGGACAACGTCGCCATCTGTGGCACTTAACAACAGCATACGAATCGACATGGCATGAGCACGTTTCTTATCGCGCAGAGTGCTTTCGGTATAGCGTCGAAATTCAGCAGCATCTACCCCATCTTGATAAGCATTGGGTAATAGGCGCAACAGGACTTCATCATCAGGTGGTGAATCATGAGTAGTAATGCCGACCATCGCTGCAAGTGGATCTTCATTTGCATGATCATGGCGTTCGGCCAAAATTTCAATAATCTGTTGTACTAAATTAACTAGAACTTCACGTTCGGTCTCAGCAAAGTTAGCAATGTAAGAATCGCTACCGTGCCTTAGGAAACCTTCGGTAGGTGTCATTAAATTTGATCCTCGCGAGCAAGTGTTGCCCAGAGCCCGTATTCGTGAAGCCGTTGCACATAACGTTCCATTTCTTCACGTGCACCTTTTGCGACAATTGATTTACCTTCATTATGAACTTGCAACATTAGCTCCGTTGCTTTCTCTTTTGAGAAACCAAAGACTGTCATAAAAACATAAGTTACATAGGTCATTAAATTAATTGGGTCATCCCAAACTACAACTACCCAGGGGCGATCAGAGCTAAAGATTGCACTGATCTCGGCCGCTGTTTCATCAGAAACAGTTGGCTGCGGCTTTAACTTACCCATAGCCCAATCATTTCATCTATTAAAGAATTCTTTTGCATTTGACTATCCGACCAGCGCTATCTAACTAGCGCTATCTAACTAGCGCTATCTAACTAGCGCTATCTAACCACGACTATAAATGGCGCAGAGGTAGCTTGCGATGCATCAGCACTACTCAAAACCACTACTCGATAGCTAAAAACACCTCTGATTAACTCAGTTGGGCTGAATTCGGTACCGGTTGCTAGAAGCGGCAATGAAGTTAAGTTAACCCACGCTTTACCATCAAAGCGTTGCAGCGTTACCAGCGCCCCTGTAGTTACTGGAGCGGCCTCAACCAAGACTTTCATTGCGGCACCAGACTTAGCTGAGGTTGGAGCGGTGATGTTAAGTCTTGGGTTTACCGTGATTGCTACATCAGAACTTAAACCTGCGCCGCGATCCCAACTACCTTCACTTGTGATCCGTAATTTTCCAGATTTAGCTAAGTAAAGCGAAGTTGTAAAGGAACCATTCTCTGTGGTGGCTGGTTTGCCAATCCGGCGCCAAGTGCTTTCATCAAATCCCTTGAACTCTAGGGAAACCGATAATCCAGGTAGTACAGATTTATCTTTTCGAGTTGCTTGGCCAGTGACGGTTATATATGAGCCGTACTTAACTGCCATCTGATCAGTTGCAAGTGAAAGCAGTACCGCATCTGGTGCAATCGTTAACGCAGTGCGTCGAATTTCATCGGTAGCACTTTGCTCCTCCATGCCGATTGTCCACTCAGCCAAGCCGCCAATTCGATATTTAGCTACCAATTGCGCACGCGCAAAATAACTTGCTGGGTTTTGATACCAAGCGGTGCGGGTTGCCGTACATGACGTTGCTTGGCCGCTGGCATTGTTTCCGTTGTAAGTTTTTTGATAAGTAAAGGTAGCTTCTTGATATTGCTCGTTATAGGTGGGAGTAACTCCATAAGTCGCAGCCAAGGTTGCAGCATTGCGCATAACGAAAGTTGCCGCTCTGGCACTTGTTGATACTACTTTCGAAACATTAGCAGGGCAGATGCCATCAACCTTGGTAACCCAATCTCGACCATAACCAGCTAGTCCGATGTAAACCTTCGATGCTGGCATTACTGAAATTGCATACTTAAGGGTTCGCTCCACCCAAGCAATAGGCCCGATTGGACCTGGCTTACCAGTTGAATAGTCATACGTCATGATGCGCAGGCGATCGATTGATTCTGCGATCTCTGCCCATGCATAGACGGTGTAGCCCTTTTGTCGCTCGGAAAGTGGAAAATGCACAGGAACGGTAACTGAGAGAATTTTTCCCTGTGCGCGTAGTTGAGCACTTAATTCTTTTACCAATAGCACCCAATTTGGCTTAGTGGCTGGCCAAGATGCAGTGCCGTCAACAAAAGCAAAACCTTCGAAATCTAAATCAATGCCATCGAAGTTTTTGCTCGTCACTAAATCCATTATTGACTTGATAACTTTTGCTCTATCGCTACTTTTGGCCAGCAGCTTCGAAAGCACTAGCTTTTCGGTGCCATCGGTAATTGTTGGAATGATTTTAAATCCAGCGTTACGCATGGTCGTAAGTGGAACATCAATTGCGACACTGGGATTGCCTGGTGTGTAGAGATCTAAAATATACGGAGCCTTGGTCTTGTTATTTAACTTTAAGGTATACCAAAATGGCATAACTTCGTTAATTAGATCAGCATTGGCTACTGCAGTCGGCAGCGAAACTTTCATACCGTAATAAGGGATCCAGCCCGTTAATATTTTGCGTGGAGCAGATTTAGTGTTCGACAAATCACTGGGCTCAGCGTTTGCAATAGGTGATAGTTGTGAAGCCATTGCAATAGCAACAGTTAAGGCTAAAGCTTTTGGCAAAGTTCTGGGTACTGCTCGAGAAAATTTTCGAAGGGAAAATCGTGACATTACGGCAGCACAAAATGAACAGCGAGTGAACGCTTTTAGGATGCGCCTGTGTTTCATCATAAGTTTTTGTGTTTTTCGATAGAGTTCAGATCTTAACGAAGTATCGCGAATACCCCCTGTAATGAGAGCGAGAAACCCTGATGCTGAAGAAATTGGCTGTTGAATTCTTCGGAACTTATCTGTTGGTTATTGCAGCAACTGGCGTAATCATCTCGCAAGATGTGCCTTTCATCGGAATCGCAGCGTCACCGGCCATTGCGGTGATGATCATGATTTTGGCACTCGGACATTTCTCAGATGTGCACTTAAATCCGGCAGTATCGCTTGCGTTTTTGATACTTAAGAAGATTTCTCTAAAGACATTTATGGCTTATGTTGGATGGCAATTAGTTGGTGGTGCATTTGGTGCATTGACGTTGAAAGCGATTTACACCCAGAAGGTGGCCGCAGAAGTTAAAAATGGTATTCCAGCCCTGTCCCCGAAAGCGACTTACCTAACTGGTTTTGCCCTTGAGTTGGTAATGACCGCTATTTTGGTTTTAGTTATTCTTTTAATGACCCAAGATAAAGCAAATAAGAATGCAGCTTCAGCACCAATCGCAATTGCATTAACAATATTTATACTGATCTTGATTACCGGACCAATTGAAGGTACTGGAATTAACCCTGCTCGTTGGTTTGGTCCAGCAATTGCTGGTGGGTATTGGGAAAACTGGACTATCTACGTAATCGCCCCATTACTTGGTGGCGCACTAGGTGCTTTTAGTTTCCGCGCCCTAGCCGTTCATAAATAAGTCAGAGCTACTTATCTTCTGGCGCTGGCCGCAACCCAGCATGAATATCTTTGCAAGTTGGGCAGATCGGATATTTCTCGGGATCGCGAGAAGGTATCCACTTCTTGCCACATAGCGCTTTGACAGCCTTACCAGTAACTGCTGATTCAACGATCTTCTCTTTCTTCACATAATGTGAGAAACGATCGTGGCCACCATCATCTTCTTGTAACTCAGGACGAGTAAGTAAATCGCCATCTGTTTGCGCATCTTTGCCGGGGCGCGAGAAGAATCCCATTCGCTGGTTCATAGCTAAATCTTACCCTGACAATATTTGGAACCTCATTGCAGTGGCAGTTAATGCGCTGGCAGAACCTTATTGCGGTCGCAGTTAATGCGCTGGTTCCAGGCATAGAGCGCAATTCGCAGATGGATGCGTGCGGGGTAGAATCTCCTAATGAAAGACCTACTGCGCACTGCTGATTTAAGCCGAGGCGATGTTGAGCTCCTGCTTAATACCGCTGCCGAATTTGCTGCGAACCCATTGCGTTCAAATACCGCCCTTGCAAATAAGAGTGTTGCTATTTATATGACCAAGCCTTCGACCCGAACTCGGCTAGCTTCAGAAACAGCTGTTGCACACCTGGGTGGAACGCCAATTTTTATTCGTGGCGATGAATTGCAATTAGGTCGCGGCGAAACAATTGCAGATACTGCGCGAATCATTAGTGGTTATTGTGATGCTTTGATTATTCGCACTTTTGCGCAATCGGATATTGATGAACTCGGTGCCAACGCATCAGTTCCAGTGATTAATGGTTTAAGCGATGACGATCACCCAACCCAATTGCTTGCGGACTGGGTAACTATTCGCGAAAACTTTGGGGCAGATATTGCTGGCCGTAAATTTGTTTATCTTGGTGACGGAAACAATATGGCGCATGCTTGGTTGACGATGGGCGCAATCATGGGTGCACATGTAGTTGCCGCAACTCCAACTGGCACTTGGGCGCCTGACGCGCAAGTTGTTGAACAAGCAAAAGCGATCGCAGCCACCACTGGTGCAACTATTGAAGTTACCAATGATCCCGAAGCTGCAGCAAAAGATGCCAGCGTTTTATATACCGATGTTTGGATGTCGATGGGCGATCCAGAAACAGAACGCATTGAGAAAACTAAAGCGCTTTCACCATTTGCCGTTTCGCAACAACTGATGGATTTAACTGCCAAGGATTCGATCTTCATGCATTGCCTACCGGCGCATCGCGAAGAAGAAGTTGCAACTTCGGTTATTGATGGCCCAAAGTCAGTAATTTGGCGTGAGGCCTACCATCGCCGCACCACTATTCAGGCTTTGCTCTATCACTTAACTCGTGGCGAACTACAGGGACGCTAGTTCCACAAGTCTCACAGTTCAAGATCCTCGCTAGGCAATAACCGTAATGACCTGAAGGGCCATATTTTGAGGCTTAACGCAGGGCAAATTGAGGGCAAACTCATGCAAACTCGAGAGACAGACCTCAGCCTGCTCGCGACATACTCCGAGGTAGGCGGTAGTTTTCACCCATGTTAATTGCCGTTCCTAAGGAAATTCGTGAGGGCGAAAAGCGCGTAGCGCTAGTACCCGATGTCATCAATAAATTAACTCGCCTCGGTCTCGATGTAGTTATCGAGTCTGGTGCCGGGCTACATTCGCAAGCAAGTGATGCTGAATATGTAGCAGCTGGTGCTAAGGTTGAAAGCGGTGATGTATTAAAGAGCGCCGATGTGGTTCTGTCAGTTCAGCCACTTACTCCCGCGCAAATGGTAACTTTGAAAAAAGGCGCAGTAACTATTTCATTCCTCTCCGTTGTGACTGCAGCAGATTCAATTGATGCGGCCGCAAGTGCTGGCGTAACTGCCTTCTCACTTGAATTGGTGCCACGTATTTCACGCGCACAATCAATGGATGCGTTAACTTCACAAGCTCTCTGTGCCGGTTACCGAGCCGCAATTGTTGGCGCTGAGCTTTCACCCAGGTTCTTCCCGCTGTTAATGACTGCTGCTGGCACAGTTACTCCAGCTCAAGTACTGGTACTTGGAGCCGGCGTTGCTGGCTTACAAGCAATCGCAACTACTCGTCGACTTGGCGCAGTTGTTTCGGCATATGACGTTCGTCCATCTTCAGCTGATGAAGTTAAATCAATGGGTGCAACTTTTATTGAACTTGAATTGGAATCTCTCGCTGGCGCGGGCGGTTATGCGCGCGAGATGACCGAAGAGCGCGCAGCTAAGCAGCGCGAATTGCTTACGCCTTACATTGCTAAATCACATGTACTAATTACTACTGCGGCAGTTCCTGGTCGCACTGCGCCACGATTAGTGACTGCCGAGATGGTCAACTCAATGGCACCTGGCACCGTAATCGTTGACTTAGCTGCTGAAACCGGCGGCAATGTTGAAGGGTCTAAGCCTGGCGAAATCGTAATAACCGCAAATGGCGTGCATATTTGGGGCGGAAAAGATGTGCCAAGCCAGCTTCCTTTCCACGCTTCCAGCCTCTATTCACGCAACGTGGTTAACCTGTTAACGCTGTTAACAGTGCCACCAGCAGAAGGTGTGCAAGCAGCACTAAACCTTAACTTTGAAGATGAAATCATCGATGGCTCCGCCGTCACTCATGCTGGATCACGTCGTGGTGGAGGGGCTAAGTAAATGGAACCGATTGCAATCATTTCGATTTTCGTACTAGCGGTTTTCGTTGGTTTCGAAGTCGTATCGAAAGTTTCATCCACGCTGCATACTCCGCTGATGTCAGGCGCTAACGCAATTCACGGTGTGATTCTCGTGGGTGCAATCATCGTTACCTCGCATAGCGAAACTAATCTTGAACTTGGTCTTTCAGTTGCAGCGATTGTTTTGGCAACAATTAACATGATCGGTGGCTTTGTAGTTACCGACCGAATGCTCGAGATGTTTAAGGGTAAGAAGACCGAAAAGAAGGAGGCGAAATAATGAGCACCTTCGTATATGACTTAATTGGACTTACCGCTGGAGTTTGTTTCGTTCTAGCGCTTAAAGGTTTGTCTTCACCAAAGAGTGCTCGACGCGGTAACTTAATTGGCGCAGTCGGAGCAACCATCGCCACTGTTGTTATCTTCTTTTATGCTGCACCAGATAAAGAAGGAAATGCCACATCGCTTCCGTTGAATAACTTAGGTTGGATTCTCGGTGCGATTGCCGTCGGAACTTTGATTGGTGTACCGGCAGCTAGAAAAGTTCAGATGACTCAAATGCCACAACTTGTTGCACTCTTTAATGGTGTTGGCGGTGGCGCAGCTGCCCTCGTTGCAATCGTTGAATACTTAAGCCTTGGTGATGGGGCAACGACTGCGGTTGTTATCGCAACCGTGTTTACTGTCGTCGTTGGCTGTGTTTCATTCAGCGGTTCGATTATTACCTTCTTGAAGTTACAAGAACTTATGACTACTCGCCCAGTGGTTTTCCCTGGTGGTCGCTTTGTAATCGCAGGCACTTTGGTGGCTGTTCTAGGCGTATCAGGCTGGGTTGTCGTAGCTCTTGGCACCACACCACTACTGATTTTGGCTGCTTTATCGCTGCTCTTCGGAGTCCTGTTCGTGCTTCCAGTTGGTGGCGCAGATGTGCCAATTGTTATCTCACTCTTAAACGCATTCACTGGTTTAACTGTTGCAGCCAGCGGTTACGTTCTTGATTCAACTATGTTGATCATCGCCGGTACTTTGGTTGGCGCTTCCGGAACAATTCTTACTCGCATGATGGCAGAAGCAATGGGCCGTTCACTCTTTGGAACTTTGTTTGGTGCTTTCACCGCAAAGCCGCAAGAAGCAAGTGGCGCAGCTGAAGAACGCCCAGTTCGCTCAGGCTCACCTGATGATGTTGCAATCTTGCTTAACTATGCGCGCCGCGTTGTAATCGTGCCTGGCTTCGGTTTAGCAGTTGCCCAAGCACAGCACACTGTTCGCGAATTAGCAGACCTGTTAATCGCAAAGGGAATAGATGTTGCTTACGGAATTCACCCAGTGGCAGGTCGCATGCCAGGACACATGAACGTGTTGCTTGCTGAAGCAAATGTTCCTTATGAACAACTTGCTGAAATGGATGAAGTCAACCCAACTTTCGCGCAGACCGATGTTGCAATCGTGATCGGTGCAAACGACGTTGTTAATCCCGCTGCTGAAACCACACCTGGTTGCCCAATTTACGGAATGCCAATTTTGCAAGTGGCAAACTCGGCTAACGTTATTTTCTTGAAGCGTTCAATGCGCCCAGGATTTGCTGGCATCGAGAACGAATTACTTTACGATCCAAAGACGATGTTGCTCTTTGGCGATGCAAAGGCTTCGTTGACCAAGGTTGTTAGCGCGCTAAAGGGTCTGTAGGGCGTCGCTCGCTCGCCACATTGTTCAAGCGGGCGTGGGTTTAAGGTTCGAGTTGCGAGATAGTTGAATCTTCAACTATCCTTAGGCATAGAGATAAACCTGTGTTCTACAAGTGAATGCCATGCGTTGTTAGGGAGCTTTAAATGCCAGCAGTAACCGTTGCCGATATCACCGTACTGTCGCGCATTAAAGCGGTTGCCGGTACCCGTGCGCGCTCAGTTCGTAGCATCACAACTGCCCCACAAGGTTTCGAAGGCGAAGGCTTTCCAGTTCGTCGCGCATTTGCTGGCGTAGATATCGCGCAACTAGATCCATTCATTCACTTAGATCAAATGGGTGAAGTCGAGTACGCACCCGGTGAACCAAAGGGAACTCCTTGGCATCCACATCGTGGCTTTGAAACCGTTACCTACATTATTGATGGAATTTTCGATCACTTTGATAACAACGGTGGTGGCGGAACAATTACCGATGGCGATACGCAATGGATGACAGCAGGGGCTGGAATTTTGCATATCGAAACACCACCAGAGTCTTTGGTAATGAGCGGTGGTTTATTCCACGGTTTCCAGCTTTGGGTTAATTTGCCAGCTGCCAAGAAATGGTCACCACCTGCATATCAAGATTTACGAGCAAGTGAAGTTGCATTACTTGCATCAGAAGATGGTGGTGCACTGATTCGCGTTATTGCTGGCGAACTTGCCGGACATAAAGGCCCGGGTTCAACGCAGACACCAATTACTTTGATTCATGCAACTTTGCAACCTGGTGCTGAAATTCGCTTGCCATGGCGCAAGGATTACAACGCACTCGTTTACACGTTAGCCGGTCACGGTTTTGTTGGAGATGAATCTCGCCCCGTGCAGATGGGTCAACTAACTGTCTTTGGCGAAGGTGACACGATTGTTGTGCGCGCTGCAAATGTGCAGGAATCACGTTCACCTGAAATGGAACTTTTCATTCTCGGCGGCGAACCAATTAAGGAACCAGTTGCCTGGATGGGTCCATTTGTAATGAACACCAAGCGCGAAGTTCTGCAGGCTTTTGAAGACTTCCAAAAGGGTGTTTTAGGCTCAATTCCAGTGATCGAAAAAGGTCATCGCCCAAACGCACAGCTAAATCGCGGTGGCGAAGGTGCGAAATTAGGTGGTTCGACTACGCCCAATTCAACCGATGTACTTGATGTTCATGGTGCGCCAACCACTCTGCAAGAGGGCTAAGTCGCGCTTTTTTTTCTAAGCAACAATCTGTGTGCACGAGGGTGAAACGGCGCACTTTTTCTAAGTAACAATCTCTCTGCAAGGTGGTTAAGCCGCGCTTTTTTTTCTAAGCAACAATCTCTCTGCAAGGTGGTTTAAATCTGGCATTGATGGTGTTTTGAAGGTTGTGCACAACTAATTTATTTTGTCGGTGGGTTAATTCAAGATCCACTCATGAGCACAAACGCCGCCCGAATTGCAGAGACTTCTGTTGCACATTCGTACCAGGAATTTGATCCCGAGACTGGCGAGATTTTCGGTGCAAATGGCAGCATCCCACCAACTGAAAATGACTCTGCTGGTCTTAGCGACCACTTTCAAGATCACGCGAGTTACAACGAGTCACCTGATCTGAATGATCGTTTCCAAAATACTTTAAATGCTCGCGCTACTGAGTTACTGAATTCTGTTCCCGGAATCGAAACTTTGACCGCTTTAGTTGCAATAGATCCTGAAGATTTAAGCCGTGGCGCTCGAGTTGATTATCTAAGTGCAGTTGAACGCCAGACCGGCTGGCTGCAGGCTTTAATTCAACGGGCAATCGTTGCCGTTGCAGGCACCGAGCCAAGTGAAGCCGATGGAATCTATGAGGGCGTCGATGATGCTGAGCGCGAAGATATCTCAGCAGCGCTACGCATGTCAGGTAACTCGGCGCAGTACAAGATCGATATTGCTCGTTCACTAATTAATACTTTGCCTAATACCTGTTCAGCGCTGGCTACTGGCGAGATTTCATCAGCACATGCAAATGTAATCGCGCGCGAAACTGCAGCCGCTATTCGCGAGGGTTTGCCGAAGGAAGCTATAGAGCGCATCGAGGAAAGTGCCATTGCACATGCTGAATTTCATACTCCGGCCCAAGTTGGCAACAAAGTGCGCACGATGTTGGCACAAGTTGCGCCAAAGGAGTTTGAAGAAATTGTGGTCAGAGCGCGTGAAACCCGAAAGGTCTCGATGTATCGCGAGTCCGATGGAATGGCCACGGTTGTGGCAATTCTTCCCGCCGAAGATGCCCAAACTGTGATGTCAGCTATTGAGAATTTTGTAATCCGTGCCAATCGTCGCGATGAAGAAGCCCGTAACCACGCTGCAAAAGCCGAGATTATCCGCGCAGCATTTATTGGTCGCGCACCGAGTACTTATCAGAGTGCTAAAAGAAAAAGCGGTGCTGGTGTTAGCGGTGCTGGTGTTAGCGGTGCTGGTGTTAGCGGTGCTGGTATTAGCGGTGCTGGTGTTAGCGGTGCTGGTGTTAGTGGTGCTGGTATTAGCGGTGAGCAGATTAAAATGACACCTGAAGAGGAAGCCGCATTTAGCAATGAATATGCGCCTGATCTTCGAACAATGGATATGAAACGCGCTGATGCGTTAAGTGAAATCGCCGGTATCGCAGTTTCGCTCTCTGCGGATGAAGCTAAATCGCATCGCAGATCAGTTTCCGTAAATGTAACTATAGATTTGCCAACGCTGTTGGGGCTTAAAGAAAATCCAGGACAACTAGCCGGTTACGGAGTGTTACCGGCGCACATCGTGCGAGCACTCGCCGGTGAAGGAAAATGGCGAAGGTTTATCACTGATCCAAATACCGGCACACTTCTTGATTATGGACGAGATAGCTACCAGCCACCTCAAGATTTAGTTGATTACTTAATTGCGCGCGATCGCACTTGCCGATTCCCTGGTTGCAGGCAATCAGCAGCCCGCGCCGATATAGATCATGCTGAAGCGTGGGAAGATGGCGGAGAAACATCAGCGGCAAACCTGGGTGCGCTCTGCCGTCGCCATCACCGCATGAAAACTCATGGTGGCTGGAAACTAACAAGTAGCGAAGATGGCTCGTGCAACTGGGAATCCCCCGACGGTCACCGATACTTCGTTCCCGCGAGACCAGTTCTAGATGCGGTTTAGCAGGTTCCGATCCAGTTCTAGATGCGGTTTAGCAGCTACCGATCTTCACGAAGTCGCGAACTGCAAATGACGGCACTGATGTCTTGTTGCCAATAGTCGAATAGCTGATAGCGCCAGATACATTTACTTTGGCAATGAAGGCATCATCTTCCTTTAGCTTCAGTAAGCTTTTAGCGCTTCCAGAGAAGATTGAGTTAACGCCACTTAGCCATGATGCTGTTGGAGTTTTTGAGGCGTAAGCGCGGAACTTAGATCCACCAGTGTTTGCATCAAATTGTGCGACACATCCAAAGATTACAAAGTTCTTACCTTTTACTTGCGCTGGTGAGCGAGTCAAAGTATTCCATTGGAGTTCTGTTGGTTCGCTGAAATTAACAAGCTTCGCACCCGATGGGCATTTGCCGCTCTTAGCTACCGAGAAAGAAGATCCCTTTGCGCAAACTACGCCTTGCGCATTTAGGGCGGTTAAATGTTTAACGGCTGGGTTTTCGATCTTCACCGGAATCACTGATTCAAGGGAAGGCTTTCCAGTAGATGAAGAGAACTTGATAGTGGCCTTTAATGTAAACGGCCCTACGGCTTTAGCAATTGTGAAGTCACAAAGTGAGATCGAACCAGTCTGGGTTGCAGAATCGCTAGCAAAGTCAAAATCGCTAGCTAAAGTTTTCTGGGCGCCATCTAATAGTGAGAAATCTAGGCTAGAGATCTCATCGTAGGGATCATTCAAAGAATATTGATATTCAAAAGGTGAACATGACTTTGGATATGGAATTTCGGTAGTCGCGAAATCAGTCTTCATGGTTAAGTAGTCAGCAAAAACTACTGGTCGCTTAGGGAACTTGGAATTCAGAATCTTGTAACTTTTAGAAAGGTTTGACTTTCCAGTTTCATCATCAAAACTTATAACTACCGCAATCGAAAATGGCGCAGTGGTATCTTTGATTGAGTATCCACAGACGCTGAAGTCACCTTTTTGTTCGCCTTTGTCGCTTGAATATGCAGATTCAGAGGCAATCTCTTCACCTTTTGCATCAGTAAGTGAGAAATCTATATCTGAGATTTCTGAAAATGGATCATTGATCGTGTATTTAAACTCAAGAGCTTCGCACTCTTTCGGAAATGGCATCTCTAAAGTAGTTAGGTCAGAAGAGAAACTTAGGTAATCTGCATAAGTCGCTGGGCGCTTTGGAAAAGAAGTTGTTGGAACCGAGAAAGTTAAGTTCAAATCAGTTAACTTGGAACTAAAGCCACGGTCGATTGCAGCTGTCGCAGTTAGCGGTTTTTCGGTATCAATCGTTGAAAAACTAGATGCATATACGGATATCTCAAACTCTAGGTTGGCTTTCTTGGCTGTAGATGTGAACTCAAAAGAACTTCCAATTGATTTACCTTTTGAATCCTTAAGAGTGAAATTCACTGAATCACCAGCATCGAAGAAATTAGGTGAATTAGGAGTTAAAACAAAAATCCAGTTACTTGAAGAGAAGGTCAAATCTGGAACGGTAAGGGTCCAGCCATTGCTAACGACATTGACTGGTGCTGCATTGGCCGCACTGATTCCAACTCCGGTTGCACTAATGGCGGTGATGCCTAAGGCACCTGCACCTACAGCGATAACGCTCATTGAAATAGACATGGCAAATGCGACTGTGCTGGAAACTATCTTTTTGGCTGCAGATTTGATCATGGTCATATCTTAAAGGGGCTACCCCCGTATTGCCCATCGAGTAAGGGCTAGATTCCACTACCTTAAGCACATGATCTGGTGGCCAAGTGAAACTCCTACTATTCAGTATGGGCAGTTCACGTTGCGCCAGTTGTCTGAAGCAGACATCGATGCGATCTATCAATCCTGCCAAGACCCACTTATCCCTCGGTTCACTACTGTTGCCGAAAACTTCACAATTGAGTTAGCGCAGGCGTTTGTGCATGAGAAAACTCCGCGACTTTTTGCCGAGCGCAAAGCAATTCATTGGGCTTTGACCATTAACAAGGATGTAAGTCCTGCCGCCTTAAAGGTTGCTGGGGAAACATTTCTGGGGCCATTTTCAATTCACGGAATTGAAGAACATAACCACATCGGCGAAATTGGATATTGGCTTAATAAAGATGTGCGCGGTCATGGCTATGGATCAATTGGTTGCCAGATGATTACGAACTACGCATTTGAAACTTTAGGTTTCAAGCGCCTGGCCGGCATAGTCGATAATGATAATGAAGCTTCAAAGAAAGTATTGATAAACGCTGGTTACGCGCATGAAGGTCTGATGAAATCGCGAGTAACTGGCTCTGATGGCAGCCAAATTGATATGGATTTATTTGCAGCAACCTCGAATAACTGGGTTAGCCGTTAACCAGGGACTCGCTGGCATTCAGGGTGCTTGGGTTAGCCATTAATCACCGTTTCACTTGCGTTCGAGATACTTGGGTTAGCTATTAACCACTGACTCGCTGGCATTTAGGGTGCTTGGGTTAGCCGTTAATCACGGAGTCACTTGCTTTCCTGGTACTTGGGTTAGCCTTTAACCATGGAATCACTCGCACTCATTGTTGCAATAATCTTGTCAGTTTCATTGTTCAGCGGACCGATCGCGCTGATTCTAACTTGGTTGCCAGTACTAAATCGCCAGAGCACAAGTAAATCTGCAGCGTTAATACGTCGTATTTTGGTTACTTTTTTAGTTGTGATCGGAAGTTTGATGTCATTTAATTTATTTATTGCAAGTGTTGGCTTTGCTGCATCTTTTATCGCTTTTATCGGATCGATAACTGCATTCTTTGCAGTAAAGCGAGAATACTTTCCAAATGGATTCGGTTTTAAATTCGGTGGCCGTTCTGACCGCCGCAATGGACCAGGCGGACAGCACTAAGTTATTTTTTGCATCGCTAAATAAACTAAGTGGAGGTGCCGGGAATCGAACCCGGGTCCTTCGGTACTGACATAGGGCTTCTACGGGCGTAGTGCGTTTATCGTTTTCTCAGTTCCGGATCTCTTTCACACAAGTATCCGACAAACTCATTTGCGAAACTGTTCTCCGAAGTTGTTCGCAAAGCCAACTTCATGAAAAGCCTTCTGTCGGCGTTAGGTCCCAGTCCGAAGGCGGAGCGCTGGGCTAACGGATTAGAGAGCTAGCTTAGGCAGCTAGTTCGTAATCAGCGGCAGTTGTACTGGCGCTTGATTTTTTGCACAGGTTATTGGTTTACGAGATCATCCTGGCTTCCTCGGCCCGCTTCCCCTATCCCAACATCCAAAGTCGAGACCGTTCACCCCCATGGGTGTGGAAGCAATATTGCTTCGCTATTTAGTTGTCATATCAGGGGTCGAGTTATTCGCGGAAAAATCCGCTAACAAAACGAACGCTGATGGATTAAGTGTAAGGCAGAGATATGACAAGAATCTAATCCAATGAGATCTAGGCGTAAAAATCAGCAATTCTTGAAGTTGAGCGAAATCTTCACTTGAAAGTATGCGTCACCTGAAGTTGAGCGCTAATCGTCGTATTTGCTGGAGCGCCCACTCTTGCCGCTATTGCGACGCGATATTTCACGCTCAATTTCGCGACCTGCCTGCTTTTCCATGAGTGCATCACGTTTGTCATGCGCCTTCTTGCCGCGCGCAACCGCTAATTCGATCTTGGCTTTGCCATCTTTGAAATAAAGAGAGAGTGGAACCAAAGTAAGTCCACCCGTTTTTACCTTAGCGTGAAGACGTTTGATCTCATCTTTATGAACAAGCAACTTACGATTTCGACGCGGTGTGTGGTTGGTCCAAGTGCCTTCGGTGTATTCGGGGATGTGCACGCCATGCAACCACAGCTCGCCATTTTCAATCATGGCAAATCCATCAACCAACGAAGCTCGGCCAGCACGCAATGATTTAACTTCGGTGCCAGTTAGGACCATGCCACATTCAAAAATATCTTCGATCGAATAATCGTGGCGCGCTTTTTTATTCTGCGCAACTAACTTCTTGCCAACTTCCTTCACCACGATGCACCCTCTAGCAAAAGTGATATGTCAGGGCTAGTTTTACTTATTACTAACTCAGTCTTGCTTACCACGATGCACCGCCGATATTAGGCGTTAGACCTTTAGGTAGCGACGAAGTGTTACCAGAGATGCAATTGTGGAAACGCCGATGCCAGTTAGCAATAGCCAACCTGAAGCGATCCAGACTTCATTCCAGCCAAAGAATTTCGTAAAGGTTAGTAGCGGCGCAACTTTGCTATCAATCACGGTTTTCAGGCCAGCCAATAATCCTGTTGCCAGACCCCAACCTAAAAAGGCAGAGAAAATTCCTTCGAGCAAGAATGGCAACTGAATTGACCAGGAGGATGCGCCAACGAGTTTCATAACACCGGTTTCGCGGCGCCGGTTAAAGGCTGCGATGCGCAATGTATTACTAATCAAAAGGGCGGCAGTTAATACTGAAGCCAAGCCAACTAACAGCGCACCGTTTCGGAGCACCGATAACAACTGGAAGAACTTTTCCAAAATTGAACGTTGATCTTGAACCACATCAACACCAGGACGACCAGAGAATGCGCTAACCACCACTGCAAACTCGGTTGGATCCTTTAGTTTCACGCGGAAAGACTCTGGCAATTGATCTGCTGAAACATTCTGAGCGATTGCAGATTCCTTAAATCGCTCTTGGAAACGAGTAAATGCCTCTGATTGCGACTCGTAGTAAACGCTATCTACAACGCTTAGCTCTTCGAGATCTTTTTGAATCTGTAAACGTTGATCAGTTGTGACTACGCCACCTGAACATGAAGCAGTTTCACTCAATGGCCCGCAGAGAAATACCGAAACTTCGATCTTGTCATACCAATAATCCTTCATAGCACTTACTTGGGCGTTAGATAGAAGTCCGATTCCAAGTAGCGATAGTGAGATGGCGACTGTCACAACGACGGCAAATGTCATGGTCATGTTTCGGCGTAGGCCGATGCCAACCTCGCTCATTAAAAACTTAGCGCGCATTGATCTGCCCCTATCCCTTGTGTCCGAAAGCTGAGTAATTCTTCATCAAACCTTGTGAAGCTGCGTTGAGATTCATCTCGCGTGAAGATGCGTTGCGATTCATCTCGCGTGTAGCTGCGTTGCGATTCATCATCAACCCGTGTATCCGTAAACGCCGCGAACCTGATCGCGAATAACATGGCCACCTTCGAGTTCAATAACTCGCTTGCGCATCTGATCAACAATTCCGGAATCGTGCGTTGCCATCAAAACTGTCGTGCCCTCGCGGTTAATGCGATCAAGTAACTTCATGATGCCCACGCTGGTATTTGGATCAAGGTTTCCAGTTGGTTCATCGGCAATCAAAATCAAGGGGCGGCTGACATATGCGCGCGCAATTGCCACACGTTGTTGCTCGCCACCAGAGATTTCATTTGGCTTGCGATCAGCTTTATCTTCTAGACCAACAAGTTCTAATACTTCAGGAACTTCGCGGTTAATTTCTTTCTGCGAATAACCAAGCACGTGCAGAGTAAATGCCACATTCTCAGCAATAGTTTTATTTGGCAGCAAACGGAAATCTTGGAAAACAGTTCCGACTTGGCGACGAAGTTCTGGCACTTTATGATTTGCCAGAGAATTTAAATCTTTGCCGGCGACATGAATCTTGCCAGTTGATGGGCGCTCTTCACGCAGGATCAAACGCAAGAATGTTGATTTACCAGAACCAGATAAGCCGACCAAGAAAACAAACTCGCCCTTGGTAATTTCCAAGTCGACGTTTTCTAGTGCCGCTCGATCCATTCCTGGATAGGTCTTGCTGACCTTCTCTAAGCGAATCAATTTCAACTCCCTGCATTCGACGAACACTTCTCTTGAGCTGGCACACAATGAGCGTGCGCCTGCCTTAACTGTCTTAGTTTAGGTAAAGGTGGCTCAATTCGGGCTCTCTAACGCGCTTTTTGACTATGAAATCAGGCTGAGAATGAAGAATTAGCAAGGAATCCGCTGGCCAATCTCTCTTGCCATATTACTGACCTGTTTATTGTTTTTTGCGAATACCGACTGAAAATCGACGTGGTCTGGCAGTACGCAAAGTCCGCTGAAATAGGCGTCTTTAACTGCTGCGACGCCAGCGAATTCCAGCTTCGATAAATTCATCGATTTCGCCATTTAATACTGCGCTGGTATTTCCGGTTTCATAATCAGTGCGCAAATCCTTAACCATTTGATACGGCGCTAATACATAGGAACGCATTTGGTTGCCCCAAGAGCCTGAATTATCGCCCTTTAGTGCATTGATTTTTGCTTGCTCTTCTTGGCGGCGGCGCTCAAGTAATTTAGATTGCAGAACTGCCATTGCAGTTGCCTTGTTCTGAATCTGCGAACGTTCGTTCTGACAAGACACCACAATGCCGGTTGGAATATGCGTTAACCGAACCGCAGAGTCAGTTGTGTTAACACCTTGTCCACCTGGGCCTGATGAGCGATAAACATCTACTCGAATTTCTTTTTCATCAATTTCAATGGCATCACTTTGTTCAACTACCGGAACAATTTCTACGCCAGCAAATGAAGTGTGGCGACGTGATTGGCTATCAAATGGCGAAATACGAACTAAGCGATGTGTGCCTTGTTCGACTGACAAAGTGCCGTACGCATACGGTGAGGAAACTCGAAACGTAGTTGATTTGATTCCAGCTTCTTCAGCATATGAAGTTTCGAGAACATCAACCTTTAAATTGTGGCGTTCGCAATATCGCAAATACATACGCATCAACATTTCGGCCCAGTCAGCAGCTTCAACACCGCCAGCTTCAGAACGAATAGTTACCAACGCATCGCGTTCGTCATACTCACCATTCAGAAGTGTTTGAACTTCAAGTTCGCCAATTGCTTTCTTCACCGAATCTAATTCAGTACCAGCATCAGCTAGCGCGCCTTCATCACCTTCGGCATTGGCCAGCTCTAACAAGATCGGCATATCTTCCACGCGACGACGCAACCCTTCTAAGCGGCTAATTGTCGATTGCACGCGAGATAAACGACTAGTTACTTTCTGCGCATTTTCGGGATCATCCCAAAGATCAGGAACTCCGGCTGCTGCCTCTAGCTCTATTGCGGATGCGCGTAACTTAGGAAGGTCTAATACCTTCTCGATCGAGACCAGAGTTGCATCGATTGCAGCAATCTCTAGATCGTATTCACGCGCGGCCATGAGACTCAGTCTAGTGGACGCTCAAACCCATTATTAACACGGCTAAAAGTTGATGCCAAATATCGAGAGCACACGTTTCTTCACGCTAGTAGTTCCAGCCGATGCCGAAAGATCAACACTTTCAAAGGAGAAGAGTGAAAGTGATATTGGTAGCCATGCTTTTGCCGATGCAGTTATCAAAACTTCTGTGCCATTACATTGGAATTCACTAATGCGCACATCGCTTAATTCGCGGCGCAGTAGTTGCTTACTAGAACCGTAATTGCGGTTTGAAGTGTTCGCGATATCAGCCAATGTTTCAGTTGCTCGGCTACTTGCAGCTTTGCAATCAATTGGAATTACCGGGCTCGCATCACTAACTAAAAACGATAGCGCCGAATGCTTACCTTGATAGTAGGTATCTAAATCCAGCGCATGAGCCGCACTCTGCGCTGCCGATTCAGTTGCTTGCACCAGGGAACGTTGAGCGACAATCACCGCTGAAATATCGGTAAGCACAACACCAGATAGCAGCACAACTGCAAATAGACCAAAGACTAGGACTGAGATTGAACCGTCTTCGTTCTTAAGTCGCTTAGATATCTGCTTTAAACCCAAGGCGAAACTGTCTCCCGCGCAGTTGCGGTACTTACGCGCTTACCGTCTTGGCTGCGCAATGTAATTGTGATCTCGACTTTATTGTCTGGAGTTATGCAAAGTAACCCAGCACAATCGACTGTGAAATTTAAATCCTTGATGCGTTCCTCCTTTAGGCCTAGCTCGCGAGCGCCTGTTTTCATAGTGTTTCGAGCATTAAACGTAGCGCTCAAGTCATTTGCACTAAGGATGTAGGCCCGCACAGATTCACGAGCCAAAGTGCGCACAATGAACTCATCATTGCTTAGAGTTGCAAACTGCGAAAGAAAAATAATGACCGGGACAAAGAGCGGAAGTGCCAAAGCTACAAACTCGACAACCGCACTTCCGCTTTCATTCTTTAGTCTTCGTAGCAAGACTCTTCTAAATCTCGTTTTCTTGCTTGGCTTAAACATCACTAGCCCTGGTTTTCCAGTATTGAGAATCCATGCACCTTTACTGCGTGTTCCTGGCTCCCCAGGTGTGGAACTAGGTTTGGCAACGCTCGATTATGTGTTGTAACGACAGCTCGCAACTTATTGAAAGCATCGGGTGAGTTGAGATCAATGATCACATCGCCTTGTTCAAAACGACCAGTAATTGAATTATGCGTTGCCGCACTTTGGGCATAGCTGGCTTCAATATTACGACTACTAATTGATAGAACTAATTGAAATGAAATCAAAAATAGCGTCATTAAAGGGATAACAACTAGAGCGCTTTCAACGCTACCCCGTTCGCTTCGAAGTGTTTTCGCAAAGTCAGATAAATCCCGCTTGCGTAGAGGCTTAGCAAAGTCAGATAGATCCCGCTTGTGCAGAGATTTAGCGAAGTTGGCTAGATCCCGCTTGCGTCGAGCTCTCAATAAACTACGTCGTCGCTTCTCCATGAAGTGACGTCGCCAAGCACTTCGCAGCCAACGTTTTCCACGAGGCCTAGGTGGCAGCCCCGAAAGAAGCCATATAACCATTACCGAATACCGTTCATGGCATCGAGTGAACTCTTCAAGATTGTTGTCAGGCGAGGTGCTGCGATTGTCCAGATTGCGGTAACTAGCCCCGTAGTCATCAGTACAACTAAAACCCAGCCTGGCACATCTCCGCGCTCATCTTTAACTTTTGCCACTAGATCAAAGCTACGCAAACGATTAATTCTGCGGCCAGCTGCGATTGCTGCCTTGGTCATAGCCGACTCCGCATTACTTAAGATTTTCATGGCAACAAATTGCTTCGGAGCTTCTCCTGCTTCGGATTTCTCAACTGCCATGTTTTCATTTATCTCGGTCATGCTTTCCATATTTCCTCTTTCTATTCGTTTGGTCTAGCTGTTTCTTTTTACTTATCTGGTGACGGATTAGCTTTTTGATTTCGAAACGGATTAGCGTTTTGTTAATTTGAAGTGGAGTAACTGATTTACATAAAGCCATTTAGGTTTGAGAGCGATGGCCACAGTGCAAATAACATAGATACCGGCAGAATTAGAAAGACAACTGGAATCATCATAGAAATTTCGGCTTTGCCAGCTGCGGTCATAATCTGATTGCGATGTGCGGTTCGTGATTCCTGCGCATGTCGTTGTAGCACTTCAACAATTGGTGCGCCGCGCAACATCGCAGTGATCATGGCGTCGATAAACCTGCGAATAGTCACCGACTTAATTCGCCGGCCCATCGCATCTAGTGCAATGTGAAATGGCGCTCCCGCAATGACATCTTTGGTAACCACTGCAAATTCCGAAGCTAACTCACACTCGGAACGCGCAGCGATAGTGGCCATCGCATTTAGAGGCGTTTGGCCCGCCGATATCGAGAGTGTCAACATCTCAATTAGGGCAGGAAACTCAGCATCCATTTGAGCCCGCCGCTTTACAACCGCCTTCGTTAAATTGCGATCGATTAACACAAAAGCGAAGTAACCAGCAATTGCGCCCATAACCAAAGCCCCAGTAAATGAGGCACTTTTAGCCCAAATCAGCAGTGCAAATACGGCAAAGGTAAGTAAGGCGGTGGCAATCTGACCGCTGCGAAACTCGAGATATTCATGCTCATCGGTGCGATTTAACTCAAGCAAACGATCGCGTAATTTGCTGCGATCATCGACATTCGCTGCAAATTTACGATATTTAACTTTGCTCAACTTCAACGCTTTTGCCTCAACGCCTCGATCTGCAGCCACGATTAAATATGCAGCTATTACTGCTAAGGCAGTTGAGAGAAATAGTGCATTCACAGGAACGCCCGATCAATACAAAATTCTTGACTCAGTACCTGTGAATCGGCGATCGAGAGAAATAGCGCGTTCACAGGGCGCTCCCAAACACACGAGGAGGTTTGGGCAGAGCACCCAGTTTGTTCATCCAAAGATAGGCAACGGCAGTCATGAAGATTCCGGCAATTAAAATTACTACTCCAGTACTTGTCGCATATGCAGCAGCTGTTGCCGGTTGAGTTGAAAGTAATAAAAGTAATAACCAAGGTGCAGCCGCAGAGAGATGAGCAGAGTTTTTGATCCAGCCATGCTTAACTTCGATCTCTTTACGAAGTGCCAAATCTTGCCGAATGAAATCTCCAACCATGCGCAAGATCTGCAATAGATGAGTTCCACCGAGTGAGCGAGAAAGAATTATTGCTTCAAAGATTTGGTCACTGGCATAATGCGAGAATTGCTTCTGTAACCAAGCAATAGCTGATGTGAAATCACCATCTTTGCGAACCTGTCGATTGAACTCGGCAAAATACGGTGCCAACTCGCGTGGTCCGCGATCTGCTAGCTGTGAGAGTGCTTCAACTAAGGACATTCCTGATTGAATTCCAGTGATTAGATGATCAACCACATCGGGCCAAAGTAATTCGAACTTTGTTTCACGTCGCTTGGCCGATGAGAATAGAAAAGTAAAAGTTATGACAGAGGCCATGGCCGCAAAAGCCAGCGCAATCGAGATCGAAGAGCTCAAGACTGTTATTGCAAAGCCAACCCCAAGTCCAGCGGCAGCTGAAATGGCTATCTGGCGCCACTTAGGCGAGATCGTGGCTAACCGTGAGGTGGTGTTCATCGGCGCACCAATTTCTTCTCTAGTGCGACATGCTCACTTTTCGAGATAGCCAAATCTGTCTGCAAGGCCGCAAACTTTTCCGGGTGGGGCAATGAACCAAGTCCGCGCACATAGCTGCCAGTTTCACTATTCCAGGTGTAGAGCGAATCAACTTCGGGATTTAGATTCTCAACTCGACCCGTAACTGCCGCAATTTCGCTCACCCGACGAACTCCGTAACGATCAAGTGTCACATGCACGATCAGATCAATTGAGCTCGCAATGGTGGGAGCGATAAAGCGATGTGAAATATTCTCACCAGCAAGCAATGGCAAGATCTGTAGTTTTGCAATGGCATCGCGCGCAGAGTTAGCGTGCAAAGTTCCCATGCCAGGTAGCCCAGAGTTAAGAGCGATCAATAAATCCAGCGCTTCAGATTCGCGAACTTCGCCAACCACGATGCGCGATGGCCGCATACGCAAAGACTCCTTGATTAATCTTCGCAGCGATATTTCACCCTCGCCTTGCAGATTCGCGCTTCGAGTTTGCATCGCAATAACATCAGGCAGTTGTGGCGCTAGTTCAAATACTTCTTCGATCGTGATCACACGCTCTGCTACCGGAATTGCAGATACCAGTGCATTAAGCATCGTGGTCTTACCAGCTTGAGTTCCGCCGCTCACCAAAATATTTATGCCGGCTGAGACGCTTTGCCGAAGCATTTCGGCCATCTCAAAGGTCATGACATCGCGCTCGGCTAATTGAGCAAGTGAGATCTTCTGCAGTAAGTGTTTACGGATATTGACCGCCCAATGTTGCGGAGTTATCTCGGGAATCGCGACGTGTAAACGCGAACCATCGGGCAATCGCGCATCCACGAATGGCACTGAAAGGTCTAGCCGGCGCCCACTCCAGAGCAATAACCGCTCAACCAAATTGCGCACTTGTTCAGCGCTAAGCAACAACATAGTTAGCTCTGACCGCCCACTGCGAGCCACAAATATTCGCTCGGGTGAATTGATCCAGACTTCTTCGATAGTTGGATCGGCTATGAAGGCCACAAGTGGCCCAAATACATTGGTCGCATCGATCTCGGCTTCAGACATGTAGTGAAGATAGTTAGCGATTCGCTTAGCTTTTTGCCCATCGAAAAATCTGTGGACTCCAAGCTAATGTGCAGAGGATCTCTTTGAAGCTAACTTAGACTTCTTGGGATATCCCCACAAAAAGATACAACTACGTCAGATCTAGAATACTCCGACTGCGAGGCAGCTATGACTTCAAGTATTAAGCGACGGGCAGCTGCAACTATTGCGGCTATTCTTTCGACCTTTCTTCTGACCGGCTGCATTAAGTTGGATATGGATTTGACGGTTAACACTGATAGAACCGTTAGCGGAACTGTGATTGGTGCAGTTAGTGATTATTTAGTAAAGCTAGCAGAGGAATCTGGCGATACAAGTTCTAATTCACTTACCTCAGAGCTTGATTCTCTTTTTGATGAAAATACGCCAGGCGTTACGGTTAAAGAGTATAAGTCTGGTGGATTCACTGGTCAGCAATATATTTTGGATCATGTCGCTATTTCAGAGTTAAGTGGTGATGGTACTGATCCAGAAGGTTTTAATATAGAAATTGTAGATAATAAAGTTAATGTTTCAGGGATTCTCGATTTATCCATGGATGACGACACAACTTCGAGCCTAGATTTATTTGGTGCAGATTTGGCAAAAGGCTTATTTTCAAGCGCTCAGATGAGAATTGCTGTTCGCTTTCCAGGCAAAGTTATTTCTTCTTCTGGCGAAATCAGCGCGGATGGAAAGCAAGTTATCTGGACCCCAGTAATCGGTGAACGCAATGAGTTGAGTGCCACTGTTGAACTTCCAAATGCGAAAAAAATACTTTTTTACGCTGGTATTGGAGTAGGTGCGCTATTGCTGCTTTTAATGGCGTTTTTACTCGGGCGAAAGGCTAGAAAGCCCGCCGTAGAGAGTTTAGCGAACGAGAATCCTGAAGAGGTTTCTCAAAATTAATTAAGGAATCACTCAGGTCGGCTTAGCCTTATTTACTCCAACGCAAGAAATCACTGCCACTTGGACATGAGATCAGGTTTCTACACAAGACGCCTGGCTTTCTAAAACCAACGCTAATGAAGTCACCATTCTTATCGACTATTGGGGCGGAGAAATCTCGTGAGTTGCCTCCAATCCAAATATTTGCGATCTCTTCGTCAAAGTCAGGATTTATATTTGCCAGAGTTCCGGTTCCGATTGATCCTTCAGGCAGTGAGTTTTCTCCACGTGACCCTCTGATGTAAGTCATCAAGAACGAGCCACGTGCGGGAGCTGTAAGGACAGGATTTAGAGTATTAACTATTGAGATGGTCATAACAAGTGCTAGATAGTTTTCTTCGTCAATATTCCAGACATAGCCACCAAAATTCTTACCATTTTGGGTAACTGGCACTGACCTATCCAGGCAATCTTCAATTCCATATGAGGAAGCTACAACCGCGCCGTTATAGCCCTTTCTTTTGGCATCTGCGCTCAAGGTTAAATTAATTCCGGTCGCGGTGACACTATTGCCATCGCATTCTACTGCGTACGTTGCGGCTTCAACTTTTGGTAACACTGCTGCCACCATCGATTCAACTGATTGAGATGTTCCTGAAGCGCTCTGAGAACTTGAACCGTTCTGCTTTTGTCCAGCAATTAAAAGTTTCGTCTCAGTAGAAGCACATTTAAGCGAAGCTGGATATGTAACAGCTTTGGTCTTCTTATTTACACAAAGAACATAGCCAGTCTCAGGTGAATTATTTGCATCTAAAGCTATGGCCGTAGTCGACACAAGCATTATGCTTAAGACTAATGTTGCGATCGCAGACTTGGCGGTTATGCGCTGATTAGCAAGATTCATACCCTAAATTTACACCTATCTCGATGAGCGTGACAAATAGTCACTTATTCGCAATTCTTATCCGCGTGAGAGAGACTTTATTTGGAGCGTACTCACCCTGGTTGATACCTATCGCTCTCTACCTGCTCGCGCGATTGAAGTTAACTCGCCCTTACATCAACTACTTGGTATCGGCAGTCGCCATCTTGCTGTTTGTAGATATCGTACTCAACCCGCAGATATTTAAAGACACTTTCCTTCATGACAGTTTGTTTCATGTCTCTTGGTTTAATCCCAATGTTGCCTCGGTTGCAGTAGCCATATTTACTTTCCTTATTCCCTCGACATTAACGCTGGAACTATCGAAGACGAAGTCAATTACCGTCTCTTCTCGATATTTAGATGCTCTCTTTTTTGTAGGCATGATTCTCTCTGCCTCAATAATCGGCCTATTCGTTTTCTTGCTCTCGCTTTTTTCAAGATATCGGCAATTACTAATCGGAAATAAGGTTTTACGATTAATCGCCTTGCTCGCTACTACCACTTTTATTTACCTAAATTTAGATCACATCACTAAGTCACTTGAGGTGCGACTAAGTATTTGGCGTAGCGCAATTAGAATGTTAGAAAGTAATTTTCTTTTCGGAATTGGTCCAGGAAATTTCAAACATTTCTTTCTCGAGTATCGAGAAAATAAGCTTACGATTTTGAAAAACAAAGATCTAATTCAAATTGACCCTCATAATCTAATACTTAATTCACTCCTGAGTTTTGGCTTTATCGCGACATTAGGGCTTTCCATAGTAGTTATCTATCTATTAGTTAGCCAGATTAAAATCTTTCGGGCTAATATTTCTCTGGTGATTTTGCTATTCACATTTTTTGCGCAAGCCATGTTTAATGTCAACAGCGTTTTTGTAAACTCAATTTTTGCTTTCACATATGTTGTAATGAGATATAGAAATAACCAACAAACAACTATCTAGAAAACAATAATGGCCGCACGTTTCCGCGCGTCCATCTTCTTAAAATCTAATTCCTAAGCGTGATCCTCTTTGTAGTCTCTATGAGATCGTAAAAAATAGAACTTATGCACACAAATCAGTCGTAGCAATTTCCATAAGAGCTGAAGAACATATGTTCCGCAATGTGTTGTGACCTCTAAGCGCTGCCGAGTAATCGGTGGACTTTCATCTGTCGAGTCTTTCCTCGATCTACAGATGAAAGGGGGTGAAGCCAATAGAGCCTAGTTATAACTGGACTCAAATTGTGGTGACTTTAATTAAGTCTATTTTCGAGTATTTGTCGAGAAAAGGCCAAAGTCGCCGCGACAACGGCGACTCTGGGTAAAACTGGAGTCCAACACAAAGAACCCCTCAGGAATTACTTCTTGAGGGGTTCTTTCTATCACGAATATGTGCAGCAGCACAATGGATTTAAACTATTGTGATGCGTTTCGAAAAACTACTTTAAGTAATTTTTACACCGAGAACTTAGTAAACGTAAAGTCACGAACCAAAGTAACCGGAGCTTTCGAAGCGCCAGATACTGTGTATGAAACGGTGCAGGTATCGCCATTTAGCGCAGTAATAACGCCATTTGTCTCAGCCCGGCATGACTTAGGCGTTAGCGAAATCGCTGACCAAGTTGAAACGCGAGATGTTGGCACCTTGATAAATGAACGATACGCCGAAGTTTCGAGGGCATTGAACTTAGCCATCAGGCTCTTCATGTTTGCCGCTTCCCATGCATAAATCACATAGGTGTCAACGAAACGTGTCCAGTAAGCAGCATCCTTAGCCACCTCAGCTACAGGAGCTGGCCCCGTCTTGAAAGTTACTGTTTGAACCGCTGGATAGTCATCGATTCAATTGTTTACTCCCCCTTGCTGCCCAGCCCTGCAAGCCAATCGTTAACTTCCCGTTACCCGCCCCGCACTCTTTCAGCCCCGCTTACATATCTATTACGCGCGCTGCTGACTATTTTTACCCCATGAGAAATTCAACGCTTACCCGCTCCTTTTCTGCAGCTCGTCTAGCTGCCCCATCCCGCCAAGGCGCACTACGCCGCTCATTCGCACTCGTTGCGATCGCAGTTATGGCCGCCGTTGGTCTGCCCGCAATTGCAACCGCTGCCAACCCAGCAACCATCACGCTGACCGTTCACTATCAACGCCCCGCCGCTGATTATGAAAATTGGAACTTGTGGTTATGGCGCAACCTTGGAACCGGGACTGATTCCGATGTAAATAAAGCTGGCGTTAAGTTCACCGGCGATGACGAATTTGGAAAAGTTGTAACAGTTGAAATCGACAACATGGATAAGTTCGACAACCTCGGAATCATTGTTCGCAAAGGCGAGTGGGTTGCTAAAGATGTAAGCGCTGATCGCTTCATTACAAAGTTTGGCGCCGATGGCAAAACTGAAATTTGGTTACGCCAAGCTGATCCAGTTATTTACTACGAGAAGCCAACTGGCGAAGTAGTTATTCCGGTTGCAAATAAATTAGCGAAACTTTATGACTCACCAGAGTTTGCAGCTAAGTACACCTACACAGGTGACGATCTTGGTAACACATACAGCAAGACCGAAACCAAGATGCGCGTATGGGCACCAACTGCAACTGCGGTAAAAGTTGTCACCTATGCAAAGGCTGACACGCCACTTGCCGGTGGTGTTGAAACTGCGATGACTGCCGATGTCAATGGAACTTGGGTAGCCAAGATTGCCGGCGATAAAGATGGTTTGATTTATAACTATCGCGTCACCGTCGATGGTGTTACCAACGAAGCAGTTGATCCATATGTTCGTGCCACCACAATTAATGGTCAGCGCGGAGTTGTAGTAGATCTTGATAAAACTGACCCAGCAAACTGGAAGAAAACTAAGCCAGCATTTAGCGGCAAGACAGTAGATGCAGTTATCTATGAGCTACACGTGCGCGATTTCTCAATCGATGCATCAAGTGGAATTCCAGCAGCTCACAAGGGCAAGTTCTTAGCCTTTACCAATGTAAACACCTCATTTAACGGCATAAAGACAGGTATTTCAGCGATTAAGGACCTAGGTGTTACTCACGTTGAGTTGCTGCCATTCTTCGATTTCGCTTCCGTTGATGAAGCTAACCCAAGTTTCAACTGGGGATATGACCCACAGAACTACAACGTTCCGGAAGGTTCATATAGCACAGACCCAACTAAGCCAACTGCGCGCATCACAGAGCTAAAGCAAGCGATTCAAGCGATGCACGATCAGAAGTTGCGCGTGAACATGGACGTTGTTTACAACCACGTTTATAACGCAGGTGCATTTAGCCAAGAAGCAATCGTGCCGGGCTACTGGTTCCGCACTGATGAATCTGGCAACTTAACTAACGGCACTGGCGTCGGAAACGACACCGCATCAGAGCGCCCGATGGTTCGCAAATTTATTGTTGACTCAGTTAAGTACTGGGCCACTGAATATAACCTCGATGGTTTCCGTTTCGACTTAATGGGTATTCACGATATTCAAACCGTTAACGAAGTAACCGCAGCCCTTAAGGCAATTGATCCAACCATCATCGTAATTGCTGAAGGTTGGAACATGGGAACTCTGCCAGATGATCAGAAAGCAAATCAGGTCAACATCGCTAAGTTAAATAACGTAGCAATGTTTAATGATCAAATTCGCGATGGCCTAAAGGGTTCAGTTTTCAATGCAACTGATACTGGTTGGGCAACAGGAAAGATCAGCGCAGCAGCAGATGTGTACGCCGGCATCGTCGGCAACACTGACTACAGCGCATCATTCTTAACCAAGTGGACAACAACTGCGCCAGGACAATCGGTTAACTATGTTGAGTCACATGACAACATGACATTGGCCGACAAGTTAACTGCCAGCGTTAAGGGAATTTCGCCAGCCGGTGTTGCGCAGCTAAGCCAGTTCGCAACATCTGTTGTGTTCTTGGCCCAAGGTGTGCCATTTATGCAGGCCGGCCAAGAGTTCGTGCGTTCAAAGAATGGCAATGAGAACAGCTATAACGCAGATGACGCCACTAACTCTTTGAAGTGGTCAACCAAGGCAAAATACACGGCCACAACCAAGTATTACCAGGGTTTAATCGCACTGCGCGCTGCTCACCCAGCTTTCCGAATGAGCACAACGGCGCAAGTTAAGGCCAACTTGAAGTTCCTGAAAACCACTAACGATGTAATCGCCTACACACTAAATGGCAAAGCCGTTAAAGATAAGGCAAGCACAATCGTGGTGATTCATAATCCAAATCCAGGATCTGTCACAGTGACCTTGCCAAATAAAAAGAAGTGGGCGATCGTAGTTAAGGGCGGCGTTGCCGGCACCAAGACCATCGAATCAATCACAGCTAGCAAGGTAAGTGTTGCTGGTCAGACCACCATGGTGCTTACTCAGAAATAATTAGTTACTTAAAGTAGTTTTGCAAACAACTACCAAGTAGAACTATTTCATGATAGAAAAGGCTCCTCAGGAAGTAATTCCTGAGGAGCCTTTTCGTATTGGACTTAGGCGTTAACCAAAGTCGCCGTTATCGCGGCGACTTTGCCTTTTCTCGGAGAAATATCCGAAAATAGCTTTTATCAAAGTCACCACAATCTGGGTCCAGTTTGCACTTGGATACATTGGCATCACCTCCTCTCTATATCGGTCGGGGAACTACCGACATAGAGTTCGCAACTGCGTTAACGCACTTGCAACAAAGAAGGATCACAACACGTCACGAAACTTATGTGCGCAGCTAGAACGCCCCACCAAGGCCTGATTTACCTGTGTATTAGCCGAGCAGTTAATCAATGCGGCCTATCTCAGGTGCTTCGATGATCACTCAAGTACGATTTGCTTATGAGTATGAGTAAGTGTGAATGCGGCCAACCACTTGCCCTCGATGCGATGAAGTGCCCGAAGTGCGGCAAGAAGTTCACCATCGAACCGCGCTTTACTGGTTTTGAAATTCCAGAGCCGCCGATTGATCAATGGCGCGAAGAGCTTTCAACGAAGCGCGAATACACCGAAGAGAGCTTGGCTGAAGTTAAACGTGAAGCCGAACTGCGTCAGAAGAAAAAGGGCAAACGTTCTGCGGCTAACAAACGATCTGCGTTTAACAAGCGTTCGGGTACGAAATCAGGGGCTGATAAGCGTTCCGGTGCCAAACCAAGCGCAAATAAGCGTTCCGGTGTGAATTCAGGTTTCAAGCTGAGTTCGCCATTTAAGAAAACCAAAGCTCGCTCAAAGCGCCGCGATTACACACCATCGCTTAGCCGAAGCGCTTCAACAAATTGGCCGGCCCTAATTCTCACCGCGATCGCACTTATTTATGGCGTGCGGTTAATCGATCAGAATTGGCTCTACTTCACCGATAACAAAGGTTATTTAAGTATCGGCTTAGTAGGCCTGACCTCACTGATTAGCATCTATGCATTCATCAATCGCAACTTCTTCGAATCGTGGCTTTTCAAAGTCGGTGAAATCTCCCAAGGTCGACAGTACTGGCGGCTAATTACTAGCGGTTTCTTACACGTTGATTTCTTTCACTTACTTTTTAACATGTACGCGCTCTTCTCTTTTGGAGTCGTCGCCGAAGAAATATTTAATGACTCTTTCGGATACTCCGGCCCAGCAACTTTCGTGGTCTTCTATCTAGCCGGCATATTTTTCTCTGACCTACCAAGCCTTGTGATGCAACGTAAGAACCCGCATTACTCTAGCGCCGGCGCATCAGGTGCAATATCTGCACTGATTGCTTTCGTCGTGATGGTGCAACCAGATATCCAAATCGGTTTTGCAGCAGCTCCTGGTCTCGGTGGTGGCACTGCAGTAGAAGGAACCACAGTTGCGATTCCTGGAGTTGCCTACTTAGTTATCTTCTTAGCTGTTTCAGTTATCTTCACATTTAGAAAGAACTCGCGAATCAATCACTTAGCTCACTTTGCCGGCGCCATTTTCGGATTATTAGTTGGCCTAGTCGTAGCCAATAGTTAGGCGCCAAAACCCGCACGCTCTTCGCAAAGTCATCACAGAGATTCCTAAAGGTCGCAGCGCAATATGTGCCCATAAGCAAAGGCATCAGGCCAGCGCACATAGAAAGGCTCACCATGAAAAACTCTCGCACCGCAGTAGCCGCCCTACTTATCGCCGGCTTCGCGCTAACTTCAACGACTTCCTCATTTGCCGCTGACACAGCAGCCACAAAGGCTGAGCGCGTTGCAGCTCGCACCGCATTCCAAGCCCAGATGAATACTTTTAAAGCTGCAGCAGAAGCCCGCCACACAGCAGCCGATGCCGCACATGCCACCATCGATGCTGCTCGCGCCGCCGCTAAGGCTGCCAAAGCTGCTGCAACCACAGCTGATCAGAAAGTTGCTGTAAAGGCTGCCTTCGAAGCTGCTAAAGCTGCAGCCAAGGCAACAGTTCCAACCAAGCCAGTTAAGCCGGTAAAGCCAGCTATCTTGGTTAAGGCAAAGCCTGCAGTAACTCCAGGCTCATAACGCAACACAAAGGCGCGTAACTGCGCCAACCAAGTTTGAATTCTCCTCTAGGGATACAAAACACCCACCGTGGATTATCGGTGGGTGTTTTGTTTTACCGCAAGAATCAACAACGCTGCTGATCTAAAGTGAAATATTGCAGCGAAAAATCCTTTGGAATACTAATGGGACAATTTATTAATCTAGGCGAACTTTTCCAGAACCTGTTTCAACTTCAACGGCAACAATGCCAGTATCGCCATCATTTGTATCTACAGAGACCCATTCGACTTCAATGCCACTTCCAATAGCTGCTTTGACTTCTGAGCCAAGCCACTCAGATATTACTGATTCATCTCCGGCTATTTCGATCTTTACAATCTTTGCGACTGCTTTGCCATCTGTTGATGGGTGGTGGTTCTTGATCCATTGAACGAAGAATGGCATTTGACGATCTTCTAGTGTGCCGAGAACGCCTATTTGCTTCCAACTCAAATCTGTTCCATCGGGCTTAGTGCGGTGGCCATCGACTGCTGGCCGACCTAAACGTGTTTCGACAGCGGCTAGATCTTCAACAGCAACAACCCAAGTAAGCCATCCGCCACCTTCTGCAGCGCGCTTTGAGACAGCCTTACCAAATGGTGATGAATCAGATGCTGGGTGATCTAGTGGGCAGACAACTTCAATGTATTGACCATTTAGAAGAGGCGCTGTGAAGTTGCGAGTACCAAATCTTGGGTGCACTCCACCATCAACAAAGGTGGTCCCTAAACGAGAACCTAGTCTTTGGACGGTATCTGCTAGCTGGTCATGAGAAGTTACATATGAGACATGGTCTAGGCGCATGAGCAAATCTTGCCCTATCCAAGGGGGTGCTCTGTACCATCCTGAAAAACAGCCATCCATCCAATATGGTAGTCCCATGCGAATTTTGATCACTGGCGGAGCTGGTTTTATTGGGTCTCACCTGACTGATCGACTAGTGGCTGACGGGCATCAAATCACTATCTTGGACAACCTGGCTACGGGCCGAATCGAAAACCTTTCTGCGCATTTAGGTGGCACAAGCGTCACTTTCATTGAAGGCTCGATCTTGGATCTGCCTTTGCTAGACGGGTTGATCAAAGATACAGAATATGTATTCCACTTAGCTGCAGCCGTTGGGGTCTTTAACATCGTTAATCACCCACTAGATAGCTTAATGACAAATATCCGAGGTACTGAAAACGTGCTCGAATCTGCTAATAAATACGCAAAGCCAGTATTTGTAACGAGCAGCAGTGAGGTTTATGGAAAGAATGTTTCAGATTCACTTAAGGAATCAGATGATCGTGTTTTAGGTGCGCCGGTCACTCTGCGTTGGTCTTACAGTGAAGCCAAAGCAATCGATGAATCTTTAGCATATGCATATTGGGTAGAGAAAAAACTTGAAACTCGAATTGTTAGATTCTTCAATACTGTGGGATCGCGTCAACTTGGTGCTTACGGAATGGTTGTGCCCCGCTTTGTACAGTTTGCGCTTAAGGATGAACCGATTACAATTTATGGAAATGGTGAACAAACGCGATGCTTTGGCCACGTTCTGGATGCAGTCGACGCTGTTGTACGTATTGCATTTGCGGAAAATACTATTGGTAAAGTTATCAACATTGGAAACGACTTTGAGATTTCTATAAATGACTTAGCACAGAAAGTAATTGAGCAAACCAAATCAAAGAGTAAAGTGATATATTTGCCTTACGAAGAGGCGTACGGCAATGGGTTTGAAGACATGGAACGTCGAGTACCAAATATAGAACTAATAAAATCACTTGTCGGCTGGGAACCTAAGCGTGATCTATCAACGATGATTTCAGATATTGCCGATTTTTTGCAAAAGTAGTTACTTATCAAAACTAAAAACTAAAGAAGTTCTACTCCAGTTTGTTCCCCGTAATTGTTAGTGCAGTCCAAAACCGGAATTCCTCGATTAAATAAAGACTTAACATTCAAGCCAGGCTGATTAGTCGCAACAATTGCAACATCGCAATCCCATTCTTCTGTAACTGATTTGGTGCCTTCCCAAAGTGGTACGAGTGGATCGACCCAAGCAACTTCAGCACTTCTAGCCACTAAAGCTGCTCGCAAGGCACTTGCTGGTGTCTCGCGAACATCACCTACACCTGGTTTATATGCAACTCCCATGATGAGCACTTTTGGAGCGGTAGTTGAAGACTTAACGAGCGCTAGAGCCCGTTCCGCAACGTAGATTGGCATTTGATTAGCAATCTCATCAGAGCGCTCTACCAAACTAGCTACTTGGCCACCCTTGCGTGCCCACCAAGTCAAGTAGAGAGGGTCGACAGGAATGCAATGACCGCCAATGCCTACACCAGGTCTAAAAGGCATAAAACCATATGGTTTAGTAGCAGCGGCATTAATTACTTCATGAACATTAATGCCTTGTGCGCTGCACAATTGTGTAAATTCATTAATCATTGCAATATTGACTAACCGGAAAGTATTTTCAAGAATTTTCGCAGCTTCAGCAATTTCAGGAGTTGATGTAGCAACAACTGAATCACAGATTGAATTGTAAAAAGCCAACGCACGCTTCTGAGACTCCTCATCAATGCCACCAACCAATCGTGGGGTATTCTTTTGGTCCCAAACTGGATCACCTGGATTTACCCGTTCAGGGGCTGATGCGTAAAAAAGGTTACTAGCGTCTGTCGATTTCAAACTATTAACTAGCGGGATTATTACATCTCTCAATGTACCTGGATAGGAAGTTGATTCACTAACTAATAGCGTTTGATTTGAAAGATGGGGAGCCACATCCTTCGTTGCACTTTCAAGTAACTCAAGATCAGGATTACGTGCTACATCTAGTGGAGTTGGAACACAGATAGTTACAACTGATGCTGCCGATACATCTGATGGGTCGTAAGAAGCTATAAATTTGTTTGCTGCAATTGCTTTCGCTAATCTTTCATCAGAAATATCTTCAACCGGGCTCGACCCTGAGTTAAGTTGGGCGACGCGCGAAACAGACTTTTCGATGCCTATAACTGACCAGCCAGCATCAACTGCAGCCATAGCCAGGGGAAGCCCAACATAACCTTGGCCAATTATCGCCAACACTTTTGATCGATCGCTTAGATCTATCCCGGCCATCTATCTATGGACTCCAAATTTCTTCTCACTACTTCAATATCAAGTTACTTAGCATTTCTATATCTCCACGAGCCTACCCAACAAATAGGGCTGAAGCATCGATATCCGCTTGGCTACCAGGGTAATTTCGCTTAATTAAAGCTGCGATTTCACCAGCGGCAGCTCCATCGCCCACTGATAAGTAATCTTTGATCAACTCAATCAGGCTTACATTATTCCAAGGATCTAATTCTTTTAGGCGCTCACGGTACTTGATGGCTTCCGAGCGCTTATTCAAAGCTTCTAGCGCGAATGCTGCAAAGTAGTTTCCGTAGTAAGAGCGAGTATCCACTTTGTTTATTTGGTCGATCATCACAAAAGCTTCGTTGATTGCATTTTGAGTAAACGCCAGATTAGCTAGTTGGATTAGGTGTTGAGGATCATTTGCAGCACCCTCTGCTTCGGAAACGAGAGCCGGGACATAGGTCTGTGTTGTATAGGAGCCTGCATTATTCTTAAAATTATAAAGTGCGGAGGACTTACCTAGTGCTGGAACTAGTGCAACCAAAACTAGAACTACGAGTGTAAAACTTGCTACATAAGTGACTGGAAATGAACTCTCAGCATTAACAGACCTTGCCGACTTTCCTTTTAATGTTTTCTCTTTTTGTGGCTGGTCGCTTGGATCGTTCTGTCTATGGCTAAATGAAACGGCAACAATTACGCCTCCGGTAATCCAAAACCAAACACCAACTCCGAGATTATCTACAGTTACAACATTCAGTGCGATTGTTCCTAGCCAGATTCCAAGTAAAGCACCAACCTTAAATTTAGCTTCGCCCTGAAATTTAATAAGTGACTTTATGCCTAAGTAAGTTATGTATAAAACTAGAAGTAGATACGGAATAAATAGAACCAAGCCACCCGTTGCGAGTAATTGCATATAAATGCTGTGCGCATTATCGGTAATCTGACCCTGTACAACTTGATTTTGGACTGCGTATTGCCGGTAGTACTCACCAAAACGATCTATGCCAACGCCAAAGATTGGATGATCTTTAAACATAGCAATCGCTGCGTTCCAGTAATCAAAACGGTTACGCAGTGTGCCTTGATATAACCTGTCTGCAAGTGGTCCTATGTTTATAACTGCAAGCGCCACTGGAACACCTGCTAGGAATGCACCTGCTAACCCAATCTGGCCATAGCGCTTATTAATAAGCCAGAGCTTGACTAAAACTACGATTGTGGCGCCGATCAAAAAGCCAAACACACCTTGGATCGAACCCGAACGCCATAGAATGTAGAGGCTTGCTAGCAACCCAACTGCATAACCAACTTGAAACTTACGGCCTCTGGCTTCGAGAACAAGATAAAGAATCGCAATACTTGCGAGGCCAAGAAATCCGGATGTGAAGTTAGGGTTTCCAAGAGTTGTTATGTAAGGGTTGTAATCAATCTTCCAGCCAACCGGGTCAGCACCTAACCCTTGAAGAATTCCGTAAAAAGTTAGAAGCAGCCCGCCAATGCCAAAATAAGTGAAGTACCTATTTACAGACTTAAGACCAAAAACCAAGGACCCTGCAATCATCAAAATAATCATTGAAATGTAGGAGAGCGCGCCATTGTTGCGATGAAACTCACCAAAGATGGCCGTGTACTTAACCTCTGTAGTGGCAGTGGAAATTAGTAGCCCCATGGCGAATAAGCCCATGAAGCCCAGACCAACTTTTTGATCAATCAAAGAAAGCCTTCTTGCGCTGAGTAAAGAGGGTATTACTAGCCCTAAAGTAATTGCCGCAAACAAAACCAGCACAAACATCTTAGGTAGATTGATCGGATCTTCAAGCTTGGTCCAGATGGTTAGAGTGGTAAAAACGCCACCCAGAAGAACAAAAGTCTGAACTTTTCTGGCCTCTGAATCACTTAGTGCTCTAGCTATTCTCATAAGTGAAGGGTACCCAAGCTATCTAAATATCTAGTTGATATAAGAGAAATACACATAGAAAAGGCCGAAGCCCGGTTCCTATAAAGGAACCGGGCTTCGGTGAAGTTCGGGCTAATTAAGCCTTAACCTTCTTTGCAATCTTGGCAACTAGTGTGCTCAAGGTTGTGACCTTTGCAGTCAAAGCA
>Ga0315902_10001111_pt1 | contig 43706 bp, 40 predicted proteins | sample LakEriMetagenome_9_FD_203523 | JGI IMG/M metagenome (GOLD analysis project Ga0315902, IMG submission 203523) | Freshwater fungal communities from buoy surface, Lake Erie, Ohio, United States - Buoy 12 MA117 | ecosystem: Environmental > Aquatic > Freshwater > Lake > Lake biofilm | place: USA...
GAGTTGTTACCACTGCCGCTAATGGATGACCATTTCCAAGTGGCTTACCTAATGTAACAATATCTGGCACAACGCCATGTAATTCAAAACCCCAGAACTTATCTCCCACCCTGCCCATTCCAATTTGTACCTCATCACTAACACACACTCCGCCATTGGATCTAACTAATTTGTAAGCTGCTGCAAGGTAGCCATCTGGCAAAACAATTTGACCTGCAGTACTTACAATCGATTCAGCAAAGAAAGCACACAAAGGTTGTTTCAAGCTTTTGATGGTTTTCTTAAGGTTTTCTATGTACTTGTCGGTGGCATTTTTGCCGGTGAATTTACCACGAAATAGATCTGGTAATTCAGCAACTCCAACATGGGGGGCCGCTCCTTGGCCACCTTTTCCAAGAAATTTATAAGGGCTAATTTCTACAACTGATTGAGTATGACCGTGATAACCATGGCGAAGTGCTACTACTGCTTTAGCTTTTGTATGCGCTCTAGCTAACCTAATCGCTAAATCATTAGCTTCACTTCCACTGTTTACAAAGAAAATTACTGACAATGGATCAGGCATTGTGCTGGTTAAAGCTTTTCCATACTCAACGACCGATTGGTGCAGATATCTTGTATTGGTGTTCAAAACGGACATCTGAGCTGCAGCTGCTGCGACCACTCTTGGATGACCATGACCAACATGAGCGACGTTATTTACTAAATCCAAATAACTCTTGCCCTTTTCATCAAAGAGATAAGCACCGGATCCGCTTACTATATTGATCGGTTTTTTGAAATTTAAGGAAAGATTTTGAGAGATTACAACACGTCTTTCACTTCTAATGCTCTCGGGGGAAATCTTCGCATGAGCATCTGTTCCATTAGGGATGCTAAGAATTAAGTTGGGATTTAATGAGATGCCACGCCAAAGTGCAACCTCATCCCTAGGTGCAACACCATATATATCAATACCCATTCCGCACAGATCCGTTAGCAATTGAAAGTGAGTATGTGGGGGCCAGCCAACATTTTCTTCCTCTTTACCCATTCGACCAACTAGTTCACCAGCTTTTATCTCCTTACCAATTTTCCAGTTTGGCATGGAATCAATTGATAGATGCCCATACAAGGTCCAGAAGTTAATACCAGTATCAGTTTTGTGTCGCAAAATTACTACTGGGCCATAATCCAAATGTGTTGAATTATTGTTAAACACTTCAATTACTCCATCAAGCGGAGCAAAAACTTCAGTTCCTGCCGGCATTCCGATATCAACACCTAAATGAAATGTTCTCGCACTTGCAGCTTCAGGTTTGAAAGCCTTACCTTGATAAACATTACGATTTTCACAGTAGTAACCAATCGTTACATCCGCCCCGGTTTTTGCCATTAAATCTTCAATTGCGCTGGTGCTTCTAGGAATTTCAGGATTATCAAAAGACCAATTGATATAAACCCGCTTTAGATCATTGAAAGACTTCTTAAGGATATTGGCAGGCTTTGCAGTTAGTAGGAAATCTCTAATTGCCTTGGCATTTGGATTTGCCTCGAAACCGATTGCATTTCTCAATCTAAAGATCGCAAAATTCTTATCAAAGGCATCAATTAGCTTTAAAGTTCTTGGTACATCATTTTGGCTAATAGATAAGTATTCATTTCCTGGGTTGTTACCTCTTTGAAGCGCAGCATTTGCCACACTTGAAGCCAAGCGAACCTTTACCAATTCTAGAAATATTGACAACTCATCAAGGGAAAGTGGGTTAATGCTGTGATAGCCACGAACAAAGGCGGCAATCTCTTTAACGGGATCCTCTGATTTAATCCCAACATAGGCAGCTGCAACTGCTGCTCCAACAATTTTTGGTGCATAAATCATGTCACCAAAATCAATCAAAGACAGAGTCTCAGCCCCAACAATTATGTTGTAATCATTGCCATCATTATGAATAACCTGCTTTGGCAACTTCTTCAATTCTGGAACGATATTCTTTTGGAAATTAGTTAGTGTTTTTTCGACTATTTTTCTAATCTCTTGATCTTCAATCTTGCCACTCCAATTAAGAATTTTTCCCGCTTGAAGCATGTTCCACATAAAAGGGGCATTTAGTGAATTCTTCTCAGTTTGAGTAATTTTCAATGAGGCTAATTTTTTATCCACGGTTGCGATAAGCCGACCCAACTGCTCGACCTCCTCGCCACTATGCGTGGCCGCATTTCCCCATGCCACTCCATCATGAAAACTCAATAGCCTGGCATAACTACTCTTTGATATAGGGATAAGTGTTTTATTCTTCTTTGCTCCTATCACTGCCGGGGCGCAATGAATTGAATTATCCTGAAGGAAGTTCAACACTTTATTTTGGAAATTAAGACTTGCCTTCAAAGTTGCATTAACATCGGGGTAAATTTTTAAAACATAAGTTTTATCACCTACCGCTTTGAAATTAACATCTCGCTCACTAGGCAGCGCAGATAGATCAGCTTTAATCCCCCAATTTGCTTGCAAAAACTTCTTTGCAGCATTGGCATCTAAAGTAGTTTTATTCTTCATTTAAAACTTTCCATTTTTCAAAATAAATTCAGCAAGGGCAGCATCTTGGATTCCAAGTCCTACTGAGAAATAATAAATTACCTGGTCTTTATTATCTCTTCCACTGGTTTTGCCTGCATAGAGGGCGCCAATAGATTCAACTTCAGACCATTTACGATCGGCTAAGCCCAGAGCCATCACAACTGACCCGGATTGTTCAGAAATAGTCTTAGCATCATCACCAAATACCTTATCAGCCAGAGCTAACACAGGAGCAGAAACCTCTTGTCTGTTTGGCGCAAAAGAACCGATTGAGATGCAGGTGGTTCCAGGAGATAGATTCATATTGATCACCGGCTCAATTGAGTTGGTGCAGAGAAATACCAAATCACAATTACCAATTACCGAAATATCCTTAGTGACCTCAACATCAAATCCGAAATCAATGTCAATATCCACATTTGAAACACCGTAGATTTTCTCTGGATGAAAAATACTCTGGGCCGCTCTTAAATGAGCTTGACCTTGATGACCTAAACCAACGACCGCAATCCTTTTAACTTGATTACTCAATTCGGAGGCTGCTGCCATGCTTGCACTAACGGTTCGCCATTTAGTTACTGATTCACCATCTAGAAATAATTTAACACTTCCAGTTTGTGCATCGATTACTGAAACCATAGTTTGTACAACGGGAATATTTCGATTGGAGTTACTTGGAACTACCGTTCCGAACTTAACAATTGTTGGTCCCTCTTTTGAGGCTCTGGCAATGTAAGAAAATTGAGCATTTTCATTTTGAGCCAAGATCGCCCGAGGCCCCATGACCGCTTCATTTAAAAAGAAGTTCTTAAATACCTGTCGTTGATTGTCGATGATTTTTTCGTATGTGCACAGTGAGTCAATCTCTTCGGCGCTAACAAAAGGGGTTTGTATAAGAGCCATACCTCCTAGTGTAGATAGAATTGCCTACAATAACGACATGGAAAAGATCACACCCCGCAGATTTGCGATCATTCAGATCACCAGCGCCGATCAGATAACCCCAAAGATGAAAACCTCGCTGGTAGAACTTTTAGCAGACTCGGTCGCCCATAACTACTCCGTTGGATTTATGAATGACTCAACACCCCAAGATTATGAAGAGTTTTGGCAGCAAGAGTTTTCAAAAACGAAATCAAGTAACGGTATTTTTCTAGCTGTTGAAGGTGAGCAAGTTTTAGGTTCAGTTATCGTTACCCGTGAATCTCGAGCAAATGGAAAGCATCGAGGTGAGTTTCGTAAATTGCTAGTCCACTCCTTAGCCCAAAAAATAGGGATAGGAAGCGCATTGGAACGAGCTGCTACTGAATATGCAAGATCGATAGGACTTTCACTTCTATTTCTAGATTCAGCAACAGATTTTCTCGTTGAGGGAGTATATGAACAATGGGGTTGGAAGATGTCGGGTGAAATTCCACAGTATGCAAAAAACCCAGACGGCTCTTTAGTCTCAACCTGGTTTTTCTATAAACTTCTCAATACCGATAAATGATTCGTTAGAGGTTAAACTAGTTATATGAGATCTGGGTTTATGTTTTTTTGGGCGGTCTTGGTTTCTGCCTACATGATGATCTCTTATCGCAATAAAGTTAAGGCTGATAAGAATTTAGTAAAAGTAAACTGGGACACCTACAAACTTAAACTTAGCCTTACCTGGTGGACCGGATTTTTGTGGGCTTCAGTAATTTTCACAATTTACTATCTAATAATCTCTGCAGGTTTAACCAACTAATTTACTGCTCATTCCACCTAGGGCTAGTGCTTTTTGGTGGGTAAATTTCATCTTTGATTAAAACTATTCCGGGAGCATTACTATTTGCTCGCATCTTTAAAACTTTAGATAAATTATCCAAATCGGTCTCTGTAAACTCGATTCCAAATGAATTAGCTAGTTTTTTCCAATCAGGATTAAAAAGATTTACCCCTCGCTCCGGATGATTCATAACTAACTGATCAAATCTAAGCATTCCGTAGCCGCCATCATCGTGGAGCAAAATTGTGAGTGGTAATTGTTCTTGTGCAACTGTGGCCAACTCTCCTAGACCAAATGCAATTCCACCGTCGCCGCAAACAGTTAAGGTTGGAATTCCAGCAGCTGCTGGCCCAACACTTGCCGGTAAACCAAAACCTAGAGTTCCCCAACCAACTGGATAAGCAATTGAACGCTCACCCCTGGCTCTTAGATAAACACCTGTCCAATAGCCAGAAATTGCCATATCGCAAACTACATAATTCTGCTTTGGCCAACTCTTTTCAATTACATTAACTAATTTCATTCCCGCGCTGCCTTTATCGCTTTCAGCAATTCGCTTCCTACCCTGTTCACTTACACTCTCGACATCAATCCATTTCTGGCAGGAAGGCAAATCTAATAACTTGGTCGCACTGGCAGCCAGATCAGAAGTTTTAACCACTAATTGAGCGGTTATATTACGAAGTGCAATTATTGGATCAGCGTCAAATAGAAGAATAGTTTTTGGAAAATTGATGCTCCAATTCTTTGTATTCATTCCATCTAGCTGTGAACCAAATACTAATAACGCTTCGCACTGTCCTAAAACCTCTTCACACTCTTTTTCATGTATTGGCAGATTAAAGTAATTTCTACTTGAGCTTGCTACACCGCTGCCTGCAAAAGATGTAAAAATCGGAGCATTTAAATGATCAGAAAGCTTTGCGATCTGATCCCCAGCCCCTTGCGCTCCGCCACCTGCCCAGATACCAATTTTGGAAATACCTGCCAAAGATTTCTTAATCGCTTCAAAATCGATTGTCCTATTTCGCTCATTGGATAGAAAATCAATGACGCCTTTACTTAGGGCAGGAATTGGTTGATCAAATGCTTGATTCAATATATCTGCCGGAACTCCAATATACCCAGCACCTGTTGGCGCCTGGCCAAGCATTTCGACAAAATCTACAACTGTTGAAATAGCCTCAAGTGCTGTAGTTGTGCTCTTAGATAAAACTAATTCTTTATTATTTATTTGTACTCGTTTTGCAAGGGGTGCGAATAAGGAGCTTTGATCATTCATTTCATGCAAAATGCCACGAGCACCAGATTCAACTCTATTTTTCATCGGCGTCTCAGATGAGATCAAAAGAAGTTGTGAACCTGATATCGCAGCTTCACCAAAAGCACCCAGCGTATTTGCTGCTCCAGGACCAGTTGTCGTTATTGCAACAGATAGTTTTCCTGTTGCCCTTGCTAGTCCGTCAGCTGCATAGACACAGCTTTGTTCATGCCTGACGCTAACAATTTCCGGTCTACTTTTTGAAAGTGCGTTCCAAAAGCCCAGGTTGTGTACGCCTGGAATACCAAATGCTTGCTTGACTCCTCGTTCGGCCAAAATATCTAGTATTACTGCGGCAACGGTGCGCTTTGAGCCATCCATGTTCAAACCATATCGGCATTTTCCAATTTTGCTTATCTGAGAGAGAATGAGCCCATGTTCACCTCAACTAACCCAACAGATATAAATGAAGTAATCGCAACAGTTCCGGAAAGCTCGGCGACTGAAATATTGACCGTGCTACGAACTGCTAAAAACGCGCAAAAGGGCTGGGCAAAGTTACCCGCACCTACTCGTGGACGAATCATTGCAAATGTTGGTCGCTTGGTTGAGAACAATAAAGAGATTTTGGCCAAACTCATTACCAAGGAAATGGGCAAGGTTTATAGCGAGGCACTAGGTGAAGTTCAAGAGGTTGTAGATACCTGTGATTTCTTTTTAGGTGAAGGTCGTCGCCTTTATGGTCAAACCGTTCCAAGTGAGATGCAGAACAAAAACCTATTTACCTTCAGAATGCCAGTTGGCAATGTATTTGTTATAACTGCAGGAAACTTCCCAACTGCGGTGCCTTCCTGGTACATAGTCCCAGCACTTCTTGCTGGAAATACTGTTGTTTGGAAGCCATCTGAATTTACGCCAGCAGTTGCCAATGCTTTGACTGAGATTTTCCATGCCGGAGGCGTTCCTAAAGATGTGCTGATAACTGTTGTAGCAGATGGAGCGCAAACATTTGCAGCTCTTGATGCAGGTTTGAAAGAGGGAGTAATTAATAAAGTTGGTTTTACGGGTTCAACTGAGGTTGGTAGAAAAATAGGCGCCAAAACAGGTGAATACATACAAAGTGCTTGTTTAGAGCTTGGCGGAAAGAATCCAATGGTTGTTATGCCTGATGCAAATATTGATCTTGCACTAGATGGCGCACTCTTTGCTGGATTTGGAACAGCAGGCCAACGTTGCACATCACTTGGAACCTTGTGGATCCATGAATCAATTTATGACACAGTGCTGGCTAAATTTGCATCCCTTGTCGAGAACGCAGCTGTTGGTGATCCATTTAAAGATGTCTTATTTGGACCAATGATTAGCCAGAAGTATTTAGACAACCATTTAGAGCATCTAAAAATGATCCAACCGCATCACAAAGTTCTTGGTTCTAGTTCAACTGGCAGAATTACAGCTAGCAACCCAAGAAAAGGTTTTGTTGGAGATCCTGAAAAGGGTGTATTTGCCCACCCAGTGATAGTTGCTGGTATTACTAAGGCTGATCAGCTTTATTCAACTGAAACATTTGGGCCGTTAGTAACGGTTGGAAAATTCTCAACATTAGATGAGGCTATCGAATTGTCTAATGGTCATGGATATGGACTTTCCTCAGCGATCTATACAACTGACCCACAAAATGTATGGCGATTTAGAGAAGGCATATCTGCTGGCATGGTTTCCATAAACAACTCAACCTCTGGAGCTGAAGCTCACCTACCATTTGGTGGAAATGGCATGAGTGGAAATGGATCACGACAAAGCGGAATTTGGGTGCTAGATCAATTCACTAGATGGCAATCAATGAACTGGGATTGGTCAAATAAACTTCAAAAGGCTCAAATGGATTTGATCGAGATTAAACACGATCCGAAATTCATGTTAAACATTAAATAATGTCCCTGCCAAGCCAAGTAGATGTTGTAATTGTTGGCGGAGGGGTCATGGGCACCTCCGCTGCATTTCATCTAGCTGAAGCTGGAGTTTCTGTTTTACTCTGTGAAAAAAATGAATTAGCAAGTGGTTCCACTTCAAAGGCAGCGGGTGGAGTAAGAGCAAATTTTTCTGATGAATTTAATGTGGCTTTGGGCGCAAGATCCCTTGAGTTGTTTGCAAACTTTAACACTCGCCCTGGGTATGAAATTGATCTTCACCGGACTGGCTATCTTTTTGCGCTAACAAAACAATCTGATGTTGATCTATTTGAAAAATCAACCAAAATTCATAAACAATTTAATGTTGAATCAAAGATGCTGACTCCTAGTGAAGCTTTAAAAATCTCGCCATTGTTAAATACCTCAGATGTTCTTGCCGCATCCTTCACTCCTCATGATGGTCATTGCACCCCCGAAGCAGTTGTGCTTGGTTATGCCGGAGGGGCAAAAAAACTTGGTGCCACAGTAATAACTAATGTTGAGGTAACAGGAATTAATTTAAATGCAGGTGAAATCACCTCAGTTACTACCTCAGCTGGTGTTGTAAATACATCAACCGTTATTAATTGTGCTGGTGCCTGGTCTCCTAAAATAGGTTCAATGGTTGGTTTGGATTTACCGGTAACTGCATATAAACGTGAGTTAGTAATTACTGAAGCACTTGGGGAGACTTTTTCAGATCTGCCAGCGCAGATGCCAATGACTATTGATTACTCTTCTTCCCTTTATTGGCACCGTGAAGGAAAAGGATTGTTAATGGGATTTTCAGACAAAGCTACTGAGCCAGGTTTTGATTTAAAACGTGATCCACAATTTTTAGAAAAATTAGGTGCAATTGCAATCAATCGAGCACCGCGATTAATGGATGTTGGTATCGGTAAAGGTTGGGCAGGTTTGTATGAGGTGACACCAGATCACAATGCAATTCTTGGTGAGTTCAAAAAGATCTCACGTTTCTTTTATGCTACAGGTTTTAGCGGTCACGGATTTTTACAGGGTCCAGCAATCGGTGAAATCCTTAGAGATCTTTACCTTAATAAACAACCTTTTGTGAATATAGATAAATTAAGCGCTGAACGCTTCTCCGGTAGTGGCCAGCTACGTCCTGAATACAACATCGTTTAGTAATGAGATTGATCACCTGCATGTGTCGCCTAAGAGATTTTGATATCACCAACCACAATCTTGAGGATAGACTTTTGCCATGAGTAAGCCACCTGCCGCTCCAATTCACCCACTTGTACTAATGCAAGTTGAGGCCAGACTTACTGAAGAACAAAAAGCAATTCAAAATGTGGTGCGAGATTTTGCTGCGAAAGAATTAAAACCAAATATTGCCGGATGGTATGAAGATGGTCAGCTTCCAGCGAGGGATTTAGCAAAGGCTCTTGGTGGCATTGGCGTTCTGGGTATGCACCTTAAGAATTATGGTTGCGCAGGAACAGATGCAATGTCTTATGGCCTTGCTTGTATGGAATTAGAAGCGGTTGATTCTGGTTTGCGATCACTTGTGTCAGTGCAAGGGTCTCTTGCCATGTTTGCAATCTATAAATTCGGCAGCGAAGAACAAAAGCAAGAATGGCTGCCAAAAATGGCAAAGGGTGAAGCAATCGGGTGTTTTGGATTAACGGAAGCAGACCACGGATCAAACCCCTCTGAAATGGCAACATTCGCTAAAAAAGATGGCAGTGACTGGATTATTAATGGTTCAAAGATGTGGATTACCAATGGCAGCGTTGCAGATGTTGCAGTTATCTGGGCACAAACCGAAGAGGGCATAAGAGGGTTTTGTGTTCCAACTAAAACTTCAGGTTTGGTTATAAATCCAATTAAACACAAGCTTTCACTGCGAGCATCAATAACTTCGGAATTAGTCTTTAACGACATGCGAGTTCCTGATTCAACTCGACTCCCAGAGGCAACTAGTTTGCGTGCTCCCCTGCTATGTCTTGCTGAGGCACGTTATGGAATTATTTTTGGAACAGTTGGGGCAGCGCGAGATTGTTTTGAAGTCTCACTTGCTTATGCAACAACACGTGAACAGTTTGATGGCCCAATTTCAAAACATCAATTAACTCAGGCCAAATTCGCTGATATGGCAACCAAAATAACAACTTCAATGCTTCTTGCCTACCACTTGGCCGATCTAAAAGATGCTGGAAAGATAATTCCAGAGCAGATAAGCATGGGTAAATTTCACAACGTTAACGCTGCCTTAGAAATTGCGCGTAGTGCACGATCAATTCTTGGTGGTGCAGGCATTACCTCTGAGTATTCAATCTTTAGACACATGAGTAACCTTGAAACAGTTTTAACTTATGAAGGAACACATGAGATTCATATGCTGGTTTTAGGACAAGCATTAACGGGTATTGCTGCGTTCAGATAATTGTTTACAGTTTTGCGAGTAAATCTTGCATTGTTGAAATCTCTTCCGACTGAGATTTCAAGATTGATTCTCCAAAAAGTTTCAAGTTTAAATCCTTACTTTCAGAAATCATTGAAACCATTTGAAGCGCACCTTCATGATGGGCAATCATTCCCGTTAAAAAAAGCCGATCAAATTCTTTATCTGTGCTTGATTTCAATTTCGATATTTGTTCTTGCGTGAGCATTCCACCCATACTATCCATCGAGTGCCCTGGATCCTCGCCAAGTCCATCATCAGCTAACCATTTCTTCATTTGTAGTATTTCCTCTTTTTGCGCACTTTTGATTGCAGCTGCCAAGGAAAGTAATTTCGCATTTTTTGATTTGTCTAGTGCTAATTCTGATATTAGGACTGCCTGTTCGTGGTGAGGAATCATCATCTGTAGGAACATCGCGTCAGATCCCGATAAGTTTTTACCTTGAGATGAACTCAAGTGATGCATCATAGATCCAGCATTATTATCACGATTCGAAAAGGTGAATGACACAATTATTGAAAGAAATATAGTGAGCAGCAATATCGCCCCTATAACATAAGTTTTCTTCTGCATCATTGACTCCTATCTGGCCTAAACCATACTCTTAAATGCTGAGAAGTAGAATAAAAAAACTCATGAATTAAGTGAGATTTGCTACAACGTTGACAATTAATTTGAACTCAGTTTTTTCTGCATTAGGTTGATCAATCTGTTTGGCTTATTGAGCACATGCATAAAAACGTATCCCCTTTTTGCGTAGAAATCTTTTGATTCCTCAGTCCATAGGTAAATCTGCTTGATTCCAAAATCAAATGCTTTTTGTTCTATTAAATTTAGGACTTGGCTTCCAATCCCGGTACCTCGTAAATCCTGTCGAACAACAAAAGCTGCAATCCATGGTTTGTACTGCCTGAACTCCTCAAAATCATCAAAGTCACACAATGCAATAGAGGCAACAACCTCTTGGCCATCTTTATTGTTTCTAAGGACCATAAACAATAATTCTTGATCAGTCCTATCTGTATCCCAATTATCATAATCTGAATTTAAAGTTCTCGAATAAAAAGAGTGCCAATCTTCTGACGTAAATTCATCTTTACCTTCACCCCAAAGCTTTAAACTCCAAGATAAAGCCTCAGCTGCGAACTCTTTTGCATGTGATATTGGTACCAATCGCAAATCATCGCTACTCACTTAAAAAACTTCTACTTTTCTGTCAGTTGAGCGCACATTAGATCAAATGCTTTTGTGTGTGAATCCACATCAGCTTCAGTAGTCTCAGGACACATCAGCGCCATATTGTGAAATGGTGTAATTAGAAATCCATCATTTAACATGCGAAGGTGTATGTATTGTTCTAATTCAAAATCACCAGCATCTGCCGCCTCTTTGCCGGTATTTGGCGAATTTTTGCTGAACATGTATTCAGCTCTAGCTCCTAAGCGGTTAACACTCCAAGGTAGATTGTATTTTTTGATCGTGCTCTCAACCCCATCAGACCAACGGTTTCCAAGTTTCACCATTTTTTCAAAATTTTCTGCGGTTAGCACCTTGGTTAAGGTTGCTTTCATTGCCGCCATTGATAACGCATTTGCAGCCAGCGTTCCACCAACTCCTCCTGTATCAATTACTTCAAGTTCAACCATCTCTTTAATGGATTTCGCAATCTCTTCCCGCATGCCAAAAGCACCGGTTGGAAATCCGCCTCCAATAGCTTTACCAATTGTTAAAAAATCAGGCTGCAAACCTAGTTGAGCGGTCATTCCTCCAGGACCAACTGAAATTGTGTGAGTTTCATCAATTATTAACTTTGCACCAAACTCTTTTGCTAGTTTTTCAATCGCCTTTAAATATCCTGGCTGCGGTAAAACAATTCCAACATTAGTCATGGCCGGCTCCATAAGAATTGCTGCAACATCGTTGTGTTTAAGAGCGCTCTTTATTTCATCTAAGTTATTGAATGCAACTACTCGCGTCGTTTGATCAAGCTCTACCGGCGCTCCGATATTTCCCTCTCGAGCAACCGTATTTCCTTGATTATCTAAAGTAGCAAAGCTTTCATCAACACTTCCGTGATAACAGCGATCAATCACAATGATTTTCTTTCGCTTAGTTATCAATCTTGAATATCGAATTACGTGACGATTGGCATCGGTTGCTGAAACTGTGAATTGCCACAAAGCTAAGCCAAATCTTTTTGCCAATTCTGCTGAAACAAAATTGGCATCCTTAGTTGGAAGCATCGCAGACAGTCCTCTTCCAACCTGCTCACGAATTGCGGCAACTGTTGGCTCTGGAGAGTGTCCAGTCATTGAGCCGGTGTCACCTAAACAGAAATCAACATAGGTATTGCCGTCTACATCAACAAAACTTGCACCCTTAGCCTCTTCAACAAAAACTGGGTATGCACCAGGCCATTTCGACATCCAAGACATTGGTACACCATTTGGCATTGACTCTTTAGCTTTTGTAAATAGCTCACCACTTTTTGGATGCGCATCTAGAAATCTTTGATCTTCAATTTTGCGAAGATCCTTGAGCAGAGCACGATTAATCATGGTGAAAATCTACTCGTAGCCTGATTAGATTTCTAATTACATAACAGGAAGTGCGGCTAATGCAGCCTCAAAATCCTTATCGTTAAGAACAGAATCAACCATGTTTCCGTTGAGGTAGGCATCGTAAGCTGCTAAATCAAAGTGACCGTGTCCGCAAAGCGCAGTCAAGATAACTTTCTCTTCACCAGTTTCTTTAGCTTTCAGTGCCTCCGCAATTGCAACTGCAATGGCGTGAGTTGGCTCTGGAGCAGGAACAATTCCCTCAGTTCTAGCAAATTGAACTGCAGCAGAGAAACACTCCTTCTGACCAACACTTTCAGCAGTCATCATTCCAAGTTCATAGATATGCGAAATTAATGGAGCCATTCCGTGATAACGAAGACCACCCGCGTGAATTGGATCTGGAATAAAGTCATGACCCAAAGTATGCATCTTCATTAACGGAGTCATTCCGGCAGTATCACCAAAATCGTAAGCGTACTTTCCGCGAGTAAGTGATGGACAAGAAGCCGGTTCGACAGCACGAATCTCAGGATTCATCTTTCCTTTTAATTTTTCACGAATAAATGGGAATGACAAACCAGCAAAGTTTGATCCTCCACCTGTGCAACCAACCAGTAAATCTGGAGTTTCTCCAACTTTGGCTAGTTGCTTAAGTGCTTCCTCACCAATAATTGTTTGGTGCATTAATACATGGTTCAAAACAGATCCAAGTGCATAAGCAACTGTTGGGTCAGTTACCGCTGCTTCAACCGCCTCTGAAATTGCAATACCAAGTGAGCCTGAATGATTCTTAGGATCTAATGCCAATTTTCTACCAGCCTCAGTTAGTTGTGATGGCGAACGATGAACTGTGGCACCGAAAACTTCCATCATTAATCTGCGGTATGGCTTTGCATCAAATGAACCGCCAACCTGCCAAACCTCGCACTCAATATCAAAAAGTGCACAAGCAAAAGCTAAAGCTGTACCCCATTGACCAGCTCCAGTTTCAGTTGTTATCTTCTTAATTCCAGCTTTTTTATTGTAATAGGCCTGTGGTACAGAAGTATTTGTTTTGTGTGATCCTGCAGGTGATACACCCTCATACTTGTAGTAAATGCGTGCAGGTGTATCTAAAAGTTGTTCTAATCTGCGAGCTCTAAATAATGGTGATGGCCGCCAAGTTCTATAAACATCTAATACCTCACCAGGAATATCTATATATGACTCAGTTGAAACCTCTTGCAGAATTAAATCCATTGGGAAAAGTGGAGCAAGATCTGCTGGTCCAACCGGTTGATGTGTACCTGGGTGCAATGGTGGTGGTGGCGGTGATGGAAGATCAGGGATTATGTTGTACCACTGGGTTGGCATTTCACTTTCATCAAGCGTTATTTTGGTAAAGCTCTTTACATCTTTACTTAATCCCATTTTTCCTCCAGTTGGCTTATCGGGCAAGGCTAGGGGTTGGCTTTATCCTTATCAAGAGTAGCAACGACACAATTTCTTTATCTAGCAATAATGCCTTGGATAAAGTAGTTAATATTGAGTCATGGCAATAGCAAAATACTCCTTGACAGCCCTTGATTGTCCAGATCCAGTCGAACTTGCCAACTTCTATTCTCAGATCACCGGCTTTGAAGTTGTGGTTGCGCATAGGAGCAAAGATGGTCAACCACAATGGGTAGAGCTTGTCGATGTTGATCAAACCAGAATTGCATTTCAAAAGATTGATAATTACCTAAAACCAACCTGGCCAGAAGGACCCGTTCCCCAGCAAGCTCATTTAGATTTTGATGTTTCTGACTTAGATGTTGCTGAACAACTGATACTAAAAATCGGTGCTGTGAAATCTTCAATCCAACCTAGTTCAAATCCCGATGACAATTTTCGAGTCTATTTTGATCCCGCAGGTCATCCTTTTTGCCTTGTGAAACGCAGTAATTAAGGATTGTAATTACTTTTCTTAAGTTAAGATAATTCCATGAATGATGCATTGGCTATTTCCGCATTAACCTTTGGCGCTCAAGCCTTTGTGACACTTTTTGTAATTCTAGATCCTCCTGGTGCGGCCCCTATTTTTCTTGGACTTGCCTCCGGTAAATCTGTTAAAGAACAGCGCCGTCTTGCTTGGCAAGCTGCTGCAGTATCACTTTTTGTAATTGTTTCATTTGCATTATTTGGCAACGCAATCCTGGATTATCTGAATATTTCACTTGCAGCATTGCAAGGAGCAGGAGGAATCCTGCTCCTAATTACGGGTTTAGGTTTATTGACCGGATCCTTAACTGATAGCGGATCTGCGACCACTCAGAACATCGCATTAGTGCCACTTGGAACTCCACTTCTTGCAGGTCCTGGCGCAATTGTCACCACCATGCTTTATGTTCAAAAAGCAGAGGGTAACGATCAATTGGCCGCTCTTGGTATTGCAATTTTCGCTGTTCACTTTATTATCGGCTTGACCTTTATGTTTTCAACAAAAATTCTTGCCCTTATTAAAGATTCAGGGGTTGATTTATTGGCCAGAATTGCCGGATTATTACTCTCAGCAATTGCAGTTGAAATGATTGTGAGTGCAATCAAGGCATTTTTTAGTATTTAAGCACAATTCTTTGTTTGTCAGAGCTAGGCGATATCTTTAAATCATGCCAACCTCCTTACTTGAAACTACCTTTGTAATTGTTGATCTGGAAACTACTGGATCATCTCCCAAAAAAGGTGCAGCAATTACAGAAATTGGCGCAGTTAAGGTTAAAGGTGGTGTTCAAATTGGCGAATTTGCAACTTTTGTAAATCCACTTGCTGCCATTCCTGCATACATAACTGAAATGACTGGAATAACAGATTTAATGCTTGCGCACGCCCCCGTTATTGATGAGGTCTTTCCTAGTTTCATAGAGTTTGCAGGTCATGAGGATCATGCAGTAATAGTTGCCCATAACGCCCCATTTGATCTTAGCTTTCTTAAAAGTGCAGCAAGTGAGTTAGAAATATCTTGGCCTAAATACAAAACTTTGGATACGGTAACTATTGCGCGTCAGATTTTAACCAAAGAGGATGTACCGAATTGCAAATTATCAACACTGGCAACATTTTTTGGAACAAAAACTGAGCCAAACCACCGCGCCCTTGATGATGCAAAAGCCACAACAGAAATACTTCATAATTTACTTGAACGACTAGGTTCTATGCAGATCCAGACCATTGAAGAGTTACTTGATTTTGCTAAAAATGCTGCCCATATTCAAAGAAAAAACTACTGGGGTTTAAGCTCTATCTAGCTGAGACGATCTCATTGCTTAGCTCAACCCATTTTTTTAGAACAGATTGCGCTGCACCAGAATCAATTGCTTTGTTCGCCAAAACAAAACCATTTGCAATTTGAGTTTGAAGAGGTAAATCAAAATCCCCTTTAAATGCGGCAATCGCAAAGGCAGCATTTAAAGTCACAGCATCTCGCATTGCTCCTTTTTTGCCCGCAAAAATTTGGTTGGTTACCTGCGCGTTATATGTTGCATCTCCGCCAGCAAGGGCTGAAAGTGGGGCTTGAATAATTCCTAATTCAGTTGGATCAAAGGTTTCTTGCTTCAACTTACCTTTGCTAATTTGAATCACTGTTGTAGTGGTAGATAAGGAAACTTCATCTAGGCCATCATCGCCGCGAAAGATAAAGCCCTCTTTGCCCTGATCAAGCAAAACCTGAGCCATCAATGGAAGTAATTCACTTCGAGCCACTCCGATTGCCACGGCAATTGGCTTTGCAGGATTTGCAAGTGGTCCAAGAATGTTGAACACAGTTGGAACACCCAACTCTTTCCGAGCAGCCACTGCATGTTTCATTGAGGAGTGAAATACTGGGGCAAAACAAAAACCGATTCCGATTTTATAAACAGTCTCTTCAACCTCTTTGCCAGTTAAATCGATTTTAACGCCAAGAGCTTCAAGCAAATCTGCGGATCCAGATTTTGATGATGCTGCACGATTGCCATGTTTTACTACCCGGGCTCCGGCTGCATTTGTAATAATCGCAGCAGTTGTTGAAATATTAATTGTGTTCGCACCATCTCCGCCGGTTCCAACGGTGTCAACCGCTCTTTCAGTTATGTTAATTGGTGCGCAGTATTTATACATCTGTGCAACCAATGATTCAACCTCTTGCGCACTTTCACCTTTTGCTTTTAATCCAGTGAGAAAGGCTTTGATATCTTCATTACTTGCTACGCCATCTAAAATCTGTGACATACCCCAAGTGACTTGGTCATTGGATAAATCTTTTTTGTCAGTTAACGCGGCAAAGATTTCACTCCAACCCATAGCTACGTCTTATTACTTAGCGAGCGCAGAGTGAGTTTTTAACAGCGATGCGCACTTTGCTGCGATCGTGAAGGGATCAATCGGGTGCATAACCGTTGCTTCAGCCTTTGACCAAGTAGCTAACCAATTATCTGATGTTCGCGCTGTGATTAATAAAACTGGTGGACAGTTGAAAACTTCATCTTTAAGTTGTCTGGCAACACCCATGCCACCTTCAGGTACTGCTTCACCATCTAATATAAATAAATCAACCTGTTTTTTCCCATCAACATAAAGTCTTAATGCATCTGCGGTGGCAAACTCTTTAACTTCATGGGGAGGCAGATCCTGATCCAACTGTTTTCCTAAAGCAGCAGATACCGCCTGTCGAACTGAGGAATCATCGGAGTGGAGGGCAATAACTAACCTTTGCATGGTGATAATCCTACCTAGCCACCCAACTTGCTTTCCCATCCTGCAATTGCGCCCTCTGGGTGATCAGTTTCACCAAATAGAAGGGCTGCTCCCCCATATCTAAATGAGGCATTCCTACCTATTTCGGGAATAATCTGCCCTATGACCACCTATGCCACCCCATCGGTTAAGACCAACCGTCCTAACCTGGTTGCAGTTGGCACGATCGTTTGGCTCTCATCTGAGTTAATGTTTTTCGCAGCACTCTTTGCAATGTACTTCACAACAAGAGCTGTGCAGGGTCCAAAGATTTGGGCGGAGTCAACTGAATTATTAAATATTCCTTTTGCCGCAACTAACACAACAGTCTTAGTGCTCTCCTCAGTAACCTGCCAATATGGCGTCTTTGCTGCTGAGCGTTTCCAAGCAAAGCGTGAAGGTAGCTTGTGGCAAATAAGTAAGTGGGGAATGCGCGAATGGTTTGCCTTAACATTTTTAATGGGAGCATTCTTCATTGCCGGTCAGGTATATGAGTATGCAGTTCTAGTAAGTGAAAACTTGTCGCTTTCATCAAATGCATATGGCTCAGTCTTTTATATGACTACTGGGTTCCATGGCCTGCATGTGACTGGCGGATTAATTGCATTCTTAATCGTTCTAATTAGAGTTTTCCGAGCACAAAAATTTGGTCACTCTCAAGCCACAACAGCAATTGTGGTCTCCTACTACTGGCACTTCGTAGATATTGTGTGGATTGCACTATTTTCTGCGATCTACCTAATTAAATAATCATGAAATTTATATCTAAATACCGCAAACATAAGTTTGCTGCTCCTTTACTTTTACTTTTTGCTTTAACCGGGCTTGGTCTTACATTTTCAGTAGCAAGTGCTACCGAAGCACCAAAAGCTGTTGATGCTGCAGCTCGTTCAACCTTAATTGAAGAGGGTCAACAAATATTCTTAAAAGGATGCTCCTCTTGCCATGGCTTAAATGGTGAGGGTGCTGCGATTGCTCCATCTTTAATTGGCGTTGGCGCTGCATCAGTTGATTTTCAAGTTGCAACAGGTCGTATGCCGATGCAAGATATGAGTCAGCAAGCAATGCGTAAGGCTCCGGTTTATAACGAAGAAGAGGTTGCTGCCCTTGCAGCCTATGTTGCATCCCTTGCCCCAGGACCTCGTGCTTATACAAATGAGGAGATTGAATGGGAGCGAGATGGTAATACCGCTGAAGGTGGTGAGTTATTTAGAAATAACTGCGCAATGTGTCATAACTTTGCAGGACAAGGTGGCGCACTAACCCAAGGAAAATACGCTCCAACTGTTATGGGTGTTGAACCAAAACATATTTATGAAGCGATGATTACCGGCCCACAAGCTATGCCAGTGTTTTCAGATAAAATTATTACACCAGAGGAAAAACTTTCAATTATTAAATGGATTAAAGCCGCCGAAACTGAGCCAAATTTAGGTGGAGCTGCTCTAGGCCGGGTTGGTCCGGTAACAGAGGGATTATTGGTTTGGACATTAGGTCTTGGATTGTTAATTGGTATCGCTGTCTGGTTAACTGCGAAGGCAAGGTAAATAGATGTCTAATGAGTTAGAGCCGTTAGCAGATCCAGGGCTACCAGAACATATTCACCGCAAAGCTGATACAGATCCAATTGCGGCAAAGCGTGCTGAAAGACAGGTTGCTGTTTTATTCTCACTTTCAGCATTTGGAACTCTACTGTTTTTGTTCTCCTTCTTCTTTGTTGATGAGGATCAATTCATATTTGTGCCAATTATGGGAAGCACTAATGCGCACCAATTAGGAATTGGTATCGGGATGGCGATGAGTTTGCTATTCATTGGTTTTGGCGCAGTGCATTGGGCAAAAACTTTGATGCCAGATCAAGAGGTAATTGCATATCGACATGAGATGAGATCTGAAGATTCAGATCGCCAAGATTTTGTTAAGGCTGCTAAGGCTGGAGCTGAAACTGCTGGACTTGGCAGAAGACCATTGATCAAGAGATCACTTGCTGCTGCTGCCGGACTTGCCGGATTGCCAGCAATAATCTTGCTAAGAGATTTAGGCCCACTACCTGGCAACTCACTTAATGAAACCAACTGGAAAACTGGCACAAGATTGGTAACTGATCCAGGTGATCGCCCAATCAAAGCAAGTGACCTAGAGGTTGGCGGAGTTGCACAGGTTATGCCTGCACTAGCTGCAGGTAAGAAGCGAACCTTGGAAGATATTGCAAAAGATGCCGTACTTCTTATTAGATTGCGTCCTGCCGAATTTCAATTAGATGCAGAACGACTTTCTTGGACACATGAAGGAATTATTGCTTTCTCAAAGATTTGTTCTCACATGGGATGCGCAGTTGCTTTGTACGAACAAACAACCAAGCACCTACTTTGCCCATGTCATCAATCAACCTTTGATGTGACCCGTGCTGCGAAAGTTATTTTTGGGCCTGCTGCTCGCCCATTGCCACAGCTAGCAATCACAGTTGATAGTGAAGGTTATTTAGTAGCTAAGCAACCATTTACTGAAGCAGTTGGACCAAGTTTCTGGGAGAGGAAATCATGAGTGCTCGTGAAAAAGTAGCGGCAAATGTAGCCAATTATGTAGATGAGCGAACTGGTGCTGCATCTTGGATGAAAAAGAATCTGCAAAAGGTATTCCCTGACCACTGGTCATTTATGCTTGGTGAGATTGCACTTTACTCATTCCTAATTCTTCTACTTTCCGGAACCTTCTTAACCTTTTGGTTTGATCCTTCAATGCGCCATGTTGTTTATGAGGGCAGCTATCAGCCATTAAAAGATGTTGAAATGAGCGCAGCTTACGCATCTACTCTTCACATCTCCTTTGATGTTCGTGGTGGTTTATTGATGAGACAGATTCACCACTGGGCAGCTTTGATATTTATGGCCGCAATTGTTGTTCATTTGTTGCGAGTTTTCTTTACCGGTGCATTCCGTAAGCCACGTGAGTTCAACTGGATACTTGGAATTGCACTTTTAACTCTAGGAATTGTTGAAGGATTCCTTGGATACTCACTTCCAGATGACCTTCTATCAGGAACTGGAATAAGAATTGCCCATGCGATTATTCAATCTATTCCTGTCGTTGGAACATACCTATCATTCTTTGCATTTGGTGGGGCTTTCCCAGGCGAGGTATTTATTCCACGTATTTATATCGTGCATGTACTTCTATTGCCTGGAATTTTCCTTGCCTTAATAACTGTTCACTTAATGTTGGTTTGGTACCAGAAGCACACTCAATATCCAGGTCCTGGAAGAACTGAGAAGAATGTTGTTGGCTACCCATTAATGCCTGTTTACATGGCAAAGGCTGGCGGTTTCTTCTTTATTGTTTTTGGTATTACAGCACTCTTAGGCGCTGTTGCATCAATTAACCCTATTTGGCTTTACGGGCCTTATACACCTGGCCAAATTTCAGCTGGTTCGCAACCTGATTGGTATATGGGTTGGTTAGATGGATTAGTTCGAATGGCACCACCTATTGAAACTTATTTATTTGGCTACACAGTCTCTTGGAATATTTTGATACCTGGACTGATTATTCCGGGAATCATATTTACTGGCATGGCTCTCTATCCATTTATTGAAAGCTGGATGACTGGTGATAAGAAAGAACACCACCTATTGGATCGTCCAAGAAATGTTCCAAATAGAACTGCACTAGGTGTTATGTCATTAACATTTATGTTGGTTGCATTGATCAACGGTGGCAATGACATTATCGCGACTCACTTTGATTTAACAATCAATCAAATTATGTGGTTCTCAAGAATCGGAATTATCGTCCTACCGCCTCTTGCATTCGTAATCACTAAACGGATCTGTCTATCTCTGCAGCGAGCAGACCGTGAATTAGTACTGCATGGCAAGGAAACAGGACGTCTAGTAATGCTTCCTCATGGAGAGTTCATTGAGGTGCACGAGGAATTATCTGCGGCCAAGAAATACACCTTGACTCAACATCAACAACCAGCTGCAATTGCTTTAGTTAAAGAGGATGCTCGCGGAGTTTTAAATCCAAAGGGTATTAGAGCAAAATTGCAAGCAAGATTTAGTGCAGCAAATGCTGAAAATATTGCAAAACCAACCCCTGATGAGCTTAAACAACTTGAGGGTGGGCATCACTAAAGAAGCGTTTTAACCAGTTCTTGGTAAATCACTTCCCCGCGCTGTAGTTAGTTGTATTCAAAATTAAGTTTGTAACTAAACTACATTTATGAACACCTCTTTATGGCAGGCTCGCCAGGAGATTAAACCGCGAAATGGCATTGCTGCCAATAAATCATTTGATGTTGTTATCGTCGGTGGTGGCTTTAGTGGTTTATGGAGTGCTTATCATTTAAAAAAGTTGCAACCTTCTCTATCAATTGCAATATTTGAAAAAGAGTATGTTGGTTTTGGAGCAAGTGGACGAAATGGTGGCTGGGCATCGGCTGAATATCCAACATCAAGTAAACGTTTAATTCGTGAGCATGGTGAAGAAAGCTATAGAGCGCTTAGGCGTGAGCTGATTAATTCAATCGATGAAATCGGAGTTATTTCATCTGAAAACAAATGGAATATAGATTTTGCTAAAGGTGGCTCATTTGTATTTGCTCGAAACAATGGTCAGCTGCAGCGAATGTCTAAGGAAATTGATAGCGAGCATAGTTTTTTAAGCAAAGCCCAAACTCAAGATTTAATAGGTATCCCCTCAGCATTAGGAGCTGTCTTTACTCCGCACTGCGCTTGCCTTAATCCATTTAAACTCACTCGAGCCCTTTTTGAATACCTATTAAATTCTGGGGTTGAGATATTTGAGAAAACTGAAGTCAGCAATATTGATAGCGGTAAAATCATCGCCAATGGATTTGAAGTATCATGCAAATACTCAATCAGAGCAACTGAGGCATTTACACCAAAGAAATGGATGGGTAATAGACAAATACCTATCTATTCATTAATGGTTGCATCGCAAGTATTACCCAAGGAAGTAATATCTCAAATTAGGAATGAGCAGCGAGCAACATTCCAAGAAGCTTGCCACCTTATTACCTACGCACAGATCACAGCTGATAATCGCATCGCACTTGGTGGTCGAGGCGTTCGATACAAATTGTTTTCAAGATTATCAGAGAGAAGTGAGTTGGATAATCGAATGCATTCAGCATTGGAAAAACGTGCAAAATCCTGGTTTCCACAAATTCGAGATTTCAGCTTTGAATATCGCTGGGGCGGAGCAGTTGCCTTGACTAGAAGGTGGCAAAGTTATTTAAGCTTAGATCGTAGATCTGGTCAAGCCGCAATTGGTGGTTATGTTGGTGATGGAGTTACTCTTTCATATCTAGTATCAAAAACACTTGCGAAAAAGATCTGTGGCCAAGAAACTGCCAACCTACCTTTTATAGATCAGAAAATAGGTAAGTGGGAACCAGAACCATTTAGATATATGGCTGTTAACGCAGGATTTAAAGCTAGTGTGGCGGCAGATTTCGAAGAGAGATTAACTGGTCGGCCAAGTTTTATTGCTTCCGTTATTGATCCACTAATCAATAGATAACGATTAAATCACCAATCCAACGCAAGCAGGCTTAGGCCCTGCATTTGTATTGCCATATCGATGTTGAGTGATGGAAACACTTTGCTCTAAGAACCATCTAGAAATCTCAATATCTCCCCTAGTTGCGATTGGTCTTCGATCGCATGCGATTCCGTTTATCATCAGATGAGAAACTGGTGGCACTTCGGCAGATAACCATCTAACTCGATCAAACTCCATTGCATGTTCTGCAAACTCAACCGTACTTTCAACCACCAAATTGGCTAAACCGGGAATTAGGGTGTCACTACTTAACCTTGTGATAACTCCCAAATCTTTCTTTATCCAATTCAGAAAATCTAACTCATCCTTGCTGGTACCACTTTCTATTCGAACTAAAAAACCCTTCTTATATCTTCGATAGCGCTGCACATTTTGCTCAACCTCTAAGCCACTTCGATCAATAGCCAGGGCAATATTTGATTTTAGCCATTTGCTTGCTGTTTCCTTCATGGGAAGGAAGTGCTTCATCTGATTCCAATTTCTAAGTGTTGCAACATAATTTGGACCACCAGCTTTTGCAGTAGCGCCTACTGAGCTCTTTTTCCAACCACCAAATGGTTGACGATTCACAATTGCGCCAGTCACGCCACGATTTACATAAAGATTTCCTGCCTCAACATTCTCAATCCAATACTCACACTCCTTTGGATCCAATGATTGAATTCCTGCAGTTAATCCAAAATCAGTGGCATTTTGCCATTCAATAGCGGTTTCTAAATCTGGCGCAACCATGATTGCTAAGACCGGTCCAAACCATTCATTTAAATGTGACCATGAACCTGGCTTCACTCCAGTTTTAACACCAGGAGACCACATCAAACCTGCCTCATCAATTTGATTTGGCTTTATCAACCACTCTTCACCATCATCTAATGCTGTCAAAGCTCTTTCCAACTGTTGTTCAGGTTTTTTGATAATTGGACCAACAGTTGTCGAGAAGACATAGCCTGGGCCTACTCGCAAAGATTGAACAGCGTCAATTAACTGCTTTTTAAAGTTTGGATTCTCATAAATGCTTTTTTCGACGATCGCCAATGATGCTGCTGAACACTTCTGCCCCGCATGGCCAAATGCTGATTGAACGAGGTCTTTGACCGCCACATCAATGTCACAACAGGCGGTAAGAACCATCGAGTTTTTACCACTGGTTTCTGCCAACAAATTAAGTTCATTCTTCCATGAAGAAAACAACTCAGCAGTACTGTATGCACCAGTGAGTATTACTGCGTTTACATCTTCATGGGTAATTAGAGATTTTCCGATTTCATTGTCCTCAGTTGATACAAATTGCAGAACCTCTTTTGGTACTCCTGCACGCCACAATTGATTTACTAACTGCCATGAGGTGGCAACAGTTTCTGGAGCAGATTTGAATATCACTGAGTTGCCAGCAGCAAGGGCTGCACAGATTCCTCCAGTTGGAATTGCATAAGGAAAATTCCAAGGTGGAACGATCACCACAACACCAACTGGTGATGAGTGTTTTTCTAGATCAAGTGAAATAGCAGAAAGTGCGTAATAGTTTGCAAAATCAATTGCCTCTGATACTTCAGGATCTGCCTCTGCAACAGTTTTACCGGCATCTCGAGCCATGATTGCGATTGTTCCCTCTTGCTCATCATGAGCTATGGCGCCAAACTTTTTCAATATATCTGCACGAGCTTCGGCACCCAGCTCATTCCATCCAGGGGACACTTTTTTTGCAATTTTTACTGCAGATTCAACATCGGAGCTTTTTGCAACTGCATACCTATACCAAACCTTTGCGTTATTACTTGGGTCATAACCTTCTATTTGAGAGCGATCAAAGATCTCCTTGCCATCGATAACAATTGGTATCTCTAGCCCATCTATGTTTAAAACTGTTTTTAACTCTCTATTTAATTTGGAAACAAATGAATCCAAAGTTAAATCAGCATTGGGGGCGTTTTCAAAGCTGTCCCCGACTTTAAAGTGGGTTTTTCCATGTCTAATACTTTGTGTTGAGATTAAATGTCTTTCTGCCGAGCTCTTATTGAATCTCTCTGCTTGCTCATTGAATTTTTCAGGATTTGTTCCCATTTCAAAAGAGGAGCGTAAGTAGTTTTCAACCGCAGTATTTTCATCTAATCTTCTAACCAAGTAAGCAACTGCCGATGCGAAATCATCTCCCCTGGTTACAGGTGCATAAAGCAAAATTCGAAGCGAGCGTTTAGCAACAGCCAAAGCTTCTGGATTAGCCATACCCTCAAGCATTTCTATATCGAGCTGTTCTAGAACTCCACGTTTCTTTGCAATCTCAAGAGCAAAGGAGATATGAAATAGGTTATGACTTGCTACGCCGATTCGAACAGCCTTTGCATGATCAGAGCGAAGGGCGGTATCTAACAATCTAGAGTAGGAAGCATCAACATCTGATTTAGATCGATAAGGGGCTGCAATCCAGCCGTGAAGTTCTGCCTCAGCCTTCTCCATTGCAAGATTTGCACCCTTTACCAACCTAATTTTAATTACCCCACCTGAAGAATGATTGCGCTCCCTCGACCATTGGACCAATTCAGCAAAAACTTCATGAGACTCTGGCAAATATGCCTGCAACACTAAACCGGCATACAAACTTTTGAACTCACCCTCACTTAAAACCAATTTAAATGCATCCACCGTTAGACGTAAATCTCGAAACTCTTCCATATCTAAGTTAACAAAGGTATTGGTTGCAATCGAGGTTCGGTAAATTTGGCGCAATTTTTCACTAACACGGTCTAGCGTGCCCTCACGATCTAAAGCAATGATCTGACTTACAACCGAAGATAGCTTTACTGAGACATAATCAACCTCACTTCGCTTCATCATTTCAATCACCCGATCAAATCTTTCACTGGCCTCGTGATCGCCTAACACCGCTTCACCTAAAACGTTGATATTTAAACGTATGCCTTTTTTTGCTCTTCTTTTGATTTGTTTTCCTAGCTTTTTATTTTCGGCTGGAAGGATTATCCCTTTTGAAAGTAACTTCACCTGTGTATGAACAGCAAATAGAACCGGTCTTGGAAGCATTCGTGAAATTGAAGAAATTAGTTTTAACCCAAAGGTGTTTACCACTCCAAAACCAGCAACTGATGCATCTTTTGAAGCTTTTCTTAAGATACGAACCGCATCCTTTGGTGACGAAATGCGCATTACTTCATCCGTTAGGGAAACAGTTACCGGAATTGCATTTGCATCCTTGAACAACCGGGTAAATCTCTTACGACTTGCTCGGTCATATCTTTTTAGATTCGGCTTAGATTCATTAAGCAGCGCTCTTGCCCCATCAATTGCAATTTGAGCTAAATTATCGATACCGGGGTCGGTAGGGATTGGCGATGACATTACTCAACTAATTCTTTTAGCTTTACTAATGTTTTAGCCATTGCTTTAGGAACCCATTCATCTGAATCGCTAACCCACCACTTAGAGCGAGCATTTCTGCCGTCCCAGCTCTCAATAACTAATGTGGTGCTTGCATCTATCTCTTTTAATTCATACTTCCAAACATTATGCAGCAAATGCTGCCAAGCGATAACCTCATTCTCCTGCCACTGAATTACTTGACTTTTAATTACATAAGGAATTCCAAGTTTCATACGCATGCCAAACTTTGATCCTAAAACTAATCTATTTGGCCCTTTTAATACGCCCTTAACCATTGCAGATCCATCCATTCGGACATGATTTCTAGGGTCACAGATGAAGTCGAAAATCTTCTTCGCTGGAGCTTTAATCTCTAATTGAGCCTGGAAAAATAACGGAATTCCAGTCTCTACTATTTCAGCACGCTCTTTCATCTTTAATGCGCAGTGTTTGAAGGGCGCTCGTACTCTAAAACAAATCCCATAATTGAAATTATCAAACTTCCTACGCCAATTAGAACTAGCCACCAACCAATAATTAATCCCAAGCCGACGGTACAAGCAGATAATGCAACTGGCAGTGGCCACCATGAGTGAGGTGAGAAGAATCCCATTTCACCCGCTGAATCTGCAATTTCACCAAGTTGATTATCTTCAGGTAGTACATTTCCTAAACGCTTACTGGTGAACCAAAGATAAAAACCAACAATCAAGGAAAGCCCGGCGCTTAATGCGATTGCCGTAATTCCTACAGGTTCGCCACCAACTTGCCAGTAGATAACAGCCATAATTACATAAAATAGCGCTAAGCCTAAAAATAAAATCCAACTGGTTTTCATTAATGATCAGCTTTCTGAGCCATGTGCGGGTAATGCAAATCAAATGCTGGTCGCTCACTTCGAATCCTTGGCATGGAGGTGAAGTTATGGCGTGGTGGTGGACAAGATGTTGCCCACTCCAATGAAGCTCCATATCCCCAAGGATCATCACTTGTAACCTTTGGCGCATTTCTAGACTGCCAAACATTTAAGAAGAATGGAATCATCGAAAGCGCTAACAGACCAGATCCAACAGTTGAAACCATATTCATATATGTGAAGCCATCAGATGCTAAGTAATCTGCGTAACGACGAGGAAAGCCTTTAATTCCTAGCCAATGCTGAATTAGGAAGGTTAAATGGAAACCAAAGAACAATGTCCAGAAGTGAATTTTGCCCAAAGTTTCATCCAACATTCTTCCTGTGAATTTTGGCCACCAGAAATAGAAGCCTGCAAACATTGCAAAGACCACAGTTCCAAATAAAACATAGTGGAAGTGTGCGACAACAAAGTAGGAGGCTGATACTGCAAAATCAAGTGGTGGGCTAGCCAGAATAATTCCAGTCAATCCGCCGAATAGGAATGTAATAAGGAAACCAATCACAAATAGCATCGGCGTCTCGAATGTAACCGATCCTCGCCACATCGTTCCTATCCAGTTAAAGAACTTAACGCCAGTTGGAACACCAATCAAAAATGTCATGAATGAGAAGAATGGCAGCAATACCTGGCCACTTGCATACATATGGTGTGCCCAGACCGCTACGGACAACGCAGCAATTGCAATAGTTGCAGCGATCAAGCCTTTATAACCAAATATTGGTTTGCGGCTAAAGACTGGCAAAATTTCAGTTGCAATACCAAAAAATGGCAGAGCCAAAATATAAACCTCTGGATGGCCAAAGAACCAAAATAGATGTTGCCACAACATAGCTCCGCCGTTGGCTGGATCAAATATATGGCTACCAAATAATCGATCTGATTCCAGCGCTAAAAATGCTGCAGCCAGTGGTGGGAACGCGATCAAAACTAAAATTGAAGTTAAAAGTACATTCCAAGAAAAAATAGACATTCTAAACATAGTCATTCCTGGAGCGCGCATAGTCAAAATTGTTGTCACAAAGTTAACGCCACCAAGGATGGTTCCAAGTCCACCAATAGCAAGACCTACCAACCAAAGATCAGCACCAATTCCAGGTGAGTACTGGGCATTAGATAACGGTGCATAAGCTGTCCAACCAAATGAAGCTGCTCCACCTGGAGTAATAAATCCAATAAATGCCATCGTTCCACCAAATAAATACAACCAATATGAAAGCATGTTTAATCTTGGAAAGGCCACATCGGCTGCGCCAATTTGAAGTGGCATAATCACATTGGCAAAACCAACAAACAGTGGTGTTGCAAACATGAGCAGCATGATGGTGCCGTGCATAGTAAATATCTGGTTGTACTGCTCATTACTCAAGAACTGCATGCCAGGCCTTGATAACTCACCTCTGAGTAATAGGGCTAGCAGACCACCAATTAAGAACCAAGCAAATGATGTAATTAAATATAGGTAGCCAATAGTTTTATGATCTGTTGAGGTTAACCACTTCACTAACAACCGGCCCTTTGATGTTGGCGCTGGCGCCATTGGTGCAGAAGAAATTACCGGGCGTTGGGCGTAGGTGGTCATGAGAGCGCTGCTTTCTCTTCGGCGACTAAATTAGCTAGATATGTTTGATACTCACTTGGAGTTACAACTTTTACGGTAAACAGCATCTGGGCGTGATTTCGACCGCACAAAATATTACAACGTCCTGGATAAGTACCTAATTTATTTGCAGTGAACTCCAATTGATTAGTTACCCCTGGCAGATTCTGCATCTGGATCATAAAAGCTGGAATCCAAAATCCATGGATTACATCATTAGCATCTAAGGTAAAACGAACATTCTCACCCTGCGGTAGATATAACACTGGAGGCTGTGCTGGAGTACCAGTAACAGTTGCGCTCTTATAATCACCGGCATCCTTATATTTAAATTGCCATGACCATTGAAAGCCAACAACATCAATAAAGTGTGAAACTTGAGATTCTGGTGAAATCTTAAGAATTTTAGATTCACGCTGAACGGTGAAATAGAATAAAACTGCAACGATAATAAATGGAATTACTGTGTAAGCAACCTCAACTGGAATGTTGTACTGAGTTTGTTTCGGAAAATTCTCATCTTTTTTACGGTGGAAGAAAACTGGCCATAAAATCAAAATTAATGTAAATACACCAACAACAGCTGCTGCGATCCACGCACCTTGCCAAAGTGATAATGCTTGGTCATTAACGCTTGAAAGACCCTCTTCAAAACCTAGTCCTGGCACATCCTCTTTCGCGCAGCCAGCCAACAATGGGCTCAGAGCCAATAACAGTAAAGGGGATTTTCGGTAAGGCATACGCATAGGCTTAAGGATAACCTTCTGCCATAGCAATGTCGCACGCTGGTGGTTGGGGGTAGCAGGTGGTTCGCATCACAGCGGATTTTCAGCAGGAAAGAGTGCTGCACCCTGCCGCAATGGCCGTTTTGAATCAATCTTTTTCCCAAGGTTGGGCCGATCCAAATAAGTTAAACAACAACTCAAGGCAGACAGCAATACTCCTCCAACAGGTACGGCAAAAATTTGCAGAGCTACTAGATGTAAGAGCCGATGAGATCGAGTTTTTAGGTGAGAGTGATCTTGGATTTGAATTAGGAATTGCTGGATTACTAAATACTCAGAGCCAGATTATCTATTCAGCTATAGATCGCCAACGAGTTTTTGCAATTGCTCAATCGCATGAAAAAAATGGCAACAAAGTTAATTGTTTGCCGGTAGATAAAAATGGCGTAATCAATCTTTCCACTACAACTGAAAAAGATGTTTTGGTTTGGCAGGTGGCAAATGGTGAGACCGGAAATATTCAGGCCAACCCAAAATCGCAAGCTTTGATTTTTGCTGACTGCACTGCCAGTGGAGTTGATTCTCTGCCTGAATTCAAATACCACACCGCTCTTTTTGATAGTAAGAGTTGGCAGGGGCCAGCAGGTCTTGGCTTATTGATAATTAAGGATGCTGAAAAATGGCGTAACCCCTCACCACAGAATGATTTCAGTAGAAGCTTAGGCACATACTCAATCCCCCTAGCCATCGCTAGCTCAGTTGCTCTTGAGGCATACCTTTCTGATACCGATATCAGAGCCAAACTTAAGAAACATCTTATGGAGTTTATAAGTGAGCAGATCAGCGATGTTGATATTGCCTCGACTGAAAATGGATTATCAAAGTATTTGTCCTGCTCATTTGCCAATGTTGAATCTGACCGGCTACTACTTGAGCTAGAGCAATTAGGTTTTGCAGTTGACTCTGGCTCGGCATGTAAATCAGCTGATATGCAACCAAGTCATGTGCTGGCGGCAATGGGCCGGCCAATTGTTGGCAATATACGCCTTACCTTGCATAAAGATATTACTGAACAAATGGTTGTTGAGTTTTGCCAGGCTTTGAAGATATCAGTTGAGAAATTACGTAAAAACTAACCTGCTAATTTCACATTTAGGTGCGGCTTAATCTCATCCGCTGCCGCTTTTCCATAAGCTGTTTCAAATCTAGTTAGAAACTCATCTTTACTAAATCGATACTCCTGTGTGCCGGTGGTTTCAATGCAATAGGTTGCAAGTAGGGAGCCAAGCTGTCCGCACCTTTCATGACCTAAGCCCCAAGAAAGGCCGGCAATAAAGCCTGATCTAAAATTATCGCCAACACCAGTGGGATCTAATTTTTCTTTTTCCTGTGGCACACCAACATAAATAGTTTCCTTGCCATGCTCTTCAATTTGAGCACCCTTAGATCCCAGAGTAACGACTCGAACCTGAACACGATCAAATAATTGGCGATCAGTCCAACCAGTTTTTTGGATTGCTAAAGCTAACTCATACTCATTTAAAAATAGATACTTTGCACCCTCAATTAGTTGTGCAATCTCTTTGCCATCCATCCGTGCCATTTGTTGTGATGGATCAGCAGCAACTGGAATATTTAATGCTCTAGCCATTTCGGAGTAACGCATCATCGCCTCTGGATCATCTGGTGAAATAACCAACAGATCAAACTTTCCCGTTTTAGCAATGATTGGCTCTAACTCAATATTTCTTGCTTCACTCATTGCGCCAGGAAAAAACGAGGCAATTTGGTTTAGTTCAGTATCTGTTGTAACCATAAATGTTGCAGTATGAAGTTTGTCAGAAACTAAAACATGTGAGGTATCCACCCCGTGACGCTTTAGCCAAGCTTCATAATCAACCCAATCTCGACCAACTGCTGCAATTAGAATTGGATTTAAACCAAGTGCTCCCATTCCAAATGCGATATTGGCCCCGCAACCACCTCTTCTAATTTCTAAGGTGTCGACTAAAAAAGATAGCGAAACTTTGGCGAGGGATCCTGCAACTAAGGAATCGGTGAATTTTCCACCAAAGCTCATGATGTGGTCGCCACCGACTGAGCCGGCAACTGCCACCTTCATAGCTGTTATTTAACTTAAATTAGTTAAAAGAATCGCCGCAGGCGCATGAGCCTTGAGCATTTGGATTATCAATTGTGAAGCCTTGCTTCTCAATTGTGTCAACAAAATCAATGCTTGCACCCATTAAATACGGTGTGCTCATTTTGTCAGTTACCACTTTTACTTTTTCTGCACCAAACTCAGTAATAGTGTCACCTTCAAGAGCGCGATCATCAAAATAAAGCTGGTAGCGAAGTCCTGAGCATCCACCTGGTTGAACTGCAACACGAAGGCTTAGGTCATCTCGACCTTCTTGTTTTAAAAGTGCTGAAACCTTTTGGGCTGCAACATCGGTTAATGCAATACCAGTAGTTGTAGTTGTTGTACTTGTCTCTGTGCTCATACTCACTTACTCTCCAATACCTAACTTAGGCTCATAGGCTACTAGTTCTTGCCAAGGATTTCTGCACCAAAACCTGTGAGCGTTTACACTTACTCATATGGGAATAAGCGATCTACTGCTGCTGGGAAGTGAGCAGGATCCAAATAGTGAGCGTGGAGTCTCCTGCGATGGAACTCTTCCCGCAGCAAGTGATCCGCAGTTGGTAGCCCGAGCGATTGCTGCCCGATCATCCCTTGGTGATCGAGCCATGGTTTTAGGCCATCACTATCAACGTGATGAGGTTATTAACTTTGCAGATATTCGCGGAGATTCATTTAAATTGGCGCAAGCTGCAGCTGATAACAACAAAGCAGAATTTATCTTCTTTTGTGGCGTTCACTTCATGGCAGAAAGTGCTGACATTTTAACTTCGCCAAATCAAACTGTAATTTTGCCAGACCTAGCTGCTGGTTGTTCAATGGCAGATATGGCAACTGCTTCACAGGTGCAAGATTGCTGGCAGGTGTTAGAAAAATTAGGAGTTGCAAAACAAACAATTCCAATTACATATATGAACTCATCAGCTGCCATTAAAGCATTCACTGGAAAAAACAATGGCGCAGTTTGCACCTCATCAAATGCTGCGCGAGCTATGAAGTGGGCATTTGAAAAGGCAGATAAAATCCTATTTTTACCAGATCAACATTTGGGTAGAAATACTGCAGTCTTATCTCTTGGTCTATCGCTGTCTGATTGCGTGGTCTTTAATCCATGGAAAGCCAATGGCGGTCTTACCGATGACCAGATTAAAAATGCCAAGGTAATCCTTTGGCGTGGGCATTGTTCAGTCCACGGTAGATTTTCAATTCAAAATATTAATGATGTTCGGGCCAAGCTTTCAGGAGTTAAAGTGCTTGTGCATCCTGAGTGCCAACATGAGGTGGTTTCCAATGCTGATGTTGTTGGCAGCACCGAAATGATCATCAAAACTGTGGAGCAATCTCCTGCTGGATCAAAGTGGGCGATTGGAACTGAATTAAACCTAGTCCAGCGTTTGGCCAATGAGAACTTGGACAAGCAGATAGTTTTCTTGGATAAAACTGTGTGTTATTGCTCAACAATGAACCGAATTGACCTGCCACATTTAGTTTGGGCGATGGAATCATTGGTTTCTGGCCAAGTTGTTAATCAAATCAAGGTGAAAACTGAGGTCGCCACCTATGCAAAAGTTGCATTAGAGCGAATGTTGGCCCTACCTTAATCTCATGTCCGAGAAAAAAGGTAAGCCCACTCCTAAGCGGAAAGTGGCAGAGGCAAAACTTAAGGTTTCATCGCTTTCTCCAAATGCAAGTAAAGAGGCAAAGAAAGCGTTAAAGGCTCAATCACGTATTCGTAGATTAGAAGCCAGAGCTGCATACATGCGCGGTGAGGAAAGTGCACTACCGCTTCGAGACAGAGGTCCGGCACGTAGATTTGTTAGAAATTATGTTGATACTCGCAAATCAATTGCCGAGTACTTCCTAATAATTATCATGGTGGTTTTATTCTTAACTGTAATTCCAATCCCAGTAGTGCAATTGGCTGCGGTTGCAGTGATGTACTCATCAATGATTTTTATTACCCTAGATGGCATCTTGCTATCTAGAAGAATTAAAAAACTTGTTAAAGAACAGTTCCCAAATGAGTCCACCAAAGGAATCGGCCTATATGGCTGGATGCGGGCCACTCAACTTAGACGTCTTCGCGCCCCTGCCCCACAGGTTGAAATTGCTGGGCGAAAAAGAAAGAAGTAATTAAGCCCTAGGTGTTGGGCTAACGGTTAATGCTGGATCGGTGGTAATTACACCAGCTAATGCAGCATCTATCTCAGCCATAATTGATTTGTCTAGCTTTACTCCTGAAGCCTTAGCATTCTCTTTGATCTGCGAAGGTTTGCTAGCACCAATGATCGCACTAGAAACATTTGGATTTTGTAGCACCCAAGCAATCGCAAGCTGCGCCGGACTTAAATCAACTTTTTTCGCAATTGGTATTAGTTTCTGAACAGCAGAAAGAATCTCATCTTTCATAAAGCGTGAGATCATATTTGCGCCACCTTTTTTATCTGTCGCGCGGGAGCCAGCAGGTGCTTTCTTGCCTGGCAAATACTTTCCACTTAATACTCCTTGAGCAATTGGTGACCAAACAATTTGGCCAATCCCCTCTTTCTCAGAAAGTGGCACAACCTGGGACTCAATTACCCGCCAAAGCATTGAGTATTGAGGTTGGCTCGAGATAAATCGGTAATAGCCTTTTTGATCCTGGATTTTTAAAGCGGCTGCAAGCTGCTCAGCATTCCATTCAGAAAAACCAATGTATAAAACCTTGCCACTTCTGATCAAATCATCAAAGGCGCCTAAGGTTTCCTCTAGTGGAGTCTCATAATCAAAGCGATGTGCTTGATAGAGATCAACATAATCTGTTTTTAAACGCTTAAGCGAGGCATTGCAGGACTCCATGATGTGTTTACGAGATAAGCCTCGATCATTCTTTCCAGTACCAGTTGGCCAATACACCTTTGTGAATAATTCATAGGATTCTCGCTTAACACCCTTTAAAGCTTTGCCCATTACCGACTCTGCCCTTGTACCTGCATAAACATCTGCAGTATCTAAAGTGGTAATGCCTAAATCCAAAGCAGCTTTGACGCACTTTATTGCCGACTGCTCCTCAACTTGTGAGCCGTGGGTGATCCAATTTCCATAGGTAATCTCTGATACATACATTCCTGTACTGCCAAGCCGCCTATATTCCATAACGCAACCATAATCCGCTGCCTAGGTGATGGCAATCTGCGTGGTGAGTTGATTGAGGATTACTTTGCCTGCACAATCAGCCTCTCAACTTAATATTGAAATGCTTTAAAAGTGTGACTGGGGGAAGTCGGTGTAAATCCGACGCTGTCCCGCAACCGTAAGAGATTAAAAATCTTAAGTCGGATTACCCAACACAACTTAGTTATTTACCACCCGTCGAGGATTGCGGGGCGGGAATTCTCATCTAGATGAGTTTTTTCGCTTACGTGAAACTCTCACCTAGAGAGGCAACACATGTTTGAGAAAATGTTAAATGAGGGAAAGAAATTTTTCCCCGGAGTTATAGCAGCAGCTGTAATAATTGGCGGAATTGTTTTTTACTCCGCGCAAACAACAGATAAATGCGTAAATGTAGTTATTGACTACGGCGTACTTGATGCAGATGCTAAACCATATGAAAAATGTCTAGCTACCGAGGGTGAAATCACCGCCCTTGAGTTGATGGAAAATTCAAATTTTAAAATCCAGGGCACAGACAAGTACGGCACAGCGGTAGTTTGTCGATTAAATAATCTACCTAAAGCAGATGAACCAATTGGTATTAAAGGCCATGAGGATTACATTGAAAGCTGCAAGGAGATGCCGGCTGAGTTTGCCTATTGGGCCGTTCTTGAAAAGCGTAAACAAGCCATTCCTAACCCAGCTGATTTAAATACCAAATGGGCATGGGCTGAGGTTGGGGTCGCTGATCTAAAACTAAATCACGGTGATTCAGTTGCCTTTGTCTTTGCCGATAATGGTAATGTTAAGTTTCCGGAGTAGGAGTCCAAATGTTATCTAGCAATAATGCACCAGTAATTGTTCGCGTGGAAAAAACCACTGCGGGTAAATCTTTGGTAGCAAAAGTTATTGGACTTTTTGCCCACCTTGGAGTTCTTTACACCGGCACAGTGATCGCAGAGTACGCATGGCGTCTTTGGGCTGCTTGCTAAAAAAGTTTTAAAGAACTGGCTTGGCTTTATCTAACTTTAGATGGCACAAATGGAAGTGAAACCACTGTAAAAGGTGCTTCAGCTCCCCGGATATCAATTAATACTTGATCATCTTTTTTGACATTTGAATCGATCAAAGCCAAGCCAATTCCTTTTTTAAGGATTGGCGAAAAGGTTCCGCTGGTAACAACTCCGATTTCATTACCTGCTAAGTCTTTAACTTTCATATCTTTGCGAGGAATTGCTCGATCATTTGCCAAAATTGCCTTTAGTTTTAACTTAGTTCCGCCCTCTTTTTGCTTAACTAGAACATCTCTGCCACTAAATTTTGGTTTACTCCATCCAACTGCCCAACCAGCACTGGCTTGAACTGGTGAAATATCAAGTGAGAGCTCATGGCCATGCAGTGGGTAGCCCATCTCTGTTCGCAAAATATCCCGCGCTCCCAATCCACAAATCACACCATTTAATTGCTTCACGATTTGGACTAATTTGTCCCACACTTTTTCAGCATCAGACCAAGTTGGAATAATCTCAAACCCAAGCTCACCGGTATAACCAGTTCGGCACAAAATCACATCAGAGGATTCGATTTTGGCAGATTTAAAAGCCATGTAATCAAGATCAGATTCGATCCCTAATAAACCCAAGGCTTTAACACTGTCTGGGCCTTGTAATGCTAAAACTGCATAATCCTTGTGCTGATTTACTAGAGTTAATGTTGATGGCGCACTTACTTTTAACATCTGAAAAACTGCTGTGGTGTTTGCCGCATTTGGAATCAAGAAAAGATCTGAATCGGAGTATTTGTAAACAATTAAGTCATCAACCACTCCACCATTTTCACTGCAGAGCAGGTTGTACTGAGCCTGGCCTGCTTCGATACGGGTTAAATCATTTGTGACCATTTGATTCAAAAACGTAAGAGCACCCTCACCCTTAATTGATATCTTGCCAAGGTGTGAAACATCAAATAAACCAACTCGTTCGCGGACTGCTGTGTACTCAGCAATTACGCCAGATTGTGCATACTCAATTGGCATTAACCAACCGCCGAAATCGGCCATCTTGGCATTTAGCTGAAGATGACGATCTGAAAGTGGTGAGTTATTCATAGCGCAAATCTACACTCAAATACCGAATTATCACCTTTTTCTACAATCCCTTAGGATTGGCAGGTATTTGAAGTTCAAACTTTCCCCTCTGGCAAACAGGAGCGATATGGTCAAGGTTAAATTAACTACCAAAGTAGATAGTGATATCTTGGTGGTTGGACTTACCAAAGTAAATAACAAACTTCAGATTGAATCTAATGGAGCACAACTAGAAAGCGTCTCCTTACTTACCACCCTAAATGCAATTGGTGCCACTGCAAAAGCCGATGAGGTTATTAAATTGCCTGGCAAAAATACCAAGCTAGTAATCTTCACCGGCTTGGGAGATGGCTCTTCAAATTTTAATGCTGAAACTTTGCGTCGTGCAGCAGGAGCTGCCGCCAGGGAGCTGCATGGCAACAAGATGGCAACCTTTGCTTTGCCACATAAATCAGTAGTTGAGTTATCTGCAATTGCAGAGGGTGCAGCACTTGGTTCATATACATTTACTGAGTTCTTGGGCAACACAAAGGCAGAACAAAAGGCGCCCCTTGGATCTGTCAGTGTTTACTCTAAATTTACCGAGACCGCTCAAGCAAAAGCGGCAGCAAAACGTGCTGAAATTATCGCCGAGCAAACTTTTTTAGTACGAGATTTAATCAACACTCCGCCAAGTCATTTAACCCCAGATTCATTTTCGCAGCGGCTTAAGAAACTATCCTCAAAGTACGGCGTCAAAGCTGAGATCATCACAGATACTGCACTTAAAAAATCAGGCTTTGGCGGGATCATTGCTGTTGGTCAAGGATCAGCAAATCCGCCAAGACTTTTGCATGTCACATACTCCCCCGCAAAAGCTAAAAAGCGTTATGCCTTTGTTGGCAAGGGCATCACATTTGATACTGGTGGGCTAGCGTTAAAACCTGCCAATGGCATGGAAGCAATGAAATCAGATATGTCTGGGGCAGCCGCAGTTATCGGCGCCGTTTTTGCCATCGCACAATTAAAGCTGCCTATTGCCGTAGATGGCTGGGCACCACTTGCTGAAAACATGGTTAGCGACAATGCCACAAGACCAAGTGATGTTATTACTATTTATGGTGGAAAAACTGTTGAAGTTTTAAACCCAGATGCTGAAGGAAGATTGGTATTAGCAGATGCTTTAGTTAAAGCGGCAGAGGTTGGTAAAAAATCTGGAGGGTTGGACGGAATTATTGATGTTGCAACATTGACCGGAGCACAAGTGGTAGCACTTGGCACCAGAACCTCTGCAGTAATGACCAACAATGAAGAGTTTAGTAGTCAGTTTTTATTAGCAGCTGAGATTGCTGGTGAATCATTTTGGCCAATGCCACTTCCAGTAGAACTTAGAGCTTCACTTGACTCCCCGGTTGCCGATCTTGCAAACATTGGCGATCGAATGGGTGGAATGTTGGTGGCTGGTTTATTCTTGAAAGAGTTTATTGACCCGCAAACTCCATGGCTTCATTTGGATATTGCAGGGCCTGCCTACAATGAAAAAAATGCACATGGCTATACGCCAGTTGGTGGCACCGGTATCGGTCTGCGCTCACTTGTGCAATTAGCTGAGTTGGCTTCATCACAATCATAATGTCGGCAAACTGGCTGGTTTATCAGCAGGGTCAATTCGTGGCAGGATTACCTCATGGCCGATTTTGATCTAGTAATTCTCGGTGGCGGCAGTGGTGGATATGCCGCAGCACTTCGCGCATCTCAACTGGGCCAAAAGGTTGTATTAATTGAGAAAGATAAATTAGGCGGAACCTGCCTACATAAAGGATGTATTCCAACCAAGGCTTTGTTACATGCTGGTGAGATTGCAGATAACACTCGCCATGCTAGTGAGTTTGGTGTAAAGGCTGATTTTCATTCTATGGATATGCCAGCTGTTAACACCTATAAAGATGGAGTGATTGCCAAACTTCATAAAGGATTAGAGGGTTTAGTTAAATCTAGAAATGTTACATATGTACAAGGCTCCGGTAAATTAGTTTCAAATAACACAGTTGAGGTCAATGGAACTAAATACACAGGAAAAAATGTAATTCTTGCAACCGGTTCATATCCTAAAACCCTGCCCGGCCTTGAGATCGATGGAAAGCAAATCATTACCAGCGAGCAGGCAATCAAACTTGATTATGTTCCTAAATCTGTAATTGTCTTAGGCGGTGGAGTAATTGGCTGTGAGTTCGCATCTGTTTGGAAATCTTTCGGTGCTGAGGTAACAATAATTGAAGGACTTACCCACCTTGTTGCATTAGAGGATGAGTCTTCTAGTAAGCAGTTAGAACGAGCCTTCCGTAAACGAGGAATTAATTTTGAGCTTGGCGTTAAATTCAAATCAGCAGAGCCGGGCAAAAAAGGTGTGAAGATTACTTTGGAAGATGGCAAAGATTTCTCTGCCGATATTTTGTTGGTAGCAGTTGGTCGCGGTCCAGTTTCAGCAGGTCTTGGTTATGAAGAGGCTGGCATAAAGATGGATCGTGGTTATGTATTGGTTGATAACAAGTGCCGTACCAATGTGCCGGGAGTTTGGGCGGTGGGTGATCTAATTCCTACCTTACAACTTGCCCATGTTGGTTTTGCTGAAGGAATTATGGTGGCCGAGGAGATTGCTGGATTAAATCCACGTGCGATTAATTATGATGGCGTTCCGCGAGTTACATACTCTGAACCTGAGGTGGCATCAGTTGGTCTAACAACTGCTGCAGCTAAAGCTGCTGGAAATGATGTGGTTGAACTAAATTATGATTTGGCTGGAAATGGCAAAGCAAATATTTTGAAAACTGCCGGGTCAGTTAAATTGGTTGCCAAGAAAAATGGTCCAATCCTTGGTATTCACATGGTTGGCTCAAGAGTTGGTGAATTATTGGCTGAGGCGCAATTGATATTCAACTGGGAGGCTGATGCAGCCGATGTTGCGCAACACATCCATGCCCATCCAACCTTGTCAGAGGCCATGGGTGAGGCACACTTAGCCCTGGCTGGAAAGCCGCTTCATGCTCACGGGTAATTTGGCTATGGTTAATAGAAAGGTTGGAAGCAAATGACATTTTCAGTGACCATGCCTGCACTTGGCGAATCAGTAACAGAAGGAACAGTTACGCGTTGGCTTAAAAAAGAGGGCGATCAGATTGCCGTTGATGAACCACTTCTAGAAGTTTCCACCGACAAAGTTGACACAGAAATTCCATCTCCAGTTTCTGGAGTATTACAAAAAATTGTTGTTCAAGTTGATTCAACTGTTGCAGTTGGTGCAGAGCTTGCAGTTATTTCAGAATCAGGATCACCGGCAAAGGCATCAACTCCTGCCCCAGTTTCAACTCCTGCCCCAGTTTCAACACCAGCCCCAGTTTCAACACCAGCCCCAGTTTCAACACCAGCAGCAAGTAACCAAGGCGCAACAATCGTTTCAATGCCTGCTTTAGGTGAATCAGTTACCGAAGGAACTGTAACTAGATGGTTGAAAAAGGTGGGCGATTCTGTTGCAGCCGATGAAGCATTACTTGAAGTTTCAACTGACAAAGTAGATACCGAGATTCCATCCCCTGTTTCGGGAACAGTTTTAAGTATTGATGTTCCTGTTGATTCAACTGTGGCTGTCGGTGCAAGACTTGCCTCAATTGGTGTTTCAGGTGGCGCAGCTGCAGCTAAACCAACACCTGCTCCTGTGCAATCTGCTCCTGTAGTTTCAACACCTGCCCCAGTTGTACCAACTCCTGCTCCTGTACAAGTCGCACCAGTTGTTGCTCCAGCTCCGGCTGCAACTTCATCAGCTGCAGCCGTTAGAGCAGATGATGCATATGTAACACCGATCGTTAGAAAATTAGCTGCAGAAGCTGGTGTGAATCTTTCAACAATTAAAGGCACCGGTGTCGGTGGACGTATTCGTAAAGAGGATATTTTGGCAGCAACACCTCGTGCTGCTGCAACTCCAACTGCTGTAGTAATGGCATCAACAGCTGCTGCCCCACGTGGTCCAATTGCAGTCTCACCACTTCGTGGAACAACTGTGAGTATGTCGCGATTGAGAAAAGTTATTGCTGATCGAATGGTTGAATCTCTTAAGATTTCAGCCCAGTTAACGACAGTTGTAGAGGTAGATGTAACAAAGATTGATCGTTTAAGAAATGCAGCCAAGGCTTCATTTGAATCCCGTGAAGGTGTTAAATTAACTTTCTTACCATTTTTTGCTGTCGCAGTTTGCGAAGCACTAAAGCAACATCCGGTGCTGAATTCATCTGTTGAGGGTGATCAAATTACTTATCATGGCGCCGAACATTTAGGTGTCGCAGTTGATACTGATCGTGGATTGTTGGTTCCAGTTGTTAAAGATGCTGGTGATTTAAATATGGGTGGAATTGCTCGAAAGATTTCAGATGTTGCAGCAAGAACTCGTGAAAACAAAATTACACCAGATGAATTAGGTGGTGGAACTTTCACCATCACCAACACTGGATCACGTGGTGCATTGTTTGACACACCAATTATTAATCAACCTCAGGTTGCAATTCTTGGCTTAGGTGCAGTTGTAAAACGCCCAATGGTTGTAAAAGGTGCCGATGGTGGCGAAACTATTGCGATCAGGTCCATGGTTTATCTAGCTCTTTCATACGATCACCGAGTTGTTGATGGTGCTGATGCGGCAAGATTCTTAGTAACCTTAAAGGAAAGATTAGAAGAAGGTCGATTCGAATCTGATTTAGGGTTGTAATTTGCCACGTAATAAGAAGATTGCAGTTACCGGCGCCTCCGGATTGATTGGAAGCGCTCTTTGTGCTCAATTAAAAAGTGATGGCCATCAGGTTCTAAAGCTAGTTAGAAGGCCGCCCCGATTATCTGATGAGGTCAACTGGGACCCACAAAGAGGTGAAATTAATTTAGATTTATTAGAGGGCGTAGATGCTGTGTTTCATCTTGCCGGAGCTGGTGTTGGCGATAAGCGCTGGTCAGCCTCATACCGTTCTGAAATTCTAAACTCAAGGTTGTTGGGAACAACCACAATTGCTAATGCTTGCGAACAATTGCAGCCAGAGGTCTTTATCTCAGCAAGTGCAATTGGTTACTACGGAGAAACTGGCAATAGATCAGTTACTGAAGCAGACCGAGGTGGCGAAGATTTTCTATCAATTGTTTGCAGAGAATGGGAATCTGTAGCCAATCTTGCACCAAGTGTTAGAACTATTAAGTTGAGAACTGGATTAGTACTAGATCCAACTGGTGGAGCACTTGGAAGAATGTTGCCATTATTTAAGTTTGGATTAGGTGGAAAGTTAGGTTCCGGAAAGCAGTGGTGGTCTTGGATCACTTTGCACGATCAGATTAGAGCCATGGTTTTCTTAATGAACTCTAAGATTGAGGGCGCAGTTAACTTAACCTCACCAAATCCAGTCACAAATCAAGAATTCACCGCAGCACTAGCTCGAACACTTAAGCGGCCAGCAATATTTCCAGCTCCGGCATTTGCCCTTCGCGCCGTACTTGGTGGATTTTCAACTGAGGTTCTAGGTTCGAAGAAAGTTATTCCAAAAGTTTTAATGGACAATAATTTTGAGTTTGATTATCCGCATGTTTTGGCTGCTCTTACTGCTTTAGTTGATGAATAGCCTTCGCAGCTAAATACCCACTGCTCATTGCACCCTGTTGGGATGGAACTGACATGTGATCGCCTGCGATAAAGATTCCATCACCAATCTGTAAATTTCTAGTTTTTTTCTGCCCAGGTAAATGCTCAGGCAATGATTGTTTAATCTCGTATTTAGCCACATAATCCCAAGTTTTTGTATTTACCTGCCAAATATCTGCCAGTTCTTTTCTAAATACACTTTCCGTTATGGGCTGTAATGAGGTTGCGCTGATTAAGTGTTTATCCTTTGGTGCATATTTACTAGACACCTGACTAATTACGATGGAATTAACCAATTTGGATCTATTTGAAATTGCTAAGTACTTGCTCTGATTTGGTAATTCTGAGGTCGCAAAATAGGCGGTAGTACTTGCCAACATTTTTGGCACCTTAACTCCATTAACAAGCTGAGCTGCAGTTGTTGGATCAGTTGCGACTATTACATACTTCGCGCTGTATTTAGCTCTCTTGGTTATCACTTGCCCGGCAGCCACAGATTGGACTGGTTCATTTAACTTTAGGTTAAGCAAAGGTTTTGCCAATGCCTTTGAAAACTCCCCCACACCTGCGGATGGGACACCAGGAAGTGATTTAACAAAGCTGCGTAAAATCTCTTGCGCAACATCTGCGGCAATAATTTTAGGATCAGTAAGAAAAACACCTGATAAAAAAGGTTGTAAAACTTTCTCATACAGCTTAGGGAATTTAGTGGCATACTCACCGAAATCTTTGCTGTTACTAATCACAGGATTTATCACAAAATTAATAAAATTTAACTTCTCACCTAGAGAACCAATTTTGCTAGAAAGTGTGGCAGGTGCAAATCCGACCTTTAAATTCTGATCAACTAATCTAATTTTTCCAGCAATATATCTAAAATCTAAAGTAGAAATTAAATTTGTTTTTGCAACCTGCTCATAAGAAGGGTTAATTACCTGAAATCCCCGGTCGCAGATAAAACCATCAATTTGATCACTTCTTACTCGGCCGCCAACACCATCACTTGCTTCAATGAGTAGAACTGAGTGATTTAACGCTTGCAACTTCCTTGCAGATGTAAGGCCGGCCAACCCTGCCCCAACAACAATGCAGTCAAAACTCATTCTTATCTAAATGAGATTTCTCTGGCCTGATCAATAATTTTTGCAACCGCTAGTGCTTGATCTGTGCTAATCGGCCACTTACCACCAGATAATGCATTTTTTACCATCGAATAAAATTCGGCGTAATTTCCATCAATTCCCTTGTATTCAA
>Ga0315902_10001113_pt1 | contig 43680 bp, 43 predicted proteins | sample LakEriMetagenome_9_FD_203523 | JGI IMG/M metagenome (GOLD analysis project Ga0315902, IMG submission 203523) | Freshwater fungal communities from buoy surface, Lake Erie, Ohio, United States - Buoy 12 MA117 | ecosystem: Environmental > Aquatic > Freshwater > Lake > Lake biofilm | place: USA...
TGGGGCCTCCGCGCTCCGCTCCGTCGCTCAACCGCTCCGGCAGGGGCAAAAACAGAAGGCAGAAACGGCCGCCTACTCAAGATAGCGCTGGTCCGAAGAAACGAGGCAGGTCAAGATCATCAGTGAGGAAAGCCCCCACGGCCGCGTCGTCTGTTTTGTTCAGTGCGTCCCAATCCTGCAGGATACGTTTGTGCTTAACCGCAAGCAGAGCTTCAGGTGTCCCACGAAAGGCTTCCAGAAAATCGCTATATTGTTCAGGCTGCAGGCTGGCCTGTGTCTCTCGCCAGGCGTTAGCAGCAACTGTCGCTCCCCTGTCGTCGAGCGGTTTCGGCGGCTCGCTGTTTGTGCGGCCGCGATTGAAGAACACTGCCAGAAGGATAACTCCGGCCAGTACGGTCAACCCGGCTAGCAGCAACGAGTTGTTCTTCTCACTGAGCAATCCGATATTGATAACCCGTGGCCTTAAGCCCTGAAACTCGTCGCTTATGCATTCCATGGCTCTGGCGGCTGCGCCTATTCGCTCGCCATAGTCTCCGATACCCGAAACATTCGTGTCGCAACTGGAAACGCTGACGTCCATTTGAAGCGCTAGGATGAGCCATCCAAGGCCAACTGCGATCAGCACGCCGCCAGCTACGCGCAACTTCGGATTCCCCATTGAGACGACCTTCTTGTCCGGCGTCAGCAAGCTTGCCGTTCGACGCCCAAGTGAAACTTGATATGAACTGTGCAGCGAGCCACCGTCGAACCGCGCCGGTAGCTCAGGACGCTGTTTGGTTTTTGTGTTTCCCCAAAATGAGCCTCGACGGCGATGAAGCCGCAGGGCTAACCGCTGATGCTGCTGAGGATGGCGGTGGAAGCAATCAGCAATTCAAGGTATGTGGGGCACGATATGCGAAGACCTTCGCCATAGCCAAACGTAGACTTGATTTCTCTCGCCAAGAACCGACGACCCGACCGTGAAGCGGTGTCGTGTCTGGACGCCGATCGGCACGATACCAGTTTGATTTCGCGACGAGGGGAAGGGGGCATTCATCTGGCTCCATCCACAGTTCGATGTCCGGATGAAGATGGTCACGGAACGCTGAAGTCTACACCGTCGGAGGACGCTCTCTGTCCGGCCAGTCGAAGGCAAGATTCATGACAAGCCCCCCGCCTCCTAAGTACCCGAAACCGGATCGATCAGATCAGGTCCGCAAGCTGACAAAGGACGAGCACGGCGTCATTGATATCGGCTGGTGCGACGGCGTTATTAGTGACGGCCGGCCGTTCGTCGCAGAGATGTGGGCTCAAGACGGGATCAGCATGCTGACGATCTTCTTCTCGTCAGAAGGGATCGATCATCTGACGAGCGATCAGCTGAAGGACTTGGTCGCGAAAGAGGGCCTTGTGACATTCCGCGCCGAAAACGAGTCCTACTGCGAGGCCGCCGAGCATGAGGACCGCGTTGGCAACGCAATGTGGTCGATCAACATCGTCGTCGGCAGCGAGGATGAGACTTTCCTCACAGGCTCAGTGCCTATCTTTGCTTATTCACAAAGCTCCAGCGGGTATTAGCGATGTCAAATTGGGCTCGGCTGACTGGTGAGTGCAATCACGCAGGGGCAGACGTGATGTCTTGGCCGGCTGAGGCAGGCCACTGGCCCATTGGCTTCGACGAACCCATCAAAAAAACATTGTGGCGGGGGCTGACCAATCACTCACGGAAGGGCTAGCGTCGTCGGCTGAGACAACGAGGGGGACAAAATAATGGTTCGGAGTTTGCTATTAACTGTCGCGGCGTTGGCAGCTTGCGGGTGCGATGCGCGGGTGTCGCAAGCTAGCACGGCAGCAGCTGAGGCCGAGGCGGTCTACACTGTTGGATTGAACGAAGTTGTTTCGCAAAAAATCGACGAGGAGCGGTACGAGTATAGCAAGTCGGTGTCGATGCATTTCAGGACAACCGGTTCGGTAACAGTAGAGGCCAGCAACGGTGAGAAACCTTCCGGTCGGCTGGTTGCCATGTTTGCGGAGACAACGGGTATACTCGACACCGGCACAGCTACAGAGTTTTTCGACATAGCGGTAATGGAAGGCAAGGGCCGCTTCACGATCCGAGAGAGGGAGTCATATTCACTGAATGGCTCAGTGCCCTCAGGCGTTCCGAAGTACGAATTTAGGAAGTTTGCCTTCGAGCCTTTCAAGAAGTTCGATGCGCCGCCGAGCGCCGAGAAGCCGGATACGAATTTGAATCTAGTTGCGTTCGAGGCGTCTCCACAGAGGATTGTGACCTCGCCGGATGGAGAGTGGTACTATGGACGAACCGATCTTGAGGTGACTGGCGAAAGCGCCCTGAAAGGGAAAACTTTCACAGCCTTTATTGCCCAAGAAACCCTCAAGTCGAATGATGCGGCAGAGGTTGGCGATATCGCGCTGCTAGCGTTGCCGGTCATAGACGGCAGGTATGCTGGAACTCAAAATCGATTGATTACGTCGGCTAACAACTACAAAGGCGAAGATGAGCCGACGCCGTCTGCCGACGAGTACGGGTGGAAGATCGTCGGATACTCGGACGAACTCGTCGCCACAGTGATGCAAAGTGGTGAGGCCGCGAACAAATAAGCTCGGCAAAATGCAGCGCTGATACGATCGATCGCCATTCAAGCGCCGCACAAGACGGCTGCACCATCAAAAGGATGGGTCTCGGCGAGCATTCTGGCCCGGCGAAACAGGCGCGATCCCGTACCGCAGAATGCCCCCATCTAGGACTTCGTACTACTACTTTCCGCGGTTCTCGCATCCGCGCGTCACCCCGCACCGAGGTGGGCCGTCCAGACATGCGATTGCCGAGTCTCACGTGGCCGCTGGGAGCGATTTCACGATCAGAGCTACCTACCGGCCCCCCGCATCAATCCGCGCATCAGCGGGCTTCCTATAAGTGATAGTATTCCGCTCGATCTCCGGGTGACGATGCTCGTAGGGGAGCAACGGGAGGCAGCATCAAGGATCAAGGCACCCATGCGCGACCGTGGACGCAATCGAAGCAACCATTGATCCTCCCTCGATCGCCAAGCGCATCAGGCTCGCCGCACACGGCAGGTGGCCCCTCACCGAGAGGCCACCGCCGCATGAGCTACGGTTCAAGCATGTCCTCGGCCTGATTGAGGAAGACTGCGCGAGCGGTCTCGATGATCCAGAATTCTCCATCCGTGATCCGAGGTGCAATCGACTTGCTGATCACATCGGCGTCGTCGGCGGGAGCGGCGTAGGTCGCGATCCAGAACGTGACCAGCACTGAGAGGTTGATGCCCAGGAACTCCGAGAGCTTCGGGAGAAGTTGAAGTGGGATGATTGCGTCGTGGTTCAGCCACAGCTTCACGATCTGTGGCCGGGTGTAGCCCAGGTGCGATGCAAGGTCGGCGCTTCGCTGTTTGAAGTCTGGACCTGAGAGCACTGACTCAAGGAAGGCTGCGAGTCTATGTTCCGCCGGAAATTCAGACCACAGCTCGAGTAGGTCGAGGTCGTCGTTTGTCATGTGATTTCTCCTTCGGTTGAATGAAGGAGAAAATACGCGTGCTCGAAATCGACGTCGTCTGGGAAGCGGATCGGGATGTTTGGGAAAGTGCTCGGTACCGGAGCCGGATGGGCCTTGCTGAGGCTAAGAAGCTCCGTGGTGCGTGCTCTCCATCCGGAGTCGTAGGTGTGGCCCAGCTTTGAAGCGCGGTGATGTACGCTCTGCGCCACGAGATTAGTCACGAGAAAAATGGGTTCAGCAATTGCTCTGATTGCGCATCGATCCCGCCGATGCATCCATCTTTCAACTTCTGGATGAAGTAGAGCGAGAACAAGCAGATTGACCGGGCAGTTTCGACCGAATCCGGAGCGCTACTCAATTCGGCAAAGCAATCCCAATCCGAAACCGGAAGACTGCCTCCATCTCTTTTCATTTCTCAAACCAGTAACTTAGTAACTCCTAGAAGAAGTAGAAATTAAAAGAGAAGAAGGCATCGGATGAGTTTCGGATTAGGACTGGAGCTCATCCGCGGCGACCGAGCGAAGCGAGCTTCTTGATCAACTTAGTAAGATCCCGCGGCTTCGAGTTCGACGATGGTTTTGAGGTGCCTGTCGGTGGCGTTGTATGTCACCGTCTCGGATGCTCCGCTGGCGCTTAGCGACAGTGCTACGTTCGCCAGTTCACAGATCTGCTTTGTCGATCCAAGTCCAGCATAGGTCGCATCGTCGCGGATAAGGCGGCTCACGCATCTGCCGGCAAGATCAACCGCTGCGATTTGTACAGAAGCCGCACGCCGCTTGCGCCATCTTCGGTCTGGATTTTCCGCGAAGAAGTTCGCCAGGTCGACGATGCGCCTTTGAAGCCATCCATCAGCTACTGCCTCTTCGATCGCGGCACGGGCTTCGCTCTGAAAACGGGTGACCCGATCTGCTACTTCGGCGTCATGCCTTGCGCGCACCTCAGCTTTATCTGCGGCCTCAATTGTGCGGCGGGGAGCATCATCATCCCACTTGGCATCCTTGGCCCGCTCGCCTGCTGCTCGGTCCGACAAGTACCAGAGGCCCGTATAAACCGAGAGAAGCTTGCGAATGTCGGGATCATACTTCAGCCGTTGAAAGCCCTGGTTCGACTGGAAATGGACTGCCCGGTCGAATACCCTTTTCATCCATTCGCGGCGATCGAAGTCCCAGTTGTCGTCATAGCTCCTGTCAAACTCATCTTGGCCGCCGAACGTAAGCCGGTAGTCAACAACTTTGCGGCAATCGGAGCGCCACACGCAGCCGATGCAAGCAAAATGCATTGCATGCCAGACCGGCGAACCGAAGCACCCGCGTTGTATTAGAATTTCGCGGCTTTTAGGCGCCAGAGCTTTGCAGTACACCGCCACATACGCGGTTTGCCTGAGGTCGCCTTGCTCCGTCACAAGGTGAGCCACACCCGGATAAAGAGCCGCGGCGCGAGCCCGATCCAATGGTTCCAATTGTCCGTCTGGTCCAACCGCGATCCCGAGCTCTTTCAGGTGCAGGGTTTGGATGCGTCGACGAAACCACGTCCGCTTGCTGACAGGCTTCGTTCCTCCGAAGCCATACAGCTTCAGCGGACGCTCGGGGATCAGCTGATCAGATGCGTCGCGGAAGACGTGGTCGTAAGCGTGAGGTCGCGGAGAATCTTGCGTGTACTCCGGGTCAATTCCGAACCGGCGCCTCGGTTTGAGCGCGTCTACGGCTGCGCCGCGGGAGTCGAAGACCGGACTTGTGAGCGTGCGGCTGATCCTGTTGGCGGGCGGTTTTCGATGGGCCGCGGGGTAAAGAGTAGGCAACGATGAAAGTCCTTTTGTGAGCTTTTCGGCATATAAGTAGTCCGCCGTCAGACGACGCTGAACTTGCTGGAAGGCGTGCCTTATTCGCCATAGAGCGCAAACGCGATCAGGTACTAACGTCTACGATAGTGTCGAGCATGCATGGTTTCACGGACTTGGGAGCGGAGCAGTTCGAGAGGCCTCGCGGCCAAATTGACCAGCTTGATGCGAAGAATACTTCGCTCGTCTCCTAGGTGCTCATGCAGTGGCGGGCCCTTCAAAAGTTTCGAACCTTCCGGTGAGGTACCTGTGGTGTTAGTCAGCTCGCCAAGAATTTGGGGGTCGAATTTTGCCCTCTCTGTTTTCCGTTCAAGTGCATACACGAGCCGTCGGTTCACTACGGCGAGGTGCACAAGGTCGGGACGATCCGAATCGAGGATAGACGGCAATCGGTCTGATGCGCGCTGTGGCTGCTGCGCTGAGTTCAAGGTTTCATTGACCGCGTCCGCAATACTCGCTCCCGACGTCGCATGGTCGAGCTGAATTCTTCCTAGCCAGCCCGCCAGCATGGTGCTCACCGCGAGATTGAATCCGGTTTCCTGGACGAGGTCGACTACTACTGCGACCCGTAGAAGCTCGGGTATCCCCCAAGCTCTGACGTTCTGTCCGCTTCCCGTTTCGCTCTTCTCAAATCGCGTCTGCAGGAGCCCGTTGGCCTGCATGTGTTTAATGATCGCGATTGAGCCGGCACCGGTCCATTCAAGCAGTTCCTGATCGGTCCAATAGCCCCGCGAGACGGGGTTGCTCGATGCATCTGCAGAAGATGGTATGGTTTTCATCCGCTCTTGTTGACATAAGGTGGTATTGATCGCATACCGTCTTTGCCTCATCCGAGGTTAGATAGCAACCCATCCTAGAAAGGATCGAAAGTGACGACTGCAGACCGGCTGATGACGACCAAGGAGGTCGCAATCATGTGCAAGCTTTCCCACCGAACGCTGGAGAACTTCCGCCGTGTTGGCCAGGGACCGCCATACCTCAAAATAGGACGGTCAATCCGCTATGTTCTGGCGGACGTGATCCGCTGGCTGACCGGCGGCAAAGCCTGATCGAGATCTCGATTCCGGAAGCATCATGAATAGGCGCGTGGACGATTGTCCTCGCGCCTTTTTCATTGTCCAATTTGTAGACTGAAGCGCTTCCCGCTTGCTTCCAGTATGCTTCCAGCCGGAAAGGAGCTGACAGCCCCACCCATCAGAAACCCACATTTTAAAGGGAATATTGGCGCGCCCGAAGAGATTCGAACTCCTGACCCCCAGATTCGTAGTCTGGTGCTCTATCCAGCTGAGCTACGGGCGCGGCCTGTCGATGAGGGGCGGTTTGTATAGTCGGCTTGCGCGGTGCGCAAGGGTGCAGGTGGGACGGCGCGACCGGGCCGATTCCGCAGCAAAATCGGCGTTTGTGGCGCTGGGCCGGACGTGGGCGGCGATCAGAAGCCTGTTCATGCGGAGGATTCCTCGGTTGGTCGGGCTGTTGGTGTCAGGCCAGCCGGCCCCCCCGGGCAGCGTCGGAACGTCACTACGCGCGCGAAGCCGCTGCAATCCCGCGAACGCAGGTGAAATGCAGCTCCTTTGGGTCATGCCACCGAGAGCGCCTTGAGCCCGTGGCGAGGATGCGCGAGCCTTGCGCGATGACACTGCGTCTTCCCGTGATCGACGTCTCGCCCCTGCTGGCAGGGAACGACAGCGCGCGCCGTGCGGTCGCGGAGGAGATCGGCGCTGCGTGCCGCGACCTCGGCTTCTTTTACGCCGCCGGACACGCCATCTCGCCAGCAACGCTCGACCAGCTCGCACGCGCCAGCCACCGCTTCTTCGCGTTACCGGAAGCGGAGAAGATGCAGATCGCGATGGCGCGCGGCGGCCGAGCCTGGCGCGGCTTTTTTCCTGTCGGTGGTGAACTCACCTCGGGAAAGCCCGACATCAAGGAGGGGATTTATTTCGGCGAGGAGCTGGGCCCGGATGATGCGCGCGTCGCTGCGGGACTTCCGCTGCACGGCGCGAACCTCTTCCCCGACGCCGTGCCCGAACTTCGCGAGGCGGTCACCGCCTTCATGCATGGCGCGGAGCAATCGGCACACGTGATCATGGAATGCGTGGCGCTGAGCCTCGACCTCGAGGCGCAGTATTTCCGGCGCGCCTACACCTCACAGCCGACGCTTCTGTTCCGCATCTTTCACTACCCGGCCTCCAGCCTAGGCGAAGGCTGGGGCGTGGGCGAGCATACCGACTATGGCCTGCTAACGCTTCTGGCGCAGGACGATATAGGCGGCCTGCAGGTGAAGACGCAACATGGCTGGATCGATGCCCCGCCCATTCCTGGCGCGCTCATCGTCAATATCGGCGACATGTTGGACCGGCTCACTGGCGGCCATTACCGCTCCACCCCGCACCGGGTCCTCAACAGCAGCGGCCGCTCGCGCCTGTCCTTCCCCTTCTTCTTCGATCCCGGCTTCGACGCCCGCATCGTGCCGCTGCCCGGCCATGCCGCTGCCAAAGACAGCGCGCAGCGCTGGGACAAGGCGAACCTGCACGAGTTTGAAGGCGCCTATGGCGATTACCTGATGGGCAAGGTCCGCAAGGTGTTCCCGGATCTCGCGGCGAGCGTGAGCGTCACGCGCGCGTCCAGTCCATGATCCAGTTCCACTCCCAAGTCTTGCCGCCATCGCGGCTGACGCCCCGGCGCCACCGGCATGATGTCCCAGTGATCTGGTCCCACAGGCCGATCACCTTGATCGGCGTGTCGCCGTCGACATCGTCGGACAGGAACACACCGTCGCCGCGCGCGAAGCCGCCCTTGACGCCCTCCGAGCCAATGACGCCCCACTTGGCATTCATCCAGTAGTCGCTCCAGACCATTTCCTTCATGTCGAGCGTGCGCAGGCCCATCCCGGAGAAGTCGCGCGCCGGAATGCACAGCTCTTCGATGCTGGCGACGCCGCCGAGGATGCTCCAGCACGTGGCCTCGCCCGCAAACCTGTCCCAATCGCCGGGCTTCAGCAGGCGCTGGTGCGCGATCTTCCACTCGCCGTGCAGGAAGTCGAAATCGCCCGGCTTGCCTGGCGCTACTGCATCCAGATAGCCCGGCGCGGGTTGCGCGAAAGCGTCGCCGCTGAACCCTTCTCCGACAAGCGCCGCCGCGCCCAGCGCCGCGCCCGCATTCAGGACATCGCGTCTGGCAGGTTTCATCATGAGCGCCTCTTCCCCGTTGCCGCGAAATGCGGCGACAGGCGAAGTATGCGCGTCTATACCTGCCATCGTATGTCATGAATTCCGGGGCATGCTGAAGAAATGCGCGCGAGCCGGCTTCTCTCCATCCTCATCATGCTCCAGATGCGCGGCAGGCTGTCGGCCGAGTCCCTTGCGCAGGAATTCGAAGTCTCGATCCGCACCATCTATCGCGACATCGACCAGCTGAGCGCGGCTGGCGTGCCGGTCTATGCCGAGCGCGGGCGGGCAGGGGGATTCGAACTCCATTAAGGCTATCGCACCAGGCTAACCGGCCTTACGCACAGCGAGGCGGAGGTGCTGCTGCTCGCTGGTGCAGGCGGGGCGGCCGCCGATCTTGGCCTTGGCGCGGAGGCGGCTGCGGCGCAGCTGAAGCTGCTCGCCAGCCTGCCGCCTGAAAGCGGCGCCAGCGCCCAGCGCGTTGCCTCCCGGTTTCACCTCGACGCCGCGCCCTGGTATGCGCGGATCGACCCGCCGGACGTGCTGCCCGCGCTGGCCGCAGCAGTTTGGCAGGACCAGCGCGTGCGCATCGGCTACGAAAGCTGGAAGGCCGCCGTCACGCGCGAGATCGATCCGCTTGGGTTGGTCCTGAAGGCGGGCGTCTGGTATCTCGTCGCTTCTGCGCCAAAGGTTGTTGGAAAGAAGACCGCGTCGCGCACCTATCGTGTCTCCAACATCAGCTCGCTGAATGTGCTGCCTGCAAGCTTCACGCATCCCGCGCGTTTCGATCTGGCGCAACACTGGGAGGCATCCGCCCGTGAGTTCGAGGCGCGCCTGCTAAGCGGGCGCGCCAGCATTCGCATCTCGCCCGAAGGCCGCAGGCTTCTGCGCGACAACTATCCGGCGGCGGAGCTTGCGGTTGCGGCAAAAAACGCGAAGGCGCAGCCCGAAGGATGGGTAAAGGCGGAGATACCCGTGGAGGACGTATCGCAATCAGCGCGCCAGTTGCTGCGCCTTGGCGCCGAGTTGGAGGTGCTGGGGCCACCCGCACTTCGCAAGGCCGTGGCGGATGAGGCGCGGAAAGTGGCGGCGATGTACCGGTAGACCAGCGAGCCCGCCAAGCGAGCCGCTACTCCCCGTCCGACACATCCACGCCAGCGAAGATCGGCTTCTCCGGCGGATGCGGACGTCCCTCGCGCTCCAGCTGGCGCGCGCCCGCAAGAATGCCCGGCAGCGCGTGATTGCCTTCGTGACAGGCGTATTCGTAGACCGGCTGCTCCGAGCCGCGCAGCGACATCTCGCCCGTCCAAGCGTCCTTGTAGAGCACAGGGTCCTCGACGCGGAACTCGTAGAAGATCTCGCCATCGGCCCAGCGCGTGTAGCGCTCTGTTACCTTGCCCTGCGGCGAGATGAAGGACCGCTGCTTGGGGTGCGAGTTGACCGTCTCTACCACCAGCGTGTTGCCCTCATACCAGCCGATCGAATCCCCGCCCCACTTCGGAATCTCGCGCGGCCCGTGCTTGATCTCGCCGCGCACGCCGATCGGGATCACGCGCACGTCGTGGATCATCTCGGTCAGGATCATCACGTGGCCGGGCACCTGAACGATCTGGTAGGTGTTGTTGTACATCCCGTTGTTCATCACCGGGCCAGCGCCGCCCGTGAAGCTCATGATGCAGCGTTCGGGCAGGGGGCGGATCTCGAAATCGTCGAACGAGTTCGTCCGCGTGTTAGCCCGGATGCCGGCCTCGGTGTAGGGTATGCGCCCGTCCTGCGGATAGGTGATCCAGCTCGACCGGAACTGGCCCTTCACCTGCGCATAACTTGTGCCGGGGTCCATCCAGTAGCGGTTGTAGGCGCGTGATGCGTTTCCATCCGACAGTAGCTCTTTAGAAGACGCCTCATCCAGCTTTGACGCGCCCGCTTCTTCGCGCTCGGCCGCGGAATAGACATTGCGGCGTGTCAGCTGCTCCGCCTCCTTCTCGTTCAGCACAAGCCTGTCGGCGCCCGCCGGCCGCTGCATCGATGTCAGCGATGTGTTGGTCCAGAAGCCGGTGAGATCCGGCGCCCCCCAGCTGGTCTTCGGTGTCTGGAACCCCGGCGCCGTCTGCGCCAACGCCGCAGGGCAGAGCAGGCCCGCGCCCGCCATCATCGCGATCAAGCTTGTCTTCAAGACATGTCCTCCATCTCGCGTGGCGTCGGGGGCTAGTTCTGCTGCGGCGCGTCGCGATTGCTCCGTCCCGACCGCATCAGCGCCGTCAGGTATTTCATCGCACCGCCCAGTTCGGTCTTGTCGAGCGCATTGTCCTTGTCGAGATCGATGCTGGCCCAGTTCGGCCCGATCGCCTTGTCCACTCGTCCGCGCAACTCCGTGCGCTGAACCTTGCCATCGAAATTGGCGTCCAACGCGCCCATCATGCGGTTCGGCATCTCGCGCATCACGACGGTGCCGTCGGCTTCCTTCGCCACCGTCTCGTCGGTCCACTGGTAGTAGAGGGATGTGTAGTGCATCTCCTCCCATGACTGCGGACCCCAGACGATCGTCTCCTTCGGATCGGGATTGGCCGGGTTGCGCACCGAATTGTCGTACCAGTAGGTCGCAACGATCTTGGCGCCCGCAGGGACCTTCACGGGATCAGTGAATGTATACGTCCGCTGCCAGTTGAAATCATAGCGGGGCAGGCTGATCAGCGCCTGCTTGGTGCCGTCGGGCAGGATCATGTCGAGGCTGCCTGCGCGCCCGCGATAGTGCGTGTGCAGAAACACGGAGTGCAGCATCGCCTCCTTCGGGAAGACGGTGTAGCCGACCTCCTTGTGGTTCTCGACGCCCGCCGGAATCTCGATGAAGCTGTTGGCGATCACATAGTGCCGCATGATCTTCGTGGGCTCTTCGCCCTTCGGATAGAAGTAGAAGCCGATCTTCGACTTATCGACCGCCTCCTTGCCATAGGGCGTGTAGTGCATCTGGAAGCCCATCGCGCCGCCCGCGGGCAGCTCGATACCAACGCCTTGCGGCATCGACAGCGATTCACCGCCCACCGCGTATTCGCCGTAGGAAGCCTCCCACAGTTGCGAAGACGCCGGTCCCGTCGCGAACTGTTTCATGTAGCCGGAGAGGATGTGGTGCGTCGCCTGCCGGTCGCCGGGCAGCAGCGTTGCCGCCTTCACCCAGCGCGCTTCGGTCTGCGGGTTCACCGCTGCGGGGAACTGATAGTCGACCACGCCAGACGCCGGCACGGTGTAGGCCGGCACGTCGAGCACGAGGTCCGGCTTGCCCAGCGGCCAGTCCGGCGCCGTATGCGCCTGCTTCGCCAGCGGATCATCGCCCTCGCCACGCGGCGCGCCCGCCTCGACCCAGTGGACCACCGTGCGGATCTGGTCGGCCGAAAGCCCGCCATCGTGCTCGAACTTGCCGACCGCCGGATCAGGATGCCAGGGCGGCATCGTCTTGGTGCGGATCGCCTCGCGGATCATCGGAGCGAACACCTTCACCTGATTGTAGTCCGACATCGCAAACGGCGCGATGCCGCCGGTCTGGTGACAGACAACGCACTTCTCCTCAAGGATCGGCGCCACGTCCTTCGCGTAGGAAATCTTCGCATGCTGCGCGCGCCTGCCACGGTCGACGAAGTTGATCGGCGTACCCTTGCCCACAACGTTCGCGGTCGCGACGGCGCGCCCGGCCAGCACGTCGCTCAGCGCTTCCTTCAGATAGCCCTTGGCGCGCGTTGCCGCCGCGCTGCCATCCACCGGACCATGATACAGGATGCGCAGCGTCTTCGGCTCGATCAGGAAGGCCTCGCCCGCATAGGTGACGCCCAGCTGCTCGCCAGCCAGCTGCAACTCGTCATGCAGCACCGGCATCGTCACACCCAGACGCGCTGCTTCCGCCGCCACCTCGCCGCGCGTCTTCGCGCTCGAGTTCAGCATAAGGAACGCCACATCCGGATGCTGCGACTTCAGCCCCTCGAGAATCTTTGCGGCGTGTTGCGATCCCTTGTCGCCCGCCACGCTCGTCACCAGCGCGATGGCCTTCACATCGACCAGCCGCTTCAGGTCCTGCGCAAAGCCCTGATTGTCCGTCAGGCGGAAATTGTCGACGCGCGCCGGCGTCAGGCTTGCCGGGCCGGTGTTGTTCGCCAGCGCAATGCCGCCGCCGGCCACGATCAGCACAAGGGCGGCCACGCCCGACAGCAATGCCTGCGGTTTCATCCCGTCTTCTCCCTGAGCGCTAGTCTGGTGTAATCGCGCTTATCATGGCGAGTATTGAGCGCGCCGTCGCTAAGTCAACGTAGCGACGCAAGCAACGCGAACACAAAGCCGCGCCTTGACGCTGCGTCAGCAAGACCCTTGGCTGTCATCACACTGCGCCGCGCCGGAAGTCTGCCTTTGTTTCGGCCTGTGGGGCTGACTTCAGAACCGCTCAACTGCGGCGTTTGCCATCGGCGAAGTGATCAACGGACGCTTGCATCATCCGGCGCGCCAATCGCAGATGGCGCCTGGCAGCGACCGCTGGGAGCGCCCGTCGATCCACGAGGACGAGCGCAAGGACCGAAGAGCAGGGCGCACAATGAACCGACGCGAACTCATCACCGGCGCGGGCGCCATCGTGCTCACAGCCTGCACCCCGTCAGCAACAACACCCGGCGCCGATCCCTTCGACGGCGCCACGCTGATGAAAGACGTCGAAGACTACGTGAACTTCGGCACGCACCGCACCGGCAGCCCGGGCGATCGCGCCACGTCTGACTGGTTCGCCAGGCATTTCCGCGCCCACGGCTACGCGGTCGAGCAGACCGACGTCACATGCCCCAACGCGGACACCACTGTCGCACGCCTCACCTCCGGCGAGATCGTCCTCAACGGCTTCGCGCAGCCGCCGCTCGCCTTCACGCCAGACACGGGCGTCACAGCCTCCGTCGTGATGTGGAACGCCGCCGCGCCCGAGGCCGTGAAGGATTGCATCGCCTGCGTCTACGTTCCGCGCGAGGGTCCCGTCTCGCCCAGCGCCGCCTATCGCGCAGCCTTCCAGCAGGCGGCCGCAGCCGGCGCAATCGGCATCCTCGGCGTCATCTCCAGCCCCTCGGGCGAACTCGTCGCCATCAACACGCCGCTCGGCATGGCGCTCCAACCGCCGGTGCTCCTGATCGGCGAGAATGACAGGGCGACGGTCGACGCCCTCATCTTGTCCACCCAGCCCGCGACCCTCACCATCACCGGCCCCGGCGGCGAGCGCACGGGGGTCAACACCGTCGCGACACGCGGAAAGGAGGGAGACCCTTGGGTCATCATCTCCACGCCCCAGAGCGGCTGGTTCACCTGCGGCGGCGAACGCGGCCCGGGCATCGCCATGCATCGCGCGCTTGCCGCATGGGCGGCGACGCTGACCTTCCCCGTGCGCTGGCTCTTCGTCGCCACGTCAGGCCACGAATGGGTCGATGCAGGCGCCGAGATCTTCCACCACACCCAGGCGCCCGGCCCAAATGAGACCGTCCTCTGGTACCACCTCGGCGCCAGCTTCGGCGCACGCGCCTACGAGGAAACGGCCGAAGGTCTCGTGCCCCTCGACACGCCCAACCTCACGCGCACGCTGATGGCGACGAAGGATCTCATTCCGCTATGCGAGGCCGCCTTCGCCGGACAGGTCGTGATCGAGAAGCCGCTTGCCGCCGATCCCAGGACCGCGCTCGGCGAATACCGTCTCGTGCTCGCGGAGAGCTACAAATCAGGCGCCGGCTTCTGGGGCGGCAACGCCCACTTCCACACGCCAATCGACGACGCCACAACCACAACGCCGGAGATCATGGCACCGATTGCGAAAGCGATTGCGCAGGTGGTCGAGCAGAAGCTCAAGGCGATGGCGTAGGGCGCGCGATGCGCTACCCCCCACACCGCGCCCACGAATACGCAAACGGGCGCGAGCCATCGAGCTTTGAGATCTCCGCCGTCAGGCCATCTTCCACAAGCCTATACGTGATGCGCTGCGGATAGTCGTGATCGCCATTCTCGAACGTCACCTGGTTCGGCCCCACCAGCGCGAGCGGATCAGGCGCCTTCTCAAGGAACTGCACAGGACGCTGGCCCTCGGGCGACGCCGTATAGACAGCGCGCGTTGCGCGCTGGTCGATGCGCGACTGCTCCCAAGAGGCGAGGGCGCCGTCGCGCGTCGTCGTCGCGTAGCCAAACATGATCCCGCCCTCGGGGTAGGACCACACTTCCTTGTTCACGCCATCGGGTGACTGCCAGCAGCCGATCATGAAGCCGAACCTGCCGGGGTCCTGCTTCGGATTGCTCGCGCACGCGGCAAGCGCGACGCAAAGGGCGGCGGCGGAAAACAGCTTCAGCGACATGTCAGCTCCCGGTGCGGTTCGTCCGCCAGACTTATCCCACCCAGCGGGCGGGACAAGGCCGTGGCGTCAGCGCGGCGGCGTCGGGTCGACTACGGACGAAGCGCGCCATCGCGGGTCTCTGCCGGGGCAGGGGCCGCAACAGGAACCGACGCATAGCCCGGACCTGCCAGTTCCGCCTGAGCGATCATCCGCTCGGAGATTTCCTGGTCACGCAACGCCTCGATCCGCGCCATCTCGGCCTTGAACGCATCGAGCTGCTCGCCCGCGAGCTTACGGCCCGTCGGCAGTTTCAGGCTCATGGCGTTGACCGGCTTGTTGTTGATGTAAACCTCGTAGTGCAGGTGAGGGCCGGTGGAGCGTCCGGTCGTCCCGACATAGCCGATCACCTGGCCCTGCTTCACATGGCTGCCGCGCCTAAGGCCCTTCGCATAGCGGCTCATGTGCGCATAGGCAGTGGTGTAGCCGTTGGCGTGTTCGATCTTCGCGTAGTTGCCGAACGAGCCGTTTGCGCCATAGCTTTTGATCACGCCATTTCCGGCGGCGTAGATCGGCGTGCCCGTCGGCGCCGCGAAGTCCGTGCCCTTGTGCAGCTTGGTGTAGCCGAGGATCGGATGCTTGCGGTTGCCGAAGCCGGATGACAGACGCGCGCCGTTGATCGGCGTCTTCATCAGGAACTTCTTGGCGCTCTGTCCGGTCGCGTCGAAGTAATCGACATTGCCATCGTCGCTTGGCGTGTAGCGGTAGAACGTCTTGCTCAACGCCGCGCCGTCGAACTCCGCCATCAACACGACGCCCGTCTTCACGTCCGCGCCACGCTCGTCCTGGAAGCTTTCGTACAGCATGCCGAAGCGATCGCCCGGATGCACTTCGCGCTGGAAGTCGATGTCGTATCCGAAGATGTCCGCGAAATCGACAACCTGCTGATCGTGCGCGCCAAGACCGAGTGCGGTCTGGTAGATAGACTGATCAACGTCGGCGGCGACATAGCTGATGCCCGGCGTCAGGCGCGTGTCGAGCTTGTGCGTCGTCCATGTGCCATCAGCAGCGCGAGAGACAAGCACTTGAGTCTCAGCCGCCGGACGCAGTGAAACACCCCCGAGCCGCACGACGCCATCCGCGCCGGTCTCGATCCACGCCGTCACATCGTCGCCGGGCTGCATGCTGCGCAGGTCAAGCATCTGGCTCGCCGCGTACACGGCGGCGTTCGCCTCTTCACGCGGCGCGCCGATACGATCGAGCACGGATGAAAGCGTCTCGTTCCGCAAAACGGACACACGCTTCATCTCACTTGCGAGGTCCACACTCTCACGAGCACTTGTAATGGAAGCCATCAGTTCGCGCGGGTCAGGGCCAGTATCGGTTGCCGCTTCCGCTTCAACGGCGCGCGTCGATGCGCCTGCCGCCACCAGTCCAGCCCCTATAAGCACAGCCGCAGCCGCACCCACCCCCCAATCAAACAGTACGTTTTTCATGGGTGCTCCGAGAAGTTCCTTGCGGAACGGATTGTCCGGCCAGCCGCTACCCCTCGTTGTGCTGTGCGAGCGGCGAACGAAGAAGCAAATAAAAATGTTCAGGTGCTATAGCACAAGGACCAATGCAGATTTTACCCCGCAATGACTGAAGAAAAGCTTTCACAACCTCCCCAAAGCGCAGCGATTGGTCGCAGAATCGGCCTCTTTCTCGCCGCATTGGGGATTCTCGGGCTCGCGCTCTGGTTGTTGCGTCAACCTATTGCCGAAATGATTGCGCGTAATGTTTGCGGGGGTCAGAGCCTTGTCTGCGAGCTTTCGATCACGCGCCTCGATCTCGGCGGTGTTACGTTAACCGACATCGACGCCCGCGCTCCCGGCGCATCTGACGCGGCTGTGGCTGCACGCGAAATCGTGATCGACTTCGCGTGGACCAGCCCGTTCTCGCTGCGCCCGACAGCCGTCTCGGGCGATCAATTGACAGTCCGCCTCGACCTCACGGGCAAGCGCTCGCCACTCGGCGACCTCGAGACCGCGATCACGAATTTCACGAAACCAAGCGATGCTCTTCCGCAGCCTGTGCCGCGTCTCGCCTTCACGCGTTTCACGCTGATCGGCGACACGCTGTCAGGACCCGTGATCGCAAACGGCACGGTCACTGCCGCCGACGACAACGCCTTCGTCGTCGACATCGCAGCAACGCCAACATCGCTAGGCGTCGCGGGCGGCACGATGGAACTCTCCGCCGCGAGTCTGCGCGCAACCGTGGCCGGCGAGGAAATCTCCGCCGCGCTCAAGATCGACCTCGCAAACTTCATTGCGCAGGGCGTGCGTCTCGCCGACGTGCAGGTTGATGCGACGCTGCAACAGTCTGCGGGCGTGCTGAAGGGCGATGGCACGGCTCAGCTCGGCGCGGTCTCCACCGAAACGGCCAGCCTCTCGGCGACCGAGGCAAAGGCGACCATTGAGTCCGACGCGATTGGCGGCGAGTTCTCGCTCGGCGAATGGCTGTCCAGCGTGCGCTGTCTGCAGGTCAACGCCACGACAGGCGAGGGCGCGCTGTCCGACGTCACCTGGAAGAAGGCCACGCTCGCCGCCTTCATCATGCCGTCCGCAAGCGGCTCCGGCGGCGACCTCTCGCTCATCACCGAAGGCCTCGCCACACCGCAAGCTATCGCAGGCCGCATCGACGTCACTGGCAAGATGCAGGTCGAAGGCGACACCCTCACCGTGTCCGATGGCGCCGCGACCATCTCGTCTGCCCTCCTCCGGTCGCAGCAGCGTGCGGTGATCTCCGATCTCGCCGCAGCCTCACTCGAATCCGTCCTGCCATCCTTCGCCGACGCGCTGCGCACCGCCGTCGATCGCGCCGGGCAGTCATTCAGCGTCTCCACCCCCTGGTCGGCAAGCGCCACATCGAAGGGCGTAAGCGTCTCCCTTAACTCCGGCGCCATGCTGAAGGCCGCAAGCGGCCTCGCACTCACCGCGTCGTCAACGACGAACACCCCGGTCGGCACGTTCAACACGACAGACGGCGCATGGACGGCCGCAGGCAACCTTGCGCTTCAGGGCGGAGGTGCTCCGCCCATCACCATCAACCTCGCCAAAGCTGAAGGCACGCTCGAGCGCATCGCTCTGTCGGGCGCTGCAACTCTCCGCTCCTGGCAAGTCGGTGCAGACAGCATGTCGGCAGAATTCGTCGGCCTCGACTTGTCCTCGGACGCAAAGGCAGGCGCCGCCGCAGGCCAGCTCTCCATTCGCCTCGACGGCGCGCTCGCCGGCGGCGTCTGGAAAGGCGTGCGCGCCAGCGGCTCGGTCGTCTCGCGCTGGGATTTCGGCGACTTCACGGCTGACGCCCCAAATGGCGCCGTCATCGAATGGCAGTCCGCCGCCTATGGCGACACGAAATTCGGCGCCGCCGCGCTTCGCTACACGCCCATCGGCCGTCTCGTCGAGCGCTCCGGCGACGACCTCGTCGGCCGGGGCAAGCTCGCCGCCGTCCGCATGCCCCTCACCGGCGCTGGCTACGCCGCCGACATCGCGCTCGGCCCCGCCGCCATCGGCTGGCGCACGGCCGGCGGCTTCCGCGCCAATTTCGACATGGAGCCCCTGACGGTCGGCCTCAAGTTGGATGAGAGTCAGGTCCCGATCCGCTTCGAAGACATCAAGGGCGCGCTCGATCTCACGCGCGGCTGGAAAGTCGCCGGCGGCTTCGATGGCGGCTCGGTGAAAGCCGATGAGGCGAACGTCGAGGACCTCAGCGGAAGGTTCGATCTGTCAGGGCAGGGCGACAGCCTCAACGGCGCGCTAACCGGCGTCGCCATGCGCATCTTCGATTCGAACCCCGCAGCAACGCAGCGCTTCTCCGAAGCCAGCTTCCGCGCCGAAGGCTTTCTGAAGGACAGTGCGCTCACCTTCACCGGCGCCTTCAATATGGCGAAGTCCGGCATGCAGGTCGCGCAGGTCAAGGGGAGCCACGATCTCGACACAGGCGCAGGCGGTCTCACCTTTGAGCCGATCCCGCTTATCTTCCGTCCCCGCCAGTTCCAGCCGGAAGATCTCTCTCCGCTTCTCATCGGTCCCGCCAACGTAACCGGACGCCTTGATATCGGCGGCGCCGCGACGTGGAACGCAGACGGCTTCAAGGCCTCCGGCGTGCTCGACCTGAAGAAGCTCGGCTTTGCTCTCGCATCGGCCGGCGTGTTCGAGGGCGTCTCGGGGCGCATCGAAGTCTCCGACCTCTTCAATCTGCGATCTGCGCCGGGCCAGCGCATCAGCATCGACAAGGTCACGCTCGGCCTTCCTATCGAAAAAGGCACGATCGACTTCCAGCTCGTCGGTTTCGACGCAATCCAGCTCGAAGGCGCCGAATGGCCCTTCGTCGGCGGCTTCATCCGCGTTGATCCCGATATCTTCGCTTTCTCCAGCAGCGCCGAGAACCGCATCGTCGCGCGCGCCGTGAACTGGGACCTCGCTGTCCTCGCCGACCAGTTCAAGCTGCCCGACCTCAAGCTCGCCGGCGTCGTCGGCGGCGAGTTCCCCGTCGTATTCACGACCGGTTCAGCCGAGATCGACAATGCTGTGCTCAAGTCAGTCAGACCGGGCGTTATCCAGTATTCAGGATCGCCGGGCGAGGCTGCAGCGCAAGCGGATGACAACTCGAAAATGCTGTTCGATGCGCTGAAGGATTTTCGCTACGAGGTGCTGGAAGTGGGACTCGATGGAAACCTGACCGGGCAGATGCTGCTGAAGCTGAGTGTTCTCGGCCGCAATCCTGACGTTATGGGCGGACAGCCATTCCAGTTGAACATCGGCATCGACAGCGCGTTGGTACCCTTGCTGACCTCGACCTTCCAGAAGCCGGACATCAGGACCGCAATCGACCAGGCGCAGGAACAAAGAGAGCGGGGGGCGCAGCAGTGACAGCCCGATTGACGCAGACCCGCGAAGAGGCAAGGCTTGCAACTCAGGCCGTCTTGGGGGCCCAACCAACGGAGCAGGCGATGCCTGAAGCATCTACGAGACCCCCGGCAGCGAGACTAACGCTCGCCACGGGGGTCGCGCTCATGCTTGCAGCCGGCGCCGCCGCCTGTACGCCAACGGTACGCATTGAGGCGTCTGACAAGCCGATCACCATAAACCTCAATGTGAAGATCGACCAGGAGATCCGCTATCGTCTCGACAAGGATCTTGAGGACACGATCGCCGCCAATCCCGATCTGTTCTGAGGCAGGAAAAAGGAGCCTGTCATGAGCATGTTCAAGAAATTCATTACCTGGATCGTCGCGATGTTTGCGGCCGCCACGCTGATGGTGGCTTACGCCGCCGATCCGGTCATCGAGCAGGCCAAGGCGCAAGGCGTCATCGGCGAGCAGTTCGACGGCTATATCGGCATCGCCGATCCGGGCCGCGTCTCGCCCGATGTGAAGCGCAAGGTCGACCAGATAAATGCTGGCCGCCTCGCCGAATACACGCGCATCTCGCAGAAGACCGGCGACCCGGTCTCCACTGTCGCGGTCGCGATGGCGGAGAAACTGTTCGCCAATGCGTCGCCCGGCGAGGTCCTCAAGGCGGGGCCGGGCGAAACGTGGAAGAAGAAACCTTAACGCGCGATCCGTGCGTTAACGATTGAAGCAACACATGGCGTCGCCCGGCGGACTTACCCCCGCCGGGCGTTTGCCTTTAGGTGCGTGATGTCGCGAAAGACTGTCATCATTCTCGCACTCGTGCTGGTTCCCGTCGCGCTGATGGTGGCGGGCGCAACGCTCGGCATAGGCGGAAACGCCTTTCCAAATGCGCATTTTGTCGCCGCCTTCGCGATTGGCGCCACAGGCTCGGTGCTTCTCTCCGTCGGTCTCTTCGCCTTGTCCTTCCATAGCGCTCGCTCCGGCCATGACGACCAGGTCCGCGACGAGAGAGGCTGGCAGGAAACGGACTCGGATGGGGCCTAATTCCGGCTTGGGGCTGGGACTCCAAATCAGCTAGCTTCCGATTCGGTTGGGCGGCCCATTCGGGGCGGGAGAGCTGTTGCTATGATGGATTCATCCAGGCTGGCGTCATACGTCGCCTCCCGCATCTGCCATGATGTGGCGTCACCCCTGACTTCAATGATGCAGAGCATGGAGCTGATGTTCGACGACAGTCTCGGCCCGGCCATGAAGGCCGAGGGCGAGAAGGCGCTCCGCACCGGCCTCGCCACGCTGGAGGCCAAGCTGCGCTTCATACGCTTTGCCCACGGCAGCCAGATTCTTTCGATCAATGACAGTTTCTGCAGCACGGGCGAGGCTAAGGACCTCTTCGTCAAGCTGTTCGCCACCAACAGCCGGACCGAACTCGACTGGCAGGTCGCCACCCAGCGCATCACCAACCGCCAGATGCGCCTCCTGATGAACATGGCGCTGATCATGATAGAGCCCTCTGCCCGCGGCGTCTGCGTCGTGTCCGCGAAAGAGCAGGGCGACAAGCTCGTGCTCGACGTCGAGGCGCGCGGCCAGTTCTCCAAGCTCAAGAGCGAAGTGCTCGACGCGCTCGAGGGCAAGGAGCCCGGCGGCGGCTGGGGCGGCGGCGCGATCCAGCCCTACTTCACCCGCGTCCTCGCCGAGGAAGCCGGCTTCAGCATCGAACCCCGCGCCGTCCCCCAGGCCGCCGGCCTCGCGTGCGTCGGCCCGTTGGCGCCGCTCTAACTCCGCCAAACGCCGAGAGGCCGCCCGGCGCTTTGTTTCACCGGTCGCGTTGTCGCGAGAAAGAACGTGGCAGGCGCCCGGGGTTCATCAAAACACAGCTCGGCGCCCAAGCTGGGCAGGCCAGGCGCGCAGATGGCGTTCAACAGCGCCATATCTGAATCCGCCGAAGCGAAATCTTAACCCCGAGAGGGCCTTAATCGTCCAAAGCACAAAATTACGCGTGCTGCGGAAACCCGTCATGGATGATCTTCTCAGCGAATTCCTCACCGAGACAGCAGAGAGCCTCGATGTCATCGACACCGAGCTCGTACGTTTCGAGAGCCAGCCCGAAGACGCGGCGACACTCAACAACATCTTCCGCCTCGTCCATACCATCAAAGGCACGTGCGGCTTCATCGGCCTGCCGCGGCTCGAATCCATCGCCCACGCAGGCGAGACCCTGCTCGGCAAATTCCGCGACGGCGCGCTCCCCGTCACGCCCGACGCCGTCACGCTCGTCCTCGCATCGATCGACCGCATCAAGCTGATCCTCGCCCACCTCGCCGCCGAACAGGTCGAACCGCCGGGCGACGATCGCGACCTCATCGCGCAGCTCGAACACGCAGCCGAAGGCGGCCTCGCCGCAGCAGCCCCGCCGCCCCCGCCCAAGCCCGCGCCTGTCGTCGTCGCTGCGCCCGAACCGCCTGAAGGCGAGGGCAGGTGGGACGCTGACCAGGGCCGCTTCCTCCGCCCCGGCGAAGTCTCGCTCGCCGATCTCGAAGCCGCCTTCAAAGCCACCGAAGGTCCGCCGCCGGTCGAGGTCAAGCCCGCCGCCGCCGCCTCCGTCGCGGCCATCGCGGCGATGCCCGACCAGGACGACGAAAAGAAAAGCGCGCTCGGCCCCAGCACGATCCGCGTCAATGTCGACGTGCTGGAATCGCTGATGACCATGGTCTCCGAGCTGGTGCTCACGCGTAACCAGCTGTTGCAGATCCTTCGCAACTCCACCGACAGCGAGTTCAAGGCTCCGCTGCAGCGCCTCTCCGGCGTTACCGCCGAGCTGCAGGAATGCGTGATGAAGACGCGCATGCAGCCCATCGGCTCGGCGTGGAAGAAACTCCCGCGCATCGTCCGCGACGCCTCGAACGACCTGCACAAGAAGATCGACCTCGTCATGGAAGGCGAGGCGACCGAACTGGATCGCCAGGTGCTCGAACTGATCAAGGATCCGCTCACGCACATGATCCGCAACTCGTGCGATCACGGCGTCGAAACCATCGCGCAACGCATTGCCGCAGGAAAATCCGAGAACGGCACGATCAAGCTGCGCGCCTATCACGAAGGCGGTCACATCCTCATCGAGGTGTCCGACGACGGCGCCGGCCTCAACACCGACCGGATCCGCTCGAAGGCCATTGAGAAGGGCGTCATCGACATCGCCGAATCCATGGCGATGACCGACGCCCAGATCCACCGCCTCATCTTCGCGCCCGGATTTTCCACGGCCGCAAAGGTCACCAACATCTCAGGCCGCGGCGTCGGCATGGACGTGGTGAAGACCAATGTCGAGCTCATCGGCGGCACGATCGACCTGCGCTCGCGCTACGGCCATGGGACAACCTTCATCATCAAGATCCCGCTGACTCTCGCCATCATCTCGGCGCTCATTGTCGGCGTTGAGGATCACCGCTTCGCCCTGCCGCAACTCTCCGTCCTCGAACTGGTCCGCGCCGGCAAGCGCTTCGAGCACAAGATCGAGCTCATCAATTCGACGCGCGTCCTGCGCCTGCGCGACCACCTGCTGCCGCTCGTCGCTCTCTCCGACTGCCTCAACCTCATGGTCGACGAAGACCGCGGCGATCGCAGCGCCTGCATCGTCATCATGCAGGTCGGCGAACTGCGCTTTGGCCTGATCGTCGACGAAGTATTCGACACCGAGGAAATCGTCGTCAAGCCGCTGTCGAAGCGTCTCGGCGCCATGTCCGAGTACTCGGGCGCCACCATCCTTGGCGACGGTTCCGTCATCATGATACTCGATCCCAACGGCATCTCGCGCTCGGTCGCCAATGTCGAGCGCAGCGTCAACCGCCTGCTCGACGAGCAGTCCCGCGCTGCCGCGGCCGCGGCGAAGGCTTCGGAGCACAAGGTCAGCCTGTTGCTCTTCTCGGCCGGCGGCGCCGAGCCGCGCGCTTGCCCGCTCTCGCTCGTCACGCGTCTCGAAGACCTCGACGCCTCGACCATCGAGATGACCAGTCGTGGCCCCGTCGTCCAGTACCGCGGCCGTCTCATGCCGCTCGCCCCGGCCGGTGGAACGGTCCGCCACGAGGGCCGCCAGCCCGTCCTCGTCTTCAGCCAGGGCTCCGTCGTCGTCGGTCTCGCCGTCGACGCCATCCTCGACATTGTCGAAGAGACCCTCGACATCCAGCTCGGCGGCCAGGCGCCCGGCGTTCTCGGCACGGCCGTGCTCAAGGGCAAGTCGACGGAGATCGTCGATGTCGGCCACTACCTCAGCCAGGCCGAACCCGCCTGGGCTTCTGCCGCCATCGAGATGGACCCGCGCGCCAACCGCAAGCGCGTCCTGCTGATCGAGTCCCACCCCTTCTTCCGCAACCTGCTCGCGCCGATGGTCAGCGCCGCCGGCTATGACGTCACCGTCGCGGAAGGCCTCGAAGAGGCGAGGGCGCGCCTCGCGGCCGGCGCCACGTTCGACGTGGTTCTCACCGACGCCGACAGCCCCATCGACAATGTCGCCGGAGCTCAGGTCATCCCGCTCTCCAGCCGCCGGGACGCAGAAGCAGTTCCGAAATCAGATCGTTATGCGCTGCTGGACGCGATCCAGCGCGCCATCCGCAGCGGAGAAGCCGCATGAGCATTCGCGAATACGTCACCTTCCGGATCGGCGAGCAGCTGTTCGGCTTGAGCGTCACCGAGATCCACGACGTCTTCCGCCCCGCCCGGATGACGCCAGTCCCGCTTTCCAATTCGGAAATCGCCGGCGTCCTCAATCTTCGGGGACGAATTGTCACCGCAATCGACGCCCGCAGCCGCCTCGGCCTGCCTGCGCGAGAAAAAACAGATAAAGTTCAGAGTCTTGCGATCGGCGTCGAGTATGGCGGCGAAAGCTTCGGGATGGTCATCGACGAGATCGGCGACGTTGTCCGGCTCGACGACACCGAGTTGGAGCAAAATCCCGTTAACCTTGACGCGACATGGTCAGGTGTATCGCGCGGCGTCTACCGCCTCGACAACCGCCTGCTGGTCATCATGGACATCGACCAGATGCTCGCCGGCGCAGGACAGGGAAGCGCCGCGGCCGCGGCTTGAGGGATGGGTCATGAAACGCTGTCTGATTGTTGACGATAGCCGGGTCGTCCGGAAAGTCGCCCGCCGCATTGTCGAAGACCTTCGCTTCGAGGCTGACGAAGCCGCCGACGGCGCCCAGGCGCTGGAAGCCTGCCGCAAGACCATGCCCGACTGCATCCTGCTCGACTGGAACATGCCCGTGATGAACGGCATCGACTTCCTGCGCGCCCTGCGCCGCGAGCCGGGCGGCGAGCGCCCCACCGTCGTCTTCTGCACGACCGAGAATGACATGAGCCACATCGCCGAAGCCATGCGCTCCGGCGCCAACGAATACATCATGAAGCCGTTCGACTCCGAGATCATCGAATCCAAGTTCAACGAAGTCGGCCTCTGCTGAGCCATTTGAAACCGTGACGCTTGCATCCCGCCAGCCTGAGTCCGACCGCCGCGTTCGCGTCATGCTTGTGGACGACAGCGCGATCGTGCGCGGATTCATGCGGCGTTGGATTGACGAGGACCCGCGCGTCGATCTCGTGAAAGTGTGTTCCGACGGCCAGCAGGCCGTCGCCGAAGTCGCCGCCACCAAGCCGGACGTCATCGTGCTCGACATCGAGATGCCGAACATGGATGGCCTCACCGCCCTTCCGCATCTGCGCCGTCTCGCGCCCGACGCCCGCATCATCATGGCCTCGACCCTGACGACCCAGGGCGCACAGCAGACGGTCAAGGCGCTGTCGCTCGGCGCCGCTGATTTCATCGCCAAGCCGCAGGCCAGCGCCATGGGCGGCGTCGACAGCTATCGGCGCGACCTGATCGACAAGATCGTCGCTCTCGGACAGCGGGCTGGCCTGTCCCGATCCGGCACGGCGCAGTCGCGCCCGTTCAACCTGCGCCCGCGTTCGCCGGTGCTCGCGCCGGCCTCCGTCCTGGTCATCGCCGCGTCCACCGGCGGGCCGTCGGCGCTCCCCGTCTTTCTCGGACCCATCGCGCGCCGTATCGAAGTGCCGATCCTGATCGTCCAGCACATGCCGGCAACATTCACCCCCGTCTTCGCCGAGAAGCTGGAATCCGTCATCGGCAAGCGCTGCCGCGAAGCGGTCGATGGCGATGTGCTCGCCCCGGGCTGCGTTTTCCTTGCGCCGGGCGACAAGCACATGCGCGTCGCGCGCGGACCTGCCGGCCGCATCGTCACGCTGGATCGCGGCGAGCCCGTCAACTTCTGCCGCCCCGCCGCCGATCCTCTCTTCGAATCCGCCGCCGCCGCCTTCGGCAACCGCGTCCTCGGCGTCGTCCTAACCGGCATGGGCCATGATGGCCGTGACGGGGCAGGGCATGTCGTGAAAGCCGGCGGACGCATCATCGCCCAGGATGAAGCGACCAGCGTTGTGTGGGGCATGCCCGGCGCCGTCGCCGCGGCCGGACACGCGGAAGCCGTGAAGCCTCTCAAAGACCTCGGTGCACTGGCGTTGCGTATGTTGAACGGAGAAGCTGCGTGAACAGTCAGGATTTCGATTTCGTCTCACAGCTTCTGCGCAAGCGCGCCGGAATCGTGCTCGGCACCGACAAGATGTACCTGCTAGAAAGCCGCCTCGCCCCGCTCGCGCGCAAGGAAGGCCTGCCCTCGATCGACGATCTCATCCAGGTCGTCCGCTCCCGTCGCGACGAGCGCCTGATCACGCAGCTTGTCGACGTCATGACGACCAACGAGACCTTCTTCTTCCGCGACAAGACGCCGTTCGACCACCTGAAGGAAGCCGTCCTCCCCGTCCTCGGCCAGGCCCGCAAGGGGCAGCGCATCCGCATCTGGTGCGCCGCCTGCTCGACGGGACAGGAGCCGTACTCCATCGCGATGATGATCGACCAGCAGCCCGCGCTCACCGGCGGCGTGCCGGTCGAGATCGTCGCCACCGACATCTCCGAGCGCTGCCTCGACCGTGCGCGCCAGGGCCTGTTCACGCAGTTCGAAGTCCAGCGCGGCCTGCCGATCCAGATGCTGATGCATCACTTCACACAGCAGGATGATCACTGGCGCATCTCCGAGCGCATCCGCTCGATGGTGACGTTCCGCAAGATGAACCTGATGGATCCGGCCTACAACCTCGGCAAGTTCGACGTCATCTTCTGCCGCAACGTCCTGATCTACTTCGACGGCCCGACCAAGTCCGAGGTGATGAACCGCCTGGCCCAGTCGATGAACCCGGGCGGCTTCCTGATGCTGGGCGCCGCCGAAACGGTCATCGGCCTGACGCAGGCGTTCGAAAGCGCGCAGGATCGCCGCGGCCTGTACAAGCTGTCCTCGAAGGCCATCAAAGCCGCCTGATCCGGCCATCTCGCCGCAGCGGGACGTTCTGTCTCAGCCCGAATTCGCCCGGCGCCACCGGTTTCTGCGGTGAGCCGTCCCAGCCTGCGTCAACACGCCATGGCTAATGTCACGTCTGTGTCGCTGAGTGTAGCGAACCTTGCCGACGACAGGGCACCACGGAACTCGCCGATGCAGAAGCGCTTCATCATATGGGTCCCCGCCTTCGCCATCCTCGCGATGGCCCTCGCCGTCGCCGGCCTCATGCCTGTGCCCGAAACGCCCGCCGCCGAACAGCGCGCCGACAGGTAGCGCGGACGCCCTTCGCAATGAGGCAAGCTTCCGCCACGCGGTTCCGCCCACTGAAAGGGGGCGGACAGGTGGGGGGTGATCTCTCAACGTGTCCCGCCAAAACCAGCTGATTCTGGACGCACCTTCTCGAGTTCATCGCGAACCATTTCAACGCGCTGCACGCATCAATCCAGCCGATTCCAGACCAGTCCGTCCCCCACCCCCAGACCTCTGAGATACTCCAGTCATCCATCCCGCAGGGAGGGCGGCTGATCATTGTTCAGCGGCGCGGGCTGGATGCAGGCGAGCGTGATGAGCCTCTCGAGCCAACGCGAAGAGAAGCTAGCCGGGGACGGGTCCTGAACAGGCCGGCCCGCACCTCGGCAGCTTGGTGGCGCCAAGCATATGAATCAGGGCCGCCGTCCGCGCGCCGCCGTACAACACACCGCCGGGGGCGTGGGATCCGCGAACCTCTTTTCTACCGGTAGCTGTGGAAACAGAGACGCCAAACACGCGGGGCATCCCGCGTCCCCGGGCCCTCCAATGAATTGGAGACCCAGAGCGACAGCATCATAGGCGGTTCACAACGGCCTGAGTGCGAACGCACGCCAGAACCCCACCCCCGCAAACGTGCGCTGCAACCACACCTTTCCCCCATCTTGACGTCGGGCCTTGCCATGTCGCCCCCCTGTCACGATGTTATGCGAGAGAATCGAACACCCCGCTTGCTGGAGCCATGTGGCGCAAGGTGGGGAACCTGACGGGACCGGCGGGTCGCGCCGCCTGACCTGTCAAAGACGACGGGTACACATGACCCAGGTAGTTTCCCACGCGCCGAACGGGTGGCCCGCCCTCGTTCTCAACGCCGATTTCCGTCCGCTATCGTACTATCCGCTCTCTCTCTGGCCCTGGCAGGAGGTGGTGAAATCCGTATTTCTCGAGCGGGTGGATGTGGTTGCGGAATACGACGAGTACGTTCACTCGCCCTCGATCACCATGCGCCTGCCCAGCGTGATCGCGCTGCGGGAGTTCGTGAAGCAGGACCGCCAGCCGGCGTTCACCCGCTTCAACGTCTTCCTGCGCGACGGTTTCGAATGCGCCTATTGCGGCAGCCATGAAGACCTGACCTTCGACCACGTCATCCCGCGTTCCAAGGGTGGCCGGACGAGTTGGGAAAACATCGTCGCCGCCTGCAGCCCCTGCAACCTCCGCAAGGGCGGCCGGCTCGCGCGCGAGATCGGCATGCACCCCAGCGTGCGCCCGCACAGGCCAACCACCTTCCAGCTGCAGGAGCAGGGCCGGAAGTTCCCGCCCAACCACCTGCACCAGACATGGCTCGACTACCTCTACTGGGATGTCGAACTGGAGACGTAAAAAGGGTCGCCGGCTAACCTTCGGCGGCCCAACTCTCCATGTCTCCCTCCCAGTAGACGAATTCCCTGCCGTCCACGGTCCAACTGACCTCGGCATGGAACGGCAGCCAGCATCCGCCATGCTGCCGGTAGTCGGAGTAACGGCCGCTCCATGGCGTAGCCGTGGACTCCCCACCAACCCCGCGCATCCGGTCCGGCGCAAAGATGCTCGCAATGCGTCCGTCACCGTCGATCGTGACGCTGACATCCGCTGCCGTCTCGCCGTCGCCAGCAGTGACGATCAGCCGGTCAGGCCCCTCGCTGCGCCAGCGCAGGGACGCATTGCGCAGAATGGCGGCCGGCGCCAGCGCAAGCTCGGCGAGGTAACGCATCAGTTGGCCGCGTGTGAGCGCATGCGACTAGGGCGGCCGCGCAACGGGGATGAAACCCAGAGCGCGCACGTCGAGAACGCCGACGCCGCCGACAAGCGCGTCGCGAACCGAGACAACGCCAAACGGTCCCGTCCGCGCGCGCCAGTCGAACGCGCACGACGTCGTCGAAATCGTCTGCGTCGCCGTGAACTTCATCCAGCCCGCAGCCGCATCCTGCCGCATCCGGCCCCTCTGTGTCAGGCGGACATCGCCACCCTGTACGCTGCCGCACAGTCTCTCGGCGAGATCGCGGACGGGCTGCGGAAGTTGATGCTGAGCGTTCATGCGATACCAGATGCTCTCGGCCAGTGATCGTTCCGAAATCAGCTATGCATGAACGATGCACATGCCCGAGAGTTACTGGTGAACCATCAGCGTTCAAAGGATCCACCATGCCTCCGCGCGAACGCATCGCAATCATCGGCGCCGGCCATGTCGGTGCGACCACGGCCTATGCATTGATGCTGCGCGCATTGGTTCGCGAAATCGTGCTGATCGACAGCGACACGGCCCTCGCTGAGGCGGAAGCAGCAGACTTGTCGCATGGAAATGCACTGGCTCGCCCGGCACGCATCTGGGCAGGCAACTACAAGGATGCCGCGTCAGCACGCATCGCTGTCATCACTGCGGGCGCTGCGACGCAGGGCTCCCAGAGCAGGCTGTCCGTCGCAGCGCAAAGCGCCGCCATCGTGACGGCCTGCGTGAAGCAGCTGGCGGCTGCAGGCTTCGATGGCGTGATCGTGGTCACCTCAAATCCGGTGGACCTCATGGCCCTCGTCGCCGCGCGCCACGCTGGCCTGCCGCCCGGCCGCGTCATCGGCACGGGCACGCTGCTGGACTCCAGCAGGCTGCGGCAATTGCTGGCCGAAACGCTCGGCGTGGCCCCGGCCTCTGTCGACGGCGACGTGCTGGGCGAGCATGGCGACAGCGAAGTCGTCGCCTTCTCGACCGTCCGCATCGGCGGCGTCCCTCTGCGGCAGTTCACGGGCAAAGAGCCCGCCACCGACCACCCCCAGATCGCCGAAGACGTCCGCCAGGCCGGCTACCGCATCGTCGCCGGCAAGGGCTATACGTCCTTCGGTGTCGCCACCGCAACCGTCCGCATCTGCGAAGCAATCCTGCGCGACGAGAAGGCAGTGCTCCCGGTCTCCACGCTGCTGGCCGGCCAGTACGGAATTGCCGACATATTCCTCAGCCTGCCCTGCATCCTCGGCGCGGGCGGCGCCGAACGCATCCTCACGCCGGCGCTCACCACGGAAGAGGTTGCCGCTTTGCAAGGCTCCGCCTCCGTCCTTGCCGACGCGCTGCGGGCACTCGACACCAGCAACGGGCCCCTGACCTGATCAGCTTCACCTAACGGCGCCATTCCCTCCGGAGGCTTGCTGAGGCAGGTTATCCCCGGGACGAGGCGGCGGTCGCAGAATCGTCATCCGTCGAGGGAAACGCATAAGCGGCGGAGCACGATCATGACCAAACGCACTCAGGCGGCGGGCAGGGGCCATTCACGCCGGGCAATCCTCGCAGGCGGCGTCGCAACTGCAGCGTGGTCGGTGCTGCCGGGCTGCGCGACGGCACAGGGTCCGGTCCGGCCCGGCGCCGGCAAGCGCGTCAACGTCGCCGCCATCGGCGCGGGCGGCATGGGCGCCGGCAACATGTCGGCGCTCACAGGCCAGAACATCGTCGCCGCCTGCGATGTCGACTTCGACCGCGTCGCCCGCCAGATGCTCAAGGACGGCCAGCTGCGTCCCGAGCGCGTCGAACTGAAAGCCGCCTACGACAAGGCCGAACGCTTCACCGACTACCGCCAGATGTTCGACAAGCGGCGCGACATCGAAGCCGTCGTCATCGCAACGCCCGACCATCATCACGCCGTCGCCGCCCGCATGGCGATGGAGCGCGGCCTCCACGTCTACGTCCAGAAGCCGCTCACCTACACGGTGCGCGAGGCGCGCCTGCTTACGAAGATGGCGAAGGACAATCCCAAGCTCGTCACGCAGATGGGCAACCAGGGCCACTCGAGCGACGATGGCCGTCGCGCCGTTGAGCTGATCCGTGGCGGCGCCATCGGCAAGGTGAAGGAGGTCCATATCTGGACCAACCGTCCCGTCTGGCCGCAGGGCGTCGGCAAGCCTGAGCCGAAGCCCCTGCCAGCTGGCCTCGACTGGGATCTCTGGCGTGGTCCCGCCACTGTCGATTGGGGCTATCACCCCGATTACGCGCACTTCAACTGGCGCGGCTGGACGCCCTTCGGCACCGGCGCTCTTGGCGACATGGGCGCCCACCTGATGGACTTCCCCGTCTGGGCGCTGGAACTCGGCCTGCCCACGAAAGTCGAAACCCGCCACACGCTCTGGGGCGGCGACACCGATCCGTGGGACTACAAGCGCCCTGACGTCCTCACCAGCTATCCGCTCGCCGCGATCACCTACTACGAATTCGGCAACGCCAAGGATGGCCCGGTCCGCATAGTCTGGCAGGATGGCGGCCTCGCCCCGCCGACCGTTGCCAACCTTCCGGCCGACCGCATCATGGAAGAGGAGGGCGGCGTCCTCTACACTGGCGACAAGGGACAGCTGTTGCACGACACCTACGGCGCGAAGCCAACGCTGATCGGCGCAGAAGCCGTCGCACGCGGCGCGAAGATCCCAGTCTCCCTGCCGCGCATCATCGATGGCTCGAAAGGCCACGAGAACAACTGGATCCGCGCCATCCGCGGCGAGGAGAAGATCTCCAACCCGTTCGAAGTCTCAGGCCCGCTCACCGAAGCCATGATCCTCGGCGTCGTCGCCATGAACGCCGGCAAGCCGATCACCTACGATGGCGCGGCGGGCAAGATCACCAACCTGCCGGGCATGGATCACCTGCTCGACCGCGAATACCGAAAGGGCTGGGAGCTCTAGCGCCTACTCGTTCCGCGTCTCACGCCAGCCATCGCGCGGCCGCAGTCCTGTCGCGGTCGCAGCGCCCAGCTCATCGCACGCGTCCGGCTCCATGCTCGACAGCGCGGAGTGGATCTTCCATCCGCCCTCCAGCTTCACAATCTGGAACGCGTTGATCCCGCAATGCACCAGCGCGCCGTTGTTGCGCAGGAGATAGGGCGTCCACACCTGCGCGAACGATCCGCGCACGAGGATATCCGGCGCCCAGTACATCTCGACGAACGGGTCATGATCCGGCGTCGGCTTCTGGAAGTCGCTCGCCGGCATCCGCCGCACAGGGCCGGGCACGCCATCGGGCGCGCGATAGATTGCCAGCCCGCCGTCAGGAAGTTGCACCGACGCCTGCAGCGTCCGGTCGCCATTCCCGACAGCGAGGAGAAACGTATCGATCAACTGCAGGATGGCAGCCTCCTCGGCCGGCGCGGGCGCGAAGCCTGGCGCGGGCGCGGAGGGCGGGGCTCCCGGAAGCGCCGTCGAACAGCCGGCAAGGGAGAGCAGGGCGGTCGCAGCCAGCAAGCGCTTCATGGATCAATCCCTCCAATGTGACCCGGCGGACCCTAACACCCGGCGGCTCCGGTCGGCGAGGCTGGATTTCCATCCGGACTCGCCCCTATGGTCCCCCCTCGCTGGAGGGCCTCGATGCCGCAATCGCTTTCGAACATGATGACGCCCGTCCTGGCGCTGGTCGTCTGGACCATGGTGATCCTGGTCTGGCTCTATGTCCGCCGCATCCCGGCCATGCGGAAGGCGGGAATCGACCCGGCGAAGGTCAAGGGCTCGGAATCCTACGCCAACCTACCGCCGATGAACCCGAAGGCCGTCTGGATCGGGGACAACTACAACCACCTGCACGAACAGCCGGTGATCTTCTACGCCCTCTGCGTCTACACCCATCTGGTCGGCGTCTGGGACGGCTTGAATGTCGGCCTGGCGTGGGCATATGTGGCCATCCGGATCGTCCACAGCCTGATCCAGGTCACGACGAACTTTGTCCCGCTACGTTTTGCCGTGTTCAATCTCGGCTCGCTTGTTCTTGCGATCATCGCCCTGCGCAACGTGCTGGGTCTTTTCGGGATCTGACGAGGCGAACAGCGAAGTACTGAGAGGCCAATAGGCTTCTGGACGGCGGGGCGACTATTCGCTACTCGCCACTCCCTATTCCTTTGGAACCCCAATGGCCGCCCTGCCTGAATCACGCCTGCGCCAGATGATCGACCGCTTCGAGCAGGTCGAGGCGCGCATGGGCGTCGCCACGGACGCCAAGGAAATCGTCCAGCTCTCGCGCGATCATGCCGAACTGAAACGCGTCGCGGAAAAGGCGCGTGACGTGCTGACCCTCCGCAACCAGCTGGCAGAGGCCGAGGCGCTAATCGAGGACGCCGGCGCCGACCGCGACTTCGTCAACATGGCGATCGAGGAGCGCGCCGAGATCAGGTCGAGACTGCCGGGCATCGAGCGCGAGATGCAGCTCATGCTGCTGCCCAAGGACCGCGACGATGACGGCTCGGCCATCATCGAGGTGCGTGCCGGCACGGGCGGCGACGAAGCCGCCCTGTTCGCGGGCGACCTCTGGAGGATGTACCAGCGCTACGCGTCCGGCCGCGGCTGGCAGGTCGAACTTGTCTCGGCGACCGATGGCGAGATGGGCGGCTACAAGGAAGTCGTCGCCCAGCTCAACGGCTCGGGCGTGTTCGGCCGCATGAAGTTCGAAAGCGGCGTGCATCGCGTCCAGCGCGTGCCGGCGACTGAAGCACAGGGCCGCATCCATACCTCGGCGGCCACCGTCGCGATCCTGCCCGTGCCGGAAGAAGTGAACGTCGAAGTCCGTGACCAGGACATCCGCATCGACACCTATCGTTCGTCGGGAGCAGGCGGCCAGCACGTCAACAAGACCGACTCCGCCGTGCGCATCACGCACCTCCCGACCAACATCGTCGTGACGTCATCGGAAAAATCGCAGCACGAGAACCGCCGCAAGGCGATGGAGCAGCTGAAGATCCGCCTCTACGAAGCCGAGCGCACCGCCAAGGACAACGCGCGCTCAGAAGCGCGAAAGCTTCAGGTCGGCTCCGGCGACCGCTCGGAGCGCATCCGCACCTACAACTTCCCGCAGGGCCGCGTCACCGACCATCGCATCAACTTCACCGCCTACAATCTCGACCAGTTCGTCCAGGGCGATATCGAAGAGTTGCTGGACGCACTCCACGCTGAGGATCAGGCGGAACGCCTGGCGCAGCTGGAGAATAGCTGAGCGATCTCAGCCCCACGGCCCCGGCTTGCGATCGCCGTCCTGCGCCTTGTCCCACGGCCCCTTCGGACGATTGCGGCGCGGCGAGACCAGCTCCGGCTGGGTAGCCGCCGCCCGCCCCCCGAACTTCGAAGCCAGCGCCTCGACGCGATTCTGCGTGCTCGGATGGGTCGAGAACAGATTGTCCGCGCCGCGGCCGAGCAGGGGATTGATGATGAACATGTGCGCCGTCGCCGGATTGCGCTCGGCCTGCAGGTTCACGCGTCCGCCACGCGCATACGCGTCGATCTTCTGAAGCGCCGACGCCAGCGCACCCGGATCGCCCGAAATCTCGGCGCCGCCTGCATCCGCCTCATACTCGCGGCCACGGCTGATCGCCATCTGCACGAGCGCTGCCGCAATCGGCGCGAGGATCATGATCGCGATAACACCCAGAAACCCGCCGGGGCGTTCGCGGTCATTGCCGCCGAAGAAGAACGCAAAGTTGGCCAGCGCCGAGATCGCGCCGGCGATCGTCGCCGTGACGGTCATGGTCAGCGTGTCGCGATTTCTGACGTGCGCCAGCTCATGCCCCATCACCGCCCGGATCTCGCGGCGGTCGAGCATCGACAACAGCCCGGTCGTGGCGGCGACGGCGGCATGCGATGGGTCGCGACCGGTCGCGAAGGCGTTCGGCTGTTCGCTCTCGATGATGGTGATTTTCGGCATCGGCATGCCGGCGCGCTGGGCCATCTCGCGCACGTCGCTGGCGTACGCGCGAACGCGTGCGTCAGGATGGTTGGGCGGCACTTCCTGCGCCTTGTACATGGAGAGCACGATCTTGTCGGCATTCCAGTAGCTGATCAGGTTACCGACCAGCGCGAACGCCAGCGCTATGGCCATGCCGGTGGGGCCGCCGATCATGTAGCCCACGCCGACGAACAGGGCCGTCATGGCGGCCAGGAGCATGAAGGTCTTGATCTGGTTCATGGACGATATCTGGCCCTTCCTGGCGCCGGCTCAAGATGCCCGGAAGCGGACCGAGCTGCGTAACTGGTAACGGATTCGCCAGCAGGGGGCCTGCGCCCTAGTTGTTGACGCATGCGGGAAGTCAGGGGAGTTGAGTGAAGAATTCCCCAGAAAACGCGTCGAGTCTTGCCGTGGGCGGGCGCAGCGTCTCGGAGCGCCGTTTCGGCCTCAAGCGCGCGACCGACGAAGCCCATGCGCGGCTCGAGGAAATCGTCCAGTCGGGCGAGATGCTCGCGACTGTCGAGGGGTACCGGCGCTACCTGGCCGCGACCCGAGCCATGCGCGACCGGTTCGAGCGCCTGCTGGACATCAAGGGCGCAGCGGGAATCTGGCCGGAATGGCCCTCGCGCCGGATAGCCGAGTTGCCCGCGCACGACATGGCCGATCTGCACCTCGCGAGGCCCTGCAGATAAACTCGCAAACGGGCCCTAATCGCGCGGAACTCCTGGGCGTGCTGTACGTTCGGGAGGGTTCGCGCTCGACGCCGAAACCTGCCTCAAGGCCCTCGGCGCTGCCCAAGTGGTGATTGCCCCGACATCCGAGCACGCGCTGAAGCAGATCAACATGGTGCGGCCAGACCTCGCCGTTATCGACGTGAATCTTGGCGACCACACATCCGCCTCGCTGGCGGAACTGCTGCGCAAACTCGGCGTGCCATTCGTGTTCGCCACCGGCTATGGCGACACGGTGATGAACCCGGAATCCCTTCGCGGCGCGCCGATGGTGCGCAAGCCCTATGCGGACACCACGCTGGCGCAGGCGATCATGGCGCTGCTGCGCGCCAGGGCCAAACCAGGAGTGAGATAAGCTCGCGTCCTACTGGACGTTGATTGTGATCTTCTCGGACATGATCGGCGTGGGCTTGTGCAATTCGTGGTTCAGGTCGCCAAAGGCAAGCTGTAGCGTGTGCGGCCCGGGGCTCAGCTGCAGCACCACTTCCGTCTGTCCGCCACCGAAATGCATGTGCTGTTCGTCGTTCGGGATGGCGAACTGCTTCTCCTCTTCGCTGAGCTCGGTGTCGATGAGAAGGTGGTGATGCCCGGTGTTCGGCTTGTCTGTCAGCGCCGGCGCAACGCCAATGCCGCTGGCCCCGAACACGACCCGGAAAGACTGCGGCACGGTCATGCCGTCGCGCAGATTGACGAAGTAGACCATCGGACCTGCCGCGCCATGAATCTTCACCGACTCGGCATCGCGCGCGGCCAAAGCCTCGGCGACGGCGGCATCCGTCGCTGCCTGCGCTGCAGCTGGATCAGGCGCGGCGTTGGGCGCGGCCGGCTCGGAGCAAGCGGCGAGCGCTATTGCGAAGGCAGTGGCGGCGAAGATGCTGGCAAGTCGCATGGCAGGGTCCCTCTGTCGCCCGCTGCATAGCATGTGCAGACGCACAGGCGAGAGGGGCGCCAGGCTGAATCCCGCTCAAGCCGGATAGAAGATCCGTGAGCTGCTGACGGCGCCATCATCTGCCCCAGCTTCGCGGCCCCGGGCGCGCGTGTTAGACAGCCAGGATGCGATCCATGCTGCTTGCCATCGCCAGCCTCTGCTTTGCCGGTCAGCCGGCGCTGGCGCAGGACGGCGCCGCGCCGTCCACGTCGTTCGGTCGGCCCAGCCTGGAAGGCGTTTGGTCGACGCTTACGGCGACGCCGCTGGAGCGTCCGCCCGCATTCGACGGACCGACCACAACGGAGGAGCGCGCAGCGGCGTTCGCCGTGGCAAGCCCGGATGCTTTCAAGTCCGACGCCAGTGATGGCGTCGGTGCGCGTCAATCCGAATGGTGGGAATTCGGCGGCGGCATGACGCGAATAAATGGCGAGATACGCACGTCCCTGATCGCTGACCCGCCTGAGGGCCGCATGCCCTACAGCGAGGCAGGTCGCGCCCGGCTCAAACGGCTGCAGGGTGAAGTCTTCACCGGCTTCGATGGACCGGAGGCCCGGCCTGCAACCGAACGCTGCCTCGCCGGCGGTTCGGGCTCGACGGGCTCACCGCTGTTCGTGCCGCGCTACAACGCGAAGTACCAGATCGTGCAGACGCCCGACCACGTCGTGATCCTCGCCGAACACAACCACGATGCGCGGATCATCCCGCTCGATGTGAAGCCCCAGCCAGAATGGATGCGACGCTGGATGGGATACTCTCGCGGCCATTGGGAAGGCGACACGCTGGTCGTGGAAACCGCAGGCTTCGTGCCTGGCGATGAATTCAAGCCCGCGACCCCGATCCTCGTCGGCCAGAATGCGCGCGTGACTGAGCGGTTCACGCGAATCTCCGAGAAGGAAATCCTCTATCGCTTCCGTGTCGTGGACCCCGAGACATTCTCGCGCCCATGGTCCGCCGAAATGCTGCTCACAGACACCGGTGAGCCGATGTTCGAATACGCCTGCCACGAGGCCAATCTCTCAATGGTCAACATGCTCGCTGGCGGACGGTCGGCGGATGCCATCAAGCGATAGGCGAGGCCTCGCGGCCCGCTGTAAGGTGCATTGAGCAAGGCGAAATGCACCATGTCTCCGCGCTCGCCGGACTGGCGCGACTGCGAGCCATTGAGACTGTCGATCCCAAAAGTTGGTTTCCCGCTTGGTCAGGTTCATTGGCGCGGTCACGGTTCAGGCGGATCTGGAAAAGCTCTCCACGGATGAGCTGACGGGGGAAATTGCACGCTGTCGCGAAGTGCTCGCTGGCGCACTCGGGCGTAAGTTGAACTCTCACCAACGCAACTATTACGAAAGCCGCGTCCACAATCTGGAAAAGTTGGTCAGGCGCCGAATGGAGTAGCAGGAACGGATCGAGTTAACTCCGTGTCTTGCGTGCAGGCGTCCTGCTCAGTTCAGGATCGCCGCCATCAGCAACCCGTCGCCCCGCGTGAGCATGCCGAACCGGCCCCACGCATTCAGTGTCACCAGCTTGCCCTTTTCGAGATAGGGCGCGATCGACGCGCCCTGGATCAGCAGCGCGATATTGAGATCAGGCGGATCGGTCAGCAGGCGGCGCAAGTTGATGCCCACGCCCGTGGTCGCGCCCTCTGCTCCTGGCGGCGTGCGCCAGAAGGGGATCAGCGCGCGCCCTTCCAGCATCTCCTCAAGCTCGGCCAGCACTTCCTGCCAGCCTGCAGCAACCTCGGTGGTGATCTCGATCCCGAAAGGTGATGTCTGCGTCGGGTTTGGCAGCCATTCATGGTCGTTGTCGGTCTCGGCCATCATCTCGGGCCAGAATTTCCTGTTGTGCGCGATCATCGACCGGAAATGGTCCAGCGCCTTGCGCGTCCGCGTCGCGTCGGGCTTGCCGTCCAGCGCCACAAGCACCGCCGCAATCTGGTCGACCACGTCGTCCGTCCCGAATAGCGGATCGGGCGCGCCGATTGCGCCAACCCCCGCCATCTTCTGCCGCCCCTCAAATACAGTCCGGATCGCGGAAGTCGGGTCGACCGACAGCACCATCTGGCTCGTGCCAGCGACAAGATGGACATAGGCGGCAAGCCATTCCGCATCCGCCGTGTCGAAGCGTATCGTGCCATCGAAGCTTGCCCAGTCCGCCTGCGCGCCGAGGCTTTCGAGGATCACCCGCAGCGACTCCCACTCCGCGCGCTTGCGATCGCCATCGATGTCGAACCACAGCGCATCGAGCGGCAATGCAGTCGCGAACTCCCCCGCGGTCGCCCCAGCCAGCGCCGTGCTCGCGCCGTCCAGATGCGTAAGCGCCCCCTCCAAAGCCGACTCGATGAAATCCGGGCTGAACGTCGCATTGGGGTTCGGGGGCAGGGGCGCGGCCATGCCCGGGATGAACGGCACACTGCCGTCATAGCTGTCATAGCGCGTCTGCAGGATTGTCTCGATCGCGCGCAGGAAACGGACGCCGCCAAGCTGGAAGCTGGTCTCCCGCGTTTGCGCGCGGCCAGCGAGGGCGGCGTCGGCAGCCGCCAAGCCATCGCTCGCCAGAATCACCTCGACCGCCCGCTGGTCCTGCGAAACCGCCGGCGTCGTCGGGCCCTGGCAGGCGGATAGCAGCAAAGCGAAGCAGGCCAGCCGAATCGTTCTCATGAGGTCACCCGTCCCACAGCCCAATCCATTGGGCGAAACCCAACCTAGCGCCCCTGCACCTGGACGCGTGCAAGAAACTCAGCTTTCACTCGTTTTCACGCTTTGTTCTCAAGAACATTTGTAGTACAAGATGCGACAATCGAGCTGGGAATCGGACGGATTTGCCGCCCCACCACCAGCATGGCACATGAGGAGTCGAACATGGCGGGCGCCGCTCTGAAGCTGGTGGAAGACAAGGGCATGGACAAGCAGAAGGCCCTGGAAACAGCGCTCGGCCAGATCGAGCGCAATTTCGGCAAGGGCTCGATCATGCGCCTTGGCGAACAGCGGGCGATGGATATCGAAGCGCTGTCGACAGGCTCGCTGAGCCTGGACATCGCGCTGGGCATTGGCGGCCTGCCGCGCGGCCGGATCATCGAAATCTATGGTCCGGAAAGCTCCGGCAAGACCACGCTGGCCCTGCACGTCATCGCTGAAGCCCAGAAGAGCGGCGGCGTCGGCGCATTCGTGGACGCCGAGCATGCGCTCGATCCGGTCTATGCTGGCAAGCTGGGCGTCGATCTCGACGACCTTCTGGTCTCGCAGCCGGACACGGGCGAACAGGCCCTCGAAATCGCCGATACGCTGGTCCGCTCGGGCGCGGTCGACGTGCTGGTCATCGACTCGGTCGCCGCCCTCACCCCGCGCGCCGAACTCGAAGGCGAGATGGGCGACAGCCTGCCGGGTCTCCAGGCGCGCCTGATGAGCCAGGCGCTGCGCAAGCTGACCGCCTCGGTCTCCAAGTCCAAGACGATGGTGATCTTCATCAACCAGATCCGCATGAAGATCGGCGTGATGTACGGTTCGCCGGAGACCACCACGGGCGGCAACGCGCTGAAATTCTACGCTTCCGTGCGTCTCGACATCCGCCGCGTCGGCTCGATCAAGGACCGCGACGAGGTGATCGGCAACGAGACCCGCGTGAAGGTGGTCAAGAACAAGGTCGCCCCGCCGTTCCGCCAGGTCGATTTCGACATCATCTACGGCGAAGGCATCTCCAAGACGGGCGAACTGATCGATCTCGGCGTGAAGGGCAATATCATCGAGAAGTCGGGCTCCTGGTTCTCCTACGGATCCCAGCGTATCGGCCAGGGGCGCGAGAACGCCCGCAAATTCCTCAAGGAAAATCCCGCCATGGCGGCCGAGATCGAGGACGCCATCCGCCGGAATTCCGGTGTTCTCGGTGAGGCTCTGCTGGTCGAGGGCAAGGAAGAAGACGAGGATGACGAGAAATAGGATCTGGCGGCCATGTCAGAACGGGAAAGCGCCGGCCTCTGGCCGGCGCTTTCTTTTTGCGCACCCGCCTCCGCCCGGCTATCGCCCAAAGGCCGGTTCACCGCCTTGGCGGATCGCCGGGGCAGCCTTATACCGCCTGAAGGTTTCCGCGCCGGGCTGGGATGGCTGGTGCCGTGACCCAAACCGCCCCGGACGTGGGAGAATGGGCCCGCCTGACGCGTGGCGGCCCGCACCCTGCGTCCCTACCTACGCCTGCTGATTGCTGGAGCCGCCGATGACGTCCAAGACCCCGCCTGCAAAGTCCGGAAGCCAGTCGGGCGTCAACGCCATCCGCGCCGCCTTCCTCGATTATTTCGCCAAGGCCGGCCACGCCGTGAAGCCGTCGTCCTCGCTCGTCCCGCAGGGTGACAACACCTTGCTGTTCACCAATGCCGGCATGGTGCAGTTCAAGAACATCTTCACCGGCGCCGAGAAGCCCTTCGCGCCGCGCGCCGCGACCTCGCAGAAATGCGTCCGCGCCGGCGGCAAGCACAACGACCTCGACAATGTCGGCTACACCGCGCGCCACCTCACCTTCTTCGAGATGCTGGGCAATTTTTCGTTCGGCGACTATTTCAAGGAGTTGGCGATCGAGCATGCTTGGACCTTGGTCACGCGCGACTTCGACCTGCCCAAGGACAAACTCCTCGTCACAGTCTACCACGATGACGATGAGGCGCACGGCCTCTGGAAGAAGATCGCCGGCCTGCCGGATTCGCGGATCATCCGCATTCCGACGAACGATAACTTCTGGATGATGGGCGACACCGGCCCCTGCGGCCCCTGCTCGGAAATCTTCATCGATCGCGGCGACCACATCTGGGGCGGCCCACCTGGCTCTGCCGAACAGGACGGCGACCGGTTCCTTGAATTCTGGAACCTCGTCTTCATGCAGTATGAGCAGTTCAACGACGGCCGCCCGCGCATCTCCCTGCCCAAGCCGTCCATCGACACCGGCATGGGTCTCGAGCGTATCTCGGCCATCATGCAGGGCGTCGACTCCGTCTTCGAGACCGACCTGTTCGTCAATCTCATCGCGGCCGGCGAAGAGCTCTACAAGGTGAAGGCGCAGGGCGAGCAGACCGCCTCCTTCCGCGTCATCGCGGATCACCTGCGCTCGGCCTGCTTCCTCATCGCCGATGGCGTCTCGCCCTCGAACGAGGGCAGGGGCTATGTGCTTCGCCGCATCATGCGCCGCGCCATGCGCCACGCGCACATCCTCGGCACCCGAGAACCCAACATGTTCAATCTCGTGGGCGCGCTGTCACAAGAGATGGGCGAGGCCTATCCCGATCTCATCCGCGCCCAGCCCGCAATCGAAAGCGCCTTCCAGCAGGAAGAGCAGAGCTTCCAGCGCACGCTCGGCCGCGGCCTCGCCCTGCTGGACGAGGCCACCGCGAAGCTCGGCAAGGACGGCGTCCTCGCGGGCGATGTCGCCTTCAAGCTCTACGACACCTTCGGCTTCCCGCTCGACCTCACGCAGGACGTGCTCCGCGCGCGCGGCATGACGGTCGACGAGGCCGGCTTCAATGTCGCGATGGACGAGCAGCGCTCACGCAGCCAGGAGCATTCGAAATTCGCGGCCGGCGAAGGCGCAGGCGAGGTCTGGTTCGCGGTTCGCGACGCTTCCGGCGCCACCAACTTCCAGGGCTACGAAGCGGAGGAAACCTCGGGCCGCCTCGTCACCGCGCTGGTCGGCGGCAAGCGTGTGAATGCGCTCAATCAGGGCGACAAGGCCGAACTCGTGTTCGACCAGACGCCGTTCTACGCCGAAAGCGGCGGACAGTCTGGCGACAAGGGCGAAATCTTCTTCCCCAACGGCGCCCGCTTCCGCGTCGACGACATGCAGAAACGCGCCAGCGATGTGTTCTCCCATTTGGGCGAACTCATCTCCGGCTCGGCAAAGGTCGGCGACGTGGCCGAGCTCAAGATCGACCGCATGCGCCGCGCCAAGATCCGCGCCAACCATTCGGCGACCCACCTGCTGCATGCAGCCCTGCGCAACCGCCTCGGCAAGCACGTCACGCAGAAGGGTTCGCTCGTCGAAGCTGACTATTTCCGCTTCGACTTCTCCCACACCGCGCCGATGACACGCGAGGACATCGAGATCGTCGAGGCCGAAGTGAACGCCGTCATCCGCCAGAACGCCCCCGCTGAAATCCGTGTCATGGCGCCGGACAAGGCGATCGAGGCGGGCGCGATGGCGCTCTTCGGCGAGAAATACGGCGATGAAGTGCGCGTGCTGCGCCTCGGCAACTCCGTGTCCGAAGCCAACGCACCGTACTCGGTCGAACTCTGCGGCGGCACGCATGTCGCGCGGACAGGCGACATCGCAGTGTTCGTCATCACCTCCGAAGGCGGCGTCGCCCAAGGCGTGCGCCGTATCGAGGGCGTAACCGGCGCCGCTGCGCTCGACTTCCTCAAGGCGCGCGTCAACATCGCGCGCGAGATCGCCGACCAGTTCAAGGCCCCCATCGCCGATGCGCCCGCACGGGTCGCCGCGCTCTCGAGTGAGCGCAAGCGGCTCGAGGCCGAGCTCGCAGACGCGCGCAAGAAGCTCGCCATGGGCGGCGGCGGCGCAGCCTCCGGTCCGGAAGACGTCAACGGCGTCAAGTTCATCGGCAAGGTCGTCGATGTCCCGGCAAAGGATCTCAAAGGCCTCGCCGACGACGCCAAGAAGTCGCTTGGCTCCGGCGTCGCCGTGTTCGTTGCGGTGGCGGAGGGCAGGGCCACCGTCGTCGTCGGCGTCACCGATGATCTGACCAAGCGCTTCCCCGCTGGCGACCTCGTCACCAAGGCTGTGCAGGCTGTCGGCGGCGCCAAGGGCGGCGGCCGCCCCGATATGGCGCAAGGCGGAGGGCCAGATGGCGCAAAAGCGAACGAGGCGATCGCTGCAGTGAAAGCGGCGCTGGCGGATTAGGCCGGTTTCGTCTGCCCGGTTTATGAGGATTCGCGGGCGCATTTG
>Ga0315902_10001114_pt1 | contig 43676 bp, 38 predicted proteins | sample LakEriMetagenome_9_FD_203523 | JGI IMG/M metagenome (GOLD analysis project Ga0315902, IMG submission 203523) | Freshwater fungal communities from buoy surface, Lake Erie, Ohio, United States - Buoy 12 MA117 | ecosystem: Environmental > Aquatic > Freshwater > Lake > Lake biofilm | place: USA...
TAATTCAACCACCTTGCTGACTTGCACGATCGAGCAGGTGGCCGCCATCGCCATGATGGGGCCGAAGTTGCGCGCGGCCTTCCGGTAGACCAGATTACCCCAGCGGTCAGCTTTTTCCGCCTTGATCAGCGCATAGTCTGCATGAATCGGGTATTCGAGTACGTAGTGCCGGCCATTAATGAACCGGGTCTCCTTACCCTCGGCCAGCTGTGTGCCATAACCGGTTGGCGTAAAAAATGCCCCTATGCCCGCGCCCGCCGCACGGATACGTTCGGCGAGATTGCCCTGTGGTGTCAGCTCCAATTCGATCTTGCCGCTGCGGTAGAGACCGTCGAACACATGAGAATCCGTCTGGCGCGGAAATGAGCAAATGATCTTTCTTACACGGCGAGCAGCCAGCAGCGCGGCCAGTCCAGTGTCGCCATTGCCGGCATTGTTGTTAACGATGGTGAGATCCGTTGCCCCTTGCGCAATCACCGCGTCGATCAGTTCGCGTGGCATGCCGGCATTGCCGAAGCCACCGATCATGATTGTTGCGCCATCAAAAATGCCCGCGACGGCGGCGTCGAGTCCAGGATAAATCTTGTTAACCAAATCATCGTCCTTTGAACGTGGCGGGTGTTTACTGCTGATGTGGATTTTCCGAGCGTTTTAGCCGGTTAGAAGTCGAACTGCTGTTCGTTTATCGAACATTTGTCTGACTACAGAACAGCTAGAGTGTATATTTGCGGAAAAACTGTCGCAATACACATCCCGCATTTTGTGTTCGGTCGTCGGACAAGCCGCGCGCTGGACCATGGATTGTTTTGCAATCAGACGCCGACAACTGTGCTCCTTGCGCAACAAAAAAATTCGCAAAACCTTCCGTGTAAATGAACGAGTGCTCGTAAAAAGCGAGAATTATCAAAAGAATATTAAGTTCCGCTACGGTAACACCGCTTCACCAGCATGGGTTCAGCGACCATCTTGCAAAGCTGCGGAAAGAACGCAGACCGCAGCTTGTGATCGCTCCAAAAAGCTTGAATGCGCGACACGCAGGCCAAGAAGGACAACACCAAGTTTCTCGGTCCGATTCCAACTGACTGAGCGAGCAATTGCACCAAAGTAGCGGCTCATGATCCGATTCGACCGCGACCCAAACACGCAAAACATTACTTTGCCCGATATGAACGACACCACGACATATACCTCACCTGTACCGCTGGCCGCCAGCGATACCCGGTCACTCGCGCAGGAACCTGCTTCCACTGCAAAGCTCCCTCGTCCGCTCACGATTGCCGAGGAAATCGACGCGCTAACCGATCCCAGCTTCATGACCTCCCTCGCGCGCGGCCTCGCGGTAGTCAAGGCATTCAGCGATCACCGTCGCGCAATGACAATCGCACAAATCAGTCACAAGACAGGCATACCGCGCGCCGCCGTGCGTCGCTGCCTGTACACGCTGAAGCAGCTCGGCTACGCGGGCTCCGAAGCGAACAATTTTTTTCTCAAGCCGAAGATACTGATGCTCGGATATTCGTATCTGTCTTCCACACCACTGACGGTGTCGGCCCAGCCCTGCCTGAACCAGGTGAGCCAGAGACTGGGTGAATCCTGCTCACTGGCGGTATTCGAGCAGGACGAGGTGCTGTACATCTCGCGCTCGCAGACCACCCGGGTGATGTCGATAGCGCTGAATTCAGGCAGCCGTCTGCCAGCATACTGCACCTCACTCGGACGCGTGCTGCTGGCGGCATTGCCATCGGAAGAATTGACTGCCTACCTGTCGCGCGTGCCGCTGAGACCTTTCACCGACCGTACCGTAGTGTCCGAAGAAAGGTTGCGCGAAATCCTCGCTGAAACTCTGCAGCAGGGCTTCGCCATTGTCGAGGAAGAGCTAGAAATCGGTCTGCGCTCCATCGCCGTGCCGGTCAGAGGAGCAGCGGGGACCGTGATGGCGGCAATCAATGTTGGGGCGCAAGCCACGCGCGTCTCGCGCGCACAGATGGAACAGACATTCCTGCCAGTGCTACTGAATGCGGCCGCAGAGCTAGCCATGCTGCTGCCTTGACAATCGATATTCATATTGACTGCAGCGCTTTGTATCTCAAGTCGATATTCACGGCGATGTGACTGGTGCACCGCCTGCATTCCATGAGTTGGCATGCAGCCGAAAATCACGCGGTGACAGGCCGGCATTACGCTTGAAAAAACGCGTGAAATACGCAGGATCAGAAAAGCCGAGCGTATCCGATACATCGCGTATCGTCATCGATGTATATACCAGCAGGCGGCACGCCTCGCGCATCGAGCGCGCATGAATGATCGACAGCGCCGACTGTCCGGTGACCTGACGGCACGAGGCATTCAGATGCGCGGCGCTGATGCCGATCTGGCCGGCGTAATACTCGAGCCCCGACTGTTCCGCATACGCTGCATCCACCAGCGCGACGAAACGGGCGACATGCTGACGCGCCCGCGCCGGCACTGCTCGGTCGCTGTCGGCGGCGCGCTGCTCCGACAAACGCAACAGACAGCCGAGAGCGATCGACAATTGTGCGACCATCAGCGCCGAGCGATGGGCATCATATCCGTCGTACTCGGCACGCAACGCGCGCATTGCTGTCTCGAAGCGACCCGCGGCATCTGTCAGACGAAAAGAGCATGCGATGCTCAGCTGAGAGATCTCTTCTGACAGGCTCGCGGCAAGCGCGCCGAGCAGGGAATAAGCCACCGTCACCACCAGCCCGCGGGCATCCGGCGAAAACTGGAAACCATGCACGCAGTGCTGCGGCACCATGAGCGCCATACCCCCAGAAAGGTCGAGCCGTGCCTCATCCAGCACGCACCGCGCCCGCCCATCTTCCAGCCACAGCAGCTGGAATAACCCATGATGGCGATGCGGCCTGATCTCCCAATTGTGCAAGCGGCTGCGCTCGGCGATGGACTCGCAATGGATCGGATCTGGCGTCGGCGCTGCCCGGTTTTCCCCATACAGCTGGAAAATTGGGACCTCGGCGGCGGGGGTCGGTGACGAACGCATCGCGGCAAACCTGATCGGCAAAAAACCCTCGAAATGTACAAGTTTATGCGTGTAAAGTCTATTCCCGCTACCGCTCGCTTGTCCCACCATCACACTATTCCAATCGACAATGCGGGCGACTCCGCCCCAGAGACAAGAAGGCCAACATGAACACCCAGGTCGTCATCATCGGCGCCGGCCCCTCTGGACTGCTGCTCGGCCGACTCCTCGCACTGCAGGGCATAGATAACATCATCGTCGAGGCGAAATCCCCAGACTACGTGCTCTCACGCATACGCGCAGGTGTGCTGGAGCAAGGCACTCAGATGCTGCTGCGCGAGGCTAAGGTCGCCGAGCGCATGGACCGCGAGGGTCATGTGCACGAGGGATTCGCCTTGTCATTTCTGGGCCGGATGGAACGTATCGACCTGAAGGCGCTCACCGGAGGCAAGACAGTCATGGTCTACGGGCAGACAGAGGTCACTAAAGACCTGATGGATGCGCGCACCCAATCCGGCATGCAGAGCATCTATGAGGCTGAGGATGTGATGCCGCATGATTTTTATGGCGAACATCCCCATGTGAGCTTCACCAAGGATGGAAAACGGCACACGATCCACTGCGACTACATCGCAGGCTGCGACGGTTTTCATGGCGTCGCGCGCAAATCGGTGCCGGCAGACAAAATCACCCTGTTCGAGCGCGTCTATCCGTTTGGCTGGCTGGGCGTGCTATCACGTACGCCACCGGTCTCGGATGAACTGATTTATGCGAACCATGAACGTGGCTTCGCGCTGTGCAGCATGCGCTCGGCAATGCTGTCACGCTACTACGTGCAATGCTCCCTCGATGACCACACCGAGGGCTGGTCGGATGCACGGTTCTGGGATGAGCTCCGTTCGCGATTGCCAACGGACGTCGCGAACCGTCTCGTCACCGGCCCTTCCATCGAAAAAAGCATTGCGCCGCTACGCAGCTTCGTCGCCGAGCCCATGCAATTCGGCCGCATGTTCCTAGTGGGCGATGCCGCACATATCGTGCCACCCACGGGTGCCAAAGGACTGAACCTCGCCGCCAGTGATGTTTCCACTCTTTATAACATCTTGCGTAAGCGTTATCGGGAAAACCGCACTGATCTGATTGCACGGTACTCAGAGATCTGCCTGCGCCGCATCTGGAAAGCAGAACGTTTTTCCTGGTGGATGACATCGATACTGCACAAATTCAGCGACGATCCCTTTAATCAGCGGATACAGGAGGCAGAACTGGATTATTTCACCAGCTCCGAGGCAGGCCGAATAAACATCGCGGAAAATTATGTTGGGCTACCCTATGAATTGGTTGAATAGCCGACAAACATGACATCGCTTGCCCAAATCGGTTAAATTCGGTACATACAGAAATTCGCCGCTCCAATGAACCAGTCCGTCCCCAAGATGCCCGCGACATCGCTGAACCTCAGCGTGCTCAAGGCAAGTTGCTCCGCTTGCAGCATGCATCAGCTCTGCCTCCCCATGGGACTGGGCGAGTCCGACATGCACCGACTGGACGAGATCATCGGCCGGCGCCGCAAAGTACCCAAAGACAGCCTGCTGTATCGGATGGATGATGCGTTCACCAACCTGTATGCGATAAGACTGGGACACTTCAAGACCTATCAAGTGACTCCGGGCGGCGAGCAGCAGATCACCGGTTTTCAGATGGCGGGCGAACTGCTCGGCATGGATGCGATCAGCACTGATCGTCATCATTGCGATGCGGTGGCACTGGAAGACAGCGAAGTCTGCGAAATACCTTTTGCCCGGCTCGAGGAATTATTTGGCACCCTACCGACGCTGCTGCATCATTTCCATCGGATGATGAGTCAGGAAATCACGCGTGAGCAGAACGTGATGCTGTTGCTAGGGAACATGCGCGCCGAGCAGCGCTTCGCTGCTTTCCTGATCAATCTGTCGTCTCGTTACGCGGCGCGTGGGTACTCATCAACGACTTTCCAGCTGCGCATGTCGCGCGAAGAGATCGGCAACTATCTCGGTCTGACGATAGAGAGCATCAGCCGACTGCTGTCTCGCCTGAAAAAACAGGGATTGCTCAGAGTAGCGAACCGCGAGATCGAATTGCTCGATCTGCATACGATGCGCGCGCTGGCAGCGGGCACGGAAACTTGCAGCTAAAAGTGCGATCTTCGTTTTTCTTGTCAGAACGGTGGTCGCGCAGAGTTTTCCGTCCGGATCAGATACAAGCTCAACATGCTAGCCAGCGCGCCGAAACTCCAGAAAAAGAAAAAGCCTATGGTATAAGCGGCGATGGGCGGCCACTCCACATGCCCGCCGATCATCATCAGATCTGCCGGATCAAACAGCGAGAAAAAGAAACCATCCGCCATCGCAGCCGTCAGGAAGGATGGCCACAGTACAGTCATCGCCAGCTTCATTATCGTCTTTCCTCCTTCGCATCCTGAACGCTTCACAGCGCTGGTTGGATGTCTGTCGCTGTCTGTAGCGGCCACAACCATTCACCATGCAAACGCCAGCTGCGCGCAACATCTTCCATTTGTACCTGCCAGCGCGCTCGTTCCAGCAGCGGCAATGCGACGGCGAATACACCGCTGTGATCTGGCGTAGCGACCAGACGAATATCTTTCTCCGGCACGGTGGGATGCACCAGCAGCAGGTTCAGTGGCGCTTCGTTGGTGGTGCCGCGCAGCTGCCCGACAAGAGCGCCGGCGGCAACATCGTAGCGAAGTGACAGCGAGAGACCGAGGCTTGCCGCAACACGATCGCGACGAAGATCGTGATTGATTGCCTTACCCTGCTTGTAGTAATCGTCAACGACCAAGGCATCAGCACCAGAAAACGAGATCCACATCGTGATGAAGCCTGCGATCAGCACCGTGGCCGGTCCCGCCATCAGCAGCCAGGGCCAGCGATGCTTGTACCAGGAGTCAGAGTGCGTTTCCACGCGTGACTTATGCATGAATTTCCTCGTCGTTTTTTTATGGATCAGCGCGGCACGAAAAATACCGCTTTTTCCCTGAGACTTACCTCCGGGTTATCGGTATCGATCAGCGTAAACCATATCTTGTTGGAGCCTTTGCTGCCCTTGCCCCCCGGCACGCGTACGTCCACGGGTACGGAGCGCGATTCGATGGATTCGAGTGTCACCTCGCCAGCGCCCTGTAGCGTGATGCCTTCGATACCCTCGACGCCGATATGGTAGTGATGGCGCGACTCATCGGTGTTCATGATCTGCAGCCGATACACATTCTCGATCTGTCCATTTTCCACCTCGCGACCCATCGAGCCGCGGTCCCGGATCACATCCATCTTGACTGGCGTGCGGGTCAGTAGCGTACCGAAGAACACTGACACGATCACCAGCAACACGGTGCTGTAGATCAGCACCCGTGGCCGCACCATGTGGCGAAGTACCTGCGCTGATGACCATCGATAGGTCTGCGCATGATCGGTCCAGTAACGAACCAGAGCGCGTGGCGCGGAGATCTTGTCCATCACCGAGTTGCAGGCATCGATACAGGCAGCACATCCTATGCATTCATACTGCAAGCCCTTGCGAATGTCGATACCTGTCGGGCAGACCTGAACGCACATCGAGCAATCGATACAGTCACCGAGATTCTTCGCTGCATCCGGGTCGTTCTTGCTGCGCGCGCCACGAGGCTCGCCACGGCCATTGTCGTAGGTAATGATCAAGCTGTCCTTGTCAAACATCGCACTCTGGAATCGCGCGTACGGACACATGTACTTACAGACCTGCTCACGCATCCAGCCGGCGTTACCATAAGTAGCGAATGAATAAAACAGCACCCAGAACCACTCCCACGGACCGAGCGTCAGCGCAGCCACCTCACCCGCCAGGGTATGAATCGGCGTAAAGTAGCCGACGAAGGAAAATCCGGTCCAGATGGCGACTGCACCCCAGACTGCATGTTTGGCCGACTTGCGAGCGAACTTTTCTGCAGACATCGGCTGACGATCAATGCGCATGCGCGCACTGCGGTTACCCTCAATCTTGCGCTCGATCCACATGAATATTTCCGTGTAAACCGTCTGCGGACAAGTAAAACCGCACCAGACACGGCCGAAAATCGCCGTGAACAGAAACAGTGAGTAGGCACTGATAATCAATAGTGCCGCAAGATAGATGAAGTCCTGCGGCCAGAGCACGATGCCGAAGATATAGAATTTACGCGCGCCGAGATCGAACAGAACAGCCTGCCTGTCATTCCAGGACAACCAGGGCAGACCATAAAAAAGAAGCTGGGTGACCCAGACGAAGAGCCAGCGCAGCGATGCATATCGGCCTTGTACTTCGCGCGGGTAGATTTCCTCCCGCGCTTTGTACATCTTGATGACGGCAACGTCCGGTGCAGCGCCTTGCATCGATATTCCTATTGATTCTCTGCCGATGAGATCCTGGAGCCGTTCGACAGTCCCCAGACATAGGCAGAGAGCAAACGAACTTTGGCCTCACCAAGGAAATCAGCGAAAGCCGGCATCAAGTTGCTACGTCCGCTGCGCACGGTTTCTATGATGGTCGCAACACTACCTCCATATAGCCACGTCTTGTCGGTCAGGTTGGGCGCACCTACTGCCGGATTACCCCGGCCATCGACACCATGGCAAGCTGCGCATGCAGCGTACTTTTCCTTGCCGAAGCTGGCCTTGATTGGATCAGATGCCGAGCCGGACAGCGAGAGCACATAGTGCGCGACATGCTCGATATCCTTGTCAGTGCCGACGGCTGCCGCCATCGGTGGCATCACACCATGACGCCCCTTGAGAATAGTGGTCTTGATCACCTCGGGATCGCCGCCGTACAGCCAGTCGTTGTCGGTCAGGTTTGGATAGCCTTTGTTGCCGCGGGCATCAGAACCATGGCACTGTGAGCAATAAGTCAGAAACAGGCGCTCGCCGATCGCGCGGGCTTGAGGATCCGCCGCCAGTACTTTCATATCCGTCTGCTGATACTTGGCAAACAGCGGACCAAACTCAGCATCGGCCAGCTTCAGCTCTTCTTCATACTGACCATGGGAAGCCCAGCCGAGTTTGCCGGCGTAACTACCAAGCCCCGGATACAGCGCCAGATACGCAATACCAAAGACGATGGTGATATAGAAAAGCCACATCCACCAGCGTGGCATCGGGTTATTCAGTTCCTTGAGGTCCTCATCCCAGGTGTGGCCCGTCGTCCCAACCTTGCCATCCTTGGATACCTCGGACTTGATCGTTGACTGCGACCACAGCAGCCAGCCGCAGCCAAGCACCGACGCGATGGTCAGTACGGTGATGTAGATTCCCCAAAATCCGCTCGTGAAATCAGCCATGACGAGACTCCTGCTCCTCGGTCAGTTGTTCTTCGTCCGCGAAGGGCAGCATCGCCGCCTCTTCGAAGTCTTGTGTGCGACGCGAGCTGTAGGCCCAGATCACAATAGCGATGAAGGTGACCATGCAGACCAGGGTGACGATACTGCGCGCGTCCGAGACAATTTGCAGAAGATTCATGCTCATCTCCTTGCCTTGATCTGAATGCCCAGACCTTGAAGGTAAGCGACCAGCGCATCCTGCTCAGTCTTGCCTTCGAGTTCCTTGGGTGCGGCGGCGATCTGCTCATTGGTGTAGGGATCGCCCAGACGCTTGAGCGCAGTCAGGCGTGGCACGATGGCCTGCGGATCGAGCGCCGTCATTGCGAGCCACGGATATGAGGGCATGTTTGACTCGGGCACGAGGTCACGCGGATTGTTCAGGTGCGCACGGTGCCAGTCATCGCTGTAGCGGCCACCGACGCGGGCGAGATCCGGACCCGTCCGCTTTGAGCCCCACTGAAACGGACGGTCATAGACAAACTCGCCGGCCACCGAGTAGTGACCGTAGCGCTCGGTCTCTGCCCGAAACGGACGAATCATCTGCGAGTGGCAGTTGTAGCAGCCTTCGCGTACGTAGACATCACGGCCGGCCAGGCGCAGTGGGCTGTAGGGCGTCAGTCCCGCGACCGGCTCGGTGGTTGATCTCTGGAAGAACAGCGGCACGATCTCGACCAATCCGCCAATGCTCACTACCAGCACGACCAGCAGGATCAGCAGCAGTGGTTTGCGTTCAACTTGATCATGGGTGAGTTTCATTCGATTCTCCGCAGGTCAGGCGTGCGCGCCGGTCATCGCCGGGATACGGGTATCGACGAATTGGCTGCCGATGACCGTCTTGAACGCGTTGTAGGCCATGATCAGCATGCCCGCCAGGTAAAGACCTCCCCCAGCAAGACGAATCACGTAGTACGGGAAAGTGGCCTTCACGCTCTCGACAAACGTGTACGTCAGCGTACCGTCGGCGTTCACTGCACGCCACATGAGACCCTGCATGACGCCGGCAATCCACATCGCCGCGATATACAGCACGATGCCAATCGTGGCGACCCAGAAGTGCCATTCGATCAGGCGCATGCTCCACATTTCCTTCTTGCCCGACAGGCGTGGCAGCAGGTAGTAGATTGAGCCCATCGAGACCAATCCGACCCAGCCCAGCGCGCCAGAGTGCACATGACCCACAGTCCAGTCGGTGTAATGCGACAGTGAGTTGACGGTCTTGATCGACATCATCGGGCCTTCGAAGGTCGACATACCGTAGAACGACAGTGAGACGATCAGGAATTTCAGTATCGGGTCATTGCGCAGCTTGTGCCACGCGCCCGACAGGGTCATGATGCCGTTGATCATGCCACCCCAACTCGGTGCTAGCAGGATGAGCGAGAACACCATGCCCAGCGACTGAGCCCAGTCAGGCAGCGCGGTGTAATGCAGATGGTGCGGGCCTGCCCACATATAGGTGAAGATCAGCGCCCAGAAATGAACGATGGACAGGCGATATGAAAACACTGGACGCTCGGCCTGCTTGGGAATGAAGTAGTACATCATGCCAAGGAAGCCTGCAGTAAGGAAAAAACCGACTGCGTTATGACCGTACCACCACTGGATCATGGCATCCTGCACCCCCGTGTAGGCTGAGTAGGATTTGGTGAGCGTCGCCGGCATTGCTGCCGAGTTGACGATGTGAAGCATCGCGACGGTCAGGATGAACGCACCATAGAACCAGTTGGCGACATAAATGTGCGACACCTTGCGCTTCCACAGTGTGCCGAAAAACACCACCGCATACGACACCCATACCAGCGCGATCAGGATATCAATCGGCCATTCGAGCTCGGCGTACTCTTTGCCGGAAGTCATACCCAGCGGCAGCGTGATCGCAGCCGCAAGAATCACTAGCTGCCAGCCCCAGAAAGTAAAGGCGGCAAGCGTATCCGAGAACAGCCGTGTCTGGGACGTACGCTGCACGACGTAGTAGGAAGTGGCAAACAGTGCCGAGCCACCGAAGGCAAAAATCACTGCATTGGTGTGCAACGGGCGCAGGCGACCGTAGGTCAGCCAGGCCGTATCAAAATTCAGTGCTGGCCATGCAAGCTGAGCGGCAATCAATACCCCCACCAGCATGCCCACCACACCCCACACTACCGTCATGACCGCGAACTGCTTCACGACCCGGTAGTTGTAGTTGAGTGCTGTCTCCACAGATACTCCCTTGGTTTACGACGAAGATACCGGGAGAGTACGTTTCAGATGGGCAAACTTCCTTGACCTGAGTCAAATTTGGCCGGAAGCCGGGCACAGCGGCAGAAAGCTTATATCTTGGTATTGTCTGCTGACTCGGAGGTATCAGAGTGCACGCTATCGTCGTCTTGCAGGATGCGCATCCCGGGCCCTTCGAGGTCATCGAACTGGCCAGTATCCATGGCGCGGAAAAATACCCACAGCGCGAGAAAGACGACAATGACCGACAGGGGTATCAGCAGGTACAGGGACTCCATCAGGATGCCTTTTTCTTATCTTCAGCGACTTGCAGGCACACGCTCCAGCCGCAGCGCATTGGCCACCACCAGCGCCGAGCTGACGGACATGCCCAGAGCGGCCATCCACGGGGCCAGCAGACCAGCTGCCGCCGCAGGTATTGCCAACAGATTGTAGACGGTCGCCCACGCGAGATTCTGGCGAATCACGCGCATGCAGGATGACGACGCATCAGCGGCCTGTGTCAGCAGGTCGAGTTTCGCAGACAGCAGCACGGCATCGGCGTGCGATTGTGCCAGCGCCGCACCCGAACCCATCGCGAATGACACATCGGCCCCACGCAACACCGCAGCATCATTGATACCATCGCCGACCATCACGACCACCGCGCCTTCACGCTGCAAACCTAATACATAGTCGAGCTTTTGCTGCGGCAGCATACCGCCTTGCGCAGCATCCATCGACAACGAAGAAGCCACCTGATCCACGATGACCGGTGCATCTCCAGAGAGCAGGATGGTGCTTATTCCACGTGATTTGAAATAGCGCACGGTCTGCAAAGCATCCGCTTTGAGCCTATCCGTCAGCTCGAAACGTGCATGCCAGCCCTGCTCACTGCCCAGATAAACACAACTCACTTGGCGCGGCTCTTGAGGCAAAATCAGTTCGCCGGCCAGTGCGGCAACGAACGATGCACTGCCGATTCGGTAAGACTGGCCATCCACCTGGCCCTCGAGACCTTGTCCAGGATAGTGCGTCACCCACTCGGCAGACCGAACCGTTGATGCATGTTCCTGCGCCGCCGCCCGCAGCCCTTCCGACAGCGGATGCGCGCTGCCCGCCTCGAGTGCCGCCGCGATGCTCAGTGCGGTCTCCTCACTCATCTCAGAGAGCAGAGTCAGCTGACTCAGGCCAGGCTTACCCTCAGTTAGGGTGCCTGTCTTGTCGAACACCACATGCGTTGCACGATGCAAGGTCTCCAGCACATGCGGCTGCATCACCAGCACGCCTTGTCTCAACAAACGGTCTGTCGCTGCAGCAAGCGCCGACGGTGTCGCAAGTGACAATGCGCAGGGACATGACACGACGAGCACGGCAATCGCGATCGGCCACGCGCGCGAGACATCATGCCAACCCCAGAAAGCAAGCACGCCCAACGCGAGCAACAGCAAGGTACCGACAAACCCAGCCGCGACACGATCAGCCCACTGCGAGATTTTCGGTTTACCCTGTCCGGCGCGCTCGATCAGCCGGATCAGCGCGGACAGTGTGCTGTCCTTCGCAACCTTTTCCACGCGTAACACCACGGGCTGGCTGATATTCACCGCACCGCCCGCGACAGGTTCTCCTGCACCTCGTGGCTGAGGCTGACTCTCACCGGTCAGCAGCGACAGATCGACCGTGGTCTCGCCGTCTGCGATCACGCTATCTGCAGGAATCGCCTCTCCGGGTTTGACGAGCACGATATCGCCGGGACGTAAAGTCACCGCTGGCACCCGCTGCGCATCACGGCTGGATGGAAAACTATTCAACAGCCACGCAGAATCCGGCAACGCATGCTGCATGTTTTCTAGCGCGCCTGCAGCCTTACGCCGCGCGGTCAGCTCCAGGTAGCGGCTGGCCAGCAGCAGGAAAATGAACATCGTCACCGAGTCAAAGTACACATCACCCTCGCCGGTGAGGGTGCTCCAGGTACTGCCGATAAAGGCTGCTGCAATGCCGATCGCCACCGGGACATCCATGCCTAATGCACGTTGCTTTAGATCTGCCCAGGCTCCCTTGAAAAACGGGTGTGAGGAATAAAAGATCGCCGGCACCGTAAGCCAGAAACTTGCCCATCGCATCAGCTGTTCCATGTCGGGTTCGATATCCCCGGCGCCGGCCGTGTAGACCGGGACGGCATACATCATCACCTGCATCATCGACAGGCCAGCGACAAACAATCGCTTGAACATCGCGCGCGAATTTTTGCGTAGTAGCTCGCCATGCTGAATCGGATCAAAAGGGTAAGCGACATAACCGACTTCGCGCACTGCCTGCATGATGTCGCTCGGCTTGCACTTCGATGTATCCCATCGCACCTGCAGCTTTTCCGTCGCGACATTCAGATCAGCTGCCTGCAGCCCTGGCAACTGTGACAAACGGCGCTCGATCAGCCAGACGCAGGCAGCACAGCGTATGCCCTCCACGGACAAGGTCGCTTCGCCACCACCCTCGCTATTGGTGAATTGTGCGGACAGTTCCAGCGTGTCATACAGCGTCAGCGCATCAGGTATCGGTTCGGCCACTCCCTTCGGTAAGGTCTGGCGGTTGCGGTAGTAATCCGTCAGACCGTTATCGACAATTGCATACGCCACAGCTTCGCAACCGGGGCAACAGAATGGTTGTTCGACATCGTCAATGCGCACACGCCAGTGACTGCCCAAAGGTACTGGCAATCCGCAGTGAAAGCACAAGGTCTCGAGAATGGCATTCATGATTGAAAAAAATCAAAGCGGCGGTGTAATGCAGAAGGCATCTAGCCAGCCATGCGAAACACCTGTCGCAGCGCGATAGAGTCCCAGCAGTCCGAAACCCAGTACCAGCAATCCCGCTATCGTTTTAATCACTGGCTTTTGCAGACTAGCCTGCAAACGGCTGCCCAGCATGCCCATGGAGAACAGCAGTGGCAGAGTGCCGACTCCGAAAGCCAGCATCACGCTGGCTCCCTGCAGCGCCGACCCGGTCAGCATTGCCGTCATCAGCACGCTGTACACCATGCCGCAAGGCACCCAACCCCAGAGTCCGCCAAGCGCCAGGGCCTGCCACGTAGTCTCAACGGGAAGACAGCGCCGGATGAGTGGCTGTAGTCGCCGCCATGCCCATTGTCCAAGGGACTCAACGCGCGACAGTCCCTGCCAGGTATTCATCAACGTCAGACCCAGCGCGACCAGCATCAGATTAGCCAGCCAGTAAGCGCCACGCTGCAGAATGGCGATGTTCATCATCGCCGGGATATTGCCCAACACACCTGCAAGCGCACCAGCGATCAGATAGCTCCCTATCCGGCCCGCGTTGAAGGCGAGTACGCGCAGACCACCTGTCGCCGTCTCGCTGAACCAGGACTGCTGCGTCAGCACCGGAACAGGAAAAGGACGACGAGGCGTGGCGACGGAAAATGCGCCGACGATACCGCCGCACATGCCGACGCAGTGCACGCCACCCAGCAGGCCGACCAGAAAAATCGGCAGTAGCGCAATGGAATTCACGAGGGGTCAGAAGGAGCAGTAAGGATCAGACAGCACGAGAATAACGGACCGGCTCTGATTGTAAACGCCGTGCATGCTGCAGGTGCCGATCAAAGACCATGCAGACATTGCGAATCAGCAGCCGGCCCCTGAGCGTGACGCTGATCCATTCATCATTGGTAGTCAGCAGCCCCAGATCGGCCAGCTCGTCGTCGGGCTTGGCAAAATGATCCATGCCGATATAAACATAGCCCGCCTCGTTCAGACGCTGGATGCACATGGCCAGCATGTCGAGCTTGACATCCGAGCTGGGCAGATCCGCTTCGTGAATTCGGCGCTGTGGCTTGAACAGGTGCGGCAGGTGCGCGTAGTGATACACCGCGAAGCGATCTGGATTGGCCGCGATCACCTTGGACAAGGTCTGCGCCATCGTCTGTAGATTCTGCTTCGGCAGACCGTAGATCAAATCGATACTGATCGAACGGAACTTTGCCTCGCGTGCCGCGCGTATGATGTCCAGCGTCGTGTCCTCCGGCTGGAGGTGGTTGACAGTCCTCTGCACCTCCGGAGCAATATCCTGCACACCCAAACTGATGCGGTTAAAGCCCTGCTTGCGCAGGTGGTGGATGCGCTCGGCAGACACGCTGCGCGGATCAACCTCAATCGAATACTCACCTTTGTCATCATCGGTCAGCTGGAACCAGCGGTGGATGTGGTTCATCAGGTCAACCATCTGCTCATCAGACAGATAAGTCGGTGTGCCACCGCCAAAGTGCAGCTGCTCGACATGATTGAGACCGACAAACAGCTTGCCTTGCATTTCGATTTCGCGTTTCAGATAACCCAGATACGTCACCGCCTTGTCACGATTTTTTGTGACGATCTTGTTACAACCGCAGTAGTAGCAAATCGTTTCGCAAAATGGAATATGCAGATACAGTGACAATGGATGCCGGCTTCCGCGCGCGCGCGCATGCGCGACTGCATGCAGGTAATCTGGGTAGCTGAAGTTTTCCGAAAAACGATCTGCCGTCGGATACGAGGTATACCTGGGGCCTGACTGGCAGAGCCGGCTGATCAACCCAGCGTCAAATTCGACATGATGCATCTGCGGCAGGGCTGTTGTCGAAACGGCCATCTGTTATTGCTCCATACCTCCAGAGCACCAGCAGGACGCAGGGATCTCAGGTGGATGCGCAGTCTAGAGATGCAATTCGTTAATTACCTTGATATAAGTCAAAACTGTCAGCCTCAACGCTAACGAGTCGTTATCAGCTGCCCGAGAGCGGCTGATCTGATAGCTCGGCTGCTCAAGCCTCTTCGGTCGCACTTTGCAAATTCAAACGCAATTCGACAGTTTTCTGAGTGGGTTCAAGGTGCGTCTCAAAACCAAAACCTCGTACTAGGTCGAGCAGTGCCAGATTATCTGGCAGCGTCTCGCCGACAATATGCCGGGTACCACGTCGCCGGAAATATTCGATCAGCTTATGCATCAGTATCTGACCGAGGCCCTGACCCTTGAGATCCGAGCGAACGATGATCGCGAACTCGGCATCCTGATTATCTGGATCGGCGACTGCTCGGACCACACCCACCGTCTCATCGTGCGCATCATCTCGTTTTCTGACTGCGACAAAAGCCATTTCACGGTCGTAATCGATCTGCGTCATTCGCGCTAACTGTGAGGGCTGTAGCTCGTGCATCTGCATGAACATCCGGAATCGCATATCGAGAGGGTCAAGCGACTGGAAAAACCGTTGATGCTCCTCGCCGTCCTCGGGCCGAATCGGACGCAGCAGCAAAGGCTTGCCACGCCATTGCAGCCATTGCTCAAGCTCTTGCGGATAAGGCCGTATCGCCAGTCTGTCATCCGCATTGCGGGTGCTGACCGGCGACACCCGAACACGCGCGTCTAGCGCGATCACTCCATGCGCATCTGCGAGCACAGGATTCAGATCCATCTCGACCACTTCAGGAAAGTTGACCGCCACCTGACCAACCTGAATCAGCAGATGATGCAGCGCCTCGGTGTCCACGGGCGGACGATCACGGTAACCGTGCAACAATACGGACACGCGAGTGCGGGAAATCAGATCCTGCGCGAGCACGGTGTTCAATGGTGGCAGCGCCAGTGCATGATCGCTCATCACCTCGACTGCGATACCGCCCTGCCCGAACAGCACGACCGGTCCAAACACGGGGTCGGAACTGATGCCCACGATCAGCTCCTCGGCATCCGGCCGCCTCACCATGGCCTGCACAGAAAAACCCTTCAGCCCAGCAAGAGGCCGCAAGGTTTGCAGGCGCTGCTGCATGGCGACTGCCGCAGCCTCGACCGCGTCGCCGTCATTCAGATCGAGCATGACGCCACCGACCTCGGTCTTGTGGCTGATGTCGGGCGACAGGATCTTCACCGCCACGGGATAGCCTATCTCGTCAGCGAGCCGTCTCGCGTCCTCGGGCGTTATCGCCACGCGCGTCTCGACCACCGGTATTCGGCAAGCAGTCATCAATGACTTGGCCTCAGGCTCGCTCAGCATCGTTCGTCCCTCTGACAGCACACCAGTAATCAGTGCACGCGCCATCTCGAGATCCATCGGCTCGCTCAACTGATCGGCTGACGGCACTTGCATCAGCAGGTGCTGATTGCGGCGATACTCGACCACTTGCAGGAAAGCCTGCACTGCTCTCTCTGGCGTACTGAACTGCGGAATGCCCGATTGCGAAAACAATTGCCTCGCCTCTGCAACTGCCGCATCCCCCAGCCAGCACCCAAGGATCAGCTGGTGCGACTTACGCGCCAGCGGCGTGATCGCCCGCGCGATATCCGAGCTGGGAACGATCGCAGTGGGTGAATGAAGGAACAGCAGAGGATTCTCTGGTTGTTTCTCCAGCAGGATGGACAGCGCCTGTCGGTAACGCTCGGCTGGCGCATCGCCGATGATGTCGACGGGGTTACCATGCGACCAGTTTGCCGGCAACACCCGATCAAGCGCTTGTCGAGTATCGAGAGACAGGGATGCCAACTTCCCGCCTGCAGTCACCAGCGCATCGGTCGCCATCACGCCTGGTCCGCCGCCATTAGTCAATATCAGCAGCTCCTCGCCGCGCAAAGGTCTCGCGCGGGCCAGCGTTTCTACAGCGTCGAACAAGTCTTCGGTCGTCATCACGCGCAACATGCCGGCGCGACGGAAAGCTGCGTCGTACACTGCATCAACACCCACCATTGCACCCGTGTGCGACGCTGCAGCACGTGCGCCCTCAGGCGCTCTGCCAACCTTAACCACCAGCACGGGCTTACTGCGCGCTGCCGAACGTGCCGCAGACATGAACTTGCGCGCGCTGCGAATCTCTTCGACGTAGAGCAGGATCGCTTGCGTCTCCGCATCCCTTGCAAGATAGTCAAGCACATCACCAAAATCCACATCTGCAACATCGCCCAGCGAGACGCAATGAGAAAAGCCAATGCCGCGTGAACGTGCCCAGTCCAGCATCGCCGTCAGCAATGCGCCTGACTGTGACACGAAAGCAATCTTGCCGGGCAAGGCATCGGTGTGCGCAAAACTCGCGTTGAGATGGCTGCACGGTGAAATGATGCCCACGCAATTGGGCCCCAGTATGCGCAGCACAAAGGGGCGGGCAGCATCAAGCATGGCCTGCCGGTGACTGCGCCCATCTCCATGGTCAGCTTCCATGCCAGCTGACAGAACCACCGCTGCGCGGGTGCCCTTGGCCGCCAGCTGCGATATCAACCCGGGCACCGCTTTTGGTGGTGTCGCTATCACTGCCAGTTCGGGCACCGCTGGCAGGCTGGCGATATCCGGATAGACGGGTACACCCTGCAGCTCCGCGTAGCGAGGATTGACAGCCATTACCGTACAAGCCTGGTCGCTGCCAGCACGCCCGGCGAGCAAGTTGGACAGTACGGTGGCACCGACACTGTGCGGCCGGTCACTCGCGCCGATCAGCGCAACAGACTTCGGTGCAAACAAGTAATGGAGATTCCGAGTGCTCATCGGCAGCGCGTCCCGCAGTGGTCTGGCTGAGAGGATCGCAGTCTTGGCTGCCCATGTGGATTGACTTTAGTCAAATTTTATAAAGATAAAAAGCTCTGGATGGCTCAGTTTGTCTGAACGCTATGGACGATGGCGCGAGCTCGGCTTAGTCTACGCTCGCTGCAAAGCGTCGCCGGCAAGCACCATTCAGAACAACCTGAGGATAGGCATGTCATACAAAACCTTGTTGGTGCAGATCGATCAATCGGTGCAGTCCAGCGAGCGGATCAACCTGGCGGCAGCACTGGCCGATACAGAACAGGCTCATCTGATCGGCACGGCAATGACCGGCATTTCCAGAGTCGTCTTCGAGGCGGGTATATTCAAGCATCATGATCCTGCTTTCGACCATCATGTGCAGGTACTGCGTCAGTACGCGGACAAAAGCCTCGAGCTATTCAAGAATGCAATGAAAAGACAGCCGGGGTTATCTTCAGAGTCCCGTCTGCTCGACGACGACGCGGTCGGCGGCATCAGCCTGCAGGCGCGCTACGCGGACCTCGTCTTGATCGGACAATTCGATTCGTCGGCTGGCGTGCCGGGATTGTTGCCCAGCTTTCCGGAATCGGTGTTGATGAATTGCGTGCGCCCGGTACTGATCTTGCCCAGCATTTATCGGTTCAGCGCGCTGCCCTCGCATGCAATCATCGGCTGGGATGGCAGCATGACCGCAGCGCGTGCGATCACGGGCTCGCTACCCCTGCTCAAACGCGCGAGCAAAGTCGGGCTTGTGGTGTTCAATCCGGGTGAGCGTCCTGATACCCATGGAGAGCAGCCCGGCGCCGACATGGCCTTGTATTTATCGCGTCAGGGCGTGTCCGTCGAGGTGATGGTGCGCGAAACAACCATCGAGACTGGTGATGCACTACTGTCACTCTGCGCAGACGAAGGGGCTGATCTTTTGGTGATGGGCGCCTACGGTCACACCCGGTTCAGGGAGTTACTGCTCGGCGGCGCGACGCGACAGATACTTGATTCGATGACCGTGCCCGTGCTCATGGCACACTGAGCATCATCGGCTCAGCGATAAACGACGATGGGTATCGTGGTGTGCGCCAGTACGCGTTGCGTCTCGCTGCCCAGCAGCAGCTTGTCTAGGCCGCGACGGCCGTGCGAGGCTATCCAAATCACATCGCAACGCTTGTCGCTGGCAGTAGCGAGTATCTCTTCATACGGATGCACGCCGCGTGTCGCGATTGTCTCGCAAGCCACTTTCGCGTCAGCCGCCATCTTCCTGACAGTATCCACGTGTTTTTTTGCCGTCTGATCCTGCGCCTCTTCGTACGCCGACAAGTCCACCATCGCTCCTGCCTCGGGCATCAGCATATACGGGTAAAGCTGCGCAACCGACAGAGCGACCACACTCGCACCCGTAGCCGCGGCGAAATCGATCGCAGCGCGGGCAGACTTCTCGGAGACTGGCGAACCATCGGTAGGCACAAGAATTTTTTTGAACATAAGCGCTCCGTGAGTGAGTGAAGTGTCAGCTACGCTGCACCCGACTATAGCAAGCGATGCATACAGAAAAATTGACCTCCGTCAAACCGGCCAGAGGGGCGGTTCAGACATCAGCGCCACCTGCTCCCGCAACTCAAGTATCCGGTCTTGCCAATAGCGCACTGAACCAAACCAGGGAAACGCTTGCCTGAAAGCCGGATCATCTCTGCGAATTGCCAGCCAGGCCGAGTAATGCAGCAGCCGCAGCGTGCGCAGCGCCTCCAGCAAATAGAGTTCGCGCGGATCAAATTCGAAGAAATCCTCATAGCCGGCCAGCAAATCCGCCAGCTGCCGACTCATCAACTCGCGCTCGCCCGAGAGCAGCATCCACACATCCTGAATCGCCGGCCCCATGCGACTGTCATCCAGATCGACAAAGTGGGGCCCATCGCCGGTCCACAGCAGATTGCCGATGTGGCAATCACCATGTAAACGAAGCAACTGCGGGGATCCTGCACGCTCGTAGCAGTGTTCGACTCCTTCCAGTGCCTGTGCGCTGATGCTGGCCCAGCTCTCGCACAATTCATCAGGAATACGACCGTGAGCAAGCAGCCATTCGCGCGGTTGCATTCCATAGCTGTTGATGTTCAGTGCGCCCCGAACGGTAAACGCGGCACGCGCGCCCACAGCATGAATGCGGCCCATGAACCGGCCTACCCATTCGAGCACGCCGGGCTGATCCAGCTCCGGCGTCCGCCCGCCTTGTCGCCTGAACACCGCAAAGCGATACCCTTGGTGCTGATGAAGGGTACGCCCATCGAATACGAGCGGTGGGACGACGGGGATTTCCTCGCTCTCCAGCTCGAGCGCGAAGCTGTGTTCTTCCAAAATCGCATCATCACCCCAGCGCCGTGGCCGATAAAATTTGACAATCAGCGGCGGCCCCTGCTCCATCCCGACCTGGTACACACGGTTTTCATAGCTGTTAAGCGCCAGTAACCGGCCATCACCGTACAGACCCAGCATATCCAGTGCGTCCAGCACGATGCCAGGCTCGAGACCAGTGAATGAATGTTCGGGAAGAGAATCCATCAGCCAGATTGTAGTCTGCCCTGCGTTATGCAGACTCGCGTTACACTGGCGTTTACTTTTAAGTTGGAAAGACCATGTCCGAAAAGCAGCTGATGACCGACAAGGAATTCGACGAACTCGATCGTTTCCTGATGTCGGAGCAATGCAGCGATGACGCGATGACCATGGATGCACTGCACGGCTACCTGACTGCAATCGCGATCGGTCCGACACCTGTCACCACCGAAGAATGGCTGCCTCGCGTGTGGGGCGCTGATCCCGAGGATGAGCCCGAGTTCCGCAACTCAGCTCAAGCTGAGCGCATACGTACGTTGTGCGAGCGCATGCTGGAGGACATCGTCGTCACTTTCGCGGTAGCGCCCAAAGATTTCGAGCCCTTGTTCTGCGAGCATCAGTGGAAAGGCAAGTCCGTGCTCGACGCTGAAGCATGGGCTTGGGGTTTTACCGAGGGCATGCAGCTTGGAATCGCCGAGTGGCAAGCACTGCAGAATTCGCCGCAGGCGGGATTGCTGCGGGCGATCACCTTGCTGGGCGCAGAGGAGATCGAAGAGGCAGAATTGAAACTAGTCGATGATCCGCTCAAATGTCACAAACTGGCAATAGAAATTGAGGCGTCGATACCGCAGATACATCGATTCTGGGCAGCGTACAAAAAGTTGAAGGCGCATTGAGTACCGGTACAGGCATCAACCGTTGATAAAGTGCTCGCGGTAATACCGCAGCTCTTCTACCGATTCGCGAATATCCGCCAGCGCCGTGTGCAGCTGATGTTTCTTGAAGCCTGCTATGAGCTCTGGCTTCCAACGTCGGCAAAGCTCCTTGAGCGTCGATACATCCAGATTCCGGTAATGAAAAAATGCCTCCAGCGTGGGCATGTGCCGCGCCATGAAGCGACGGTCCTGACAAATCGAGTTACCGCACATGGGTGATTTACCGGCGGGCACGTACTGACGCAGAAATTCGATCATCTTGGCCGCTGCCTCCTCCTCGGTGACGGTAGATATCCTGACCCGGTCGATCAGGCCTGAGCGGCCATGGGTACCCTTATTCCATGCATCCATGCCATCCAGCACCTCATCGCTCTGGTGAATGGCAAAGACCGGGCCCTCGGCGAGGATATTCAGCTCGGCATCGGTGACGATGGCCGCGATTTCAATAATCTTGTTGACATCAGGGTCAAGACCGCTCATTTCCATGTCGATCCAGACCAGGTTCAATTCATTCGGGTGGGCCGCTGCGGTGCCGGCGGCGGGGTTCAGATCCGTTTCTGATGCTTGTGACATAATCCTTTTTCCTGATTGTGCGGAGTCAAGCCCCGCTGCTATTACCCCGAATCCCTGGATTTTCGCATATGGACCCCAACAGCTTCTCTTTCCTGTTTGCTGCCTTCCTGCTCGTGACGCTCGGCGTCAAGCTGTGGCTGTCGTCGCGGCACATCCGGTATGTTGCCAATCACCGCGATGCCGTACCTGCGCAGTTCGCGCAAAAGATACCGTTGGCCGCTCACCAGAAGGCCGCTGATTACACAACCGCCAAGACCCAGCTCAAGCTGGTGCTGCTCGTCGTGAACGCCTTGGTGCTGCTCGGCTTTACGCTGCTGGGTGGCCTGCAATGGCTGTCAACGACACTCGGCGAACTGGCGGGGCCCAGCATGGTGTACCAGATCGCACTGATCGCTGCGGTGAGTGCGATCGCCGGCATCATCGACCTTCCCTTCGATTACTACAAGCAATTCACGCTGGAAGAAAAATTCGGCTTCAACAAAATGACGCCGGGTTTGTTCTTCTCCGACCTGATCAAGCAAACGCTGGTGGGCGCTGCAATCGGTCTGCCGCTGATCTGGGTCACGCTGACCGTGATGGAGAAAGCCGGTGCCTATTGGTGGCTGTACGCGTGGCTGATCTGGTGCGGGTTTCAGATACTCATGCTTGGCTTCTACCAGAACCTTATCGCGCCGCTGTTCAACAAGTTCACACCACTTGACGATGACAGTCTCAAAAGCCGCATCGAGGGCCTGATGCAGCGCGTCGGCTTTGCCAGCAAAGGCCTGTTCGTGATGGATGGCTCACGCCGCAGCGCGCATGGCAATGCCTACTTCTCCGGTTTTGGCGCAGCCAAGCGTATCGTGTTCTTCGACACCCTTCTGTCACGTCTGGCGCCAAACGAAATCGAAGCCGTACTCGCCCACGAACTCGGCCATTTCAAGCTGAATCATGTGATCAAGCGCATCGCAGTGATGTTCATCCTCTCGCTCGGCTTTTTGGCGCTACTCGGCTATCTGAAAAACCAAACCTGGTTTTATCTGGGACTCGGCGTCACACCAGCACTGGACGCCAGTAATGACGCAATGGCGCTGATCCTGTTCATGATGGCGCTGCCGGTCTTCACCTTCCTGTTCTCGCCGCTGCTGTCGATCACTTCGCGCAAGAATGAGTTCGAGGCCGATGCCTTCGCAGCGAAGCACAGCAATTCGCAAGACCTGATCTCCGCGCTGGTGAAACTCTACGAAGACAACGCATCGACGCTGACACCGGATCCGTTGCACTCGGCGTTCTACGACTCTCATCCGCCAGCCAGTGTGCGCATTCAGCGCCTGCTTGGCGCCTGAATCCATGGATCGCGCTGCGCTGCTCAAGGCCTCTTGCCGCCATCGTGAGCAGGCGGCGTCCGACGCAGAGATCGCCGCAGCACTGCATGTCCTGACCGACTGGATGGTTGAGAACGCCAAGCTGGTGAGAACTTTTCGCTTTCGTGACTATCACCAGACCCTAGCCTTTGTGAATACGATTGCAGACACCATTCATCGCGAAGACCATCATCCAGAACTTGTTGTCAGCTACAACCGCTGCATCGTCCGCTACGATACCCACTCGGTAAACGGTGGCACGGGCGGTCTGTCCGAGAATGATTTTATCTGCGCTGCCAAGATCGACGATGTCTTTTCCCGGACCTTTCCCGCTGCATGACTGAACTGCAGGGCTTGATCGTCGCAGCGCATGGTCGCCACTACCTTGCGCATGCGGCTGGCAGGACACTGCAATGCGTGACCCGCGGTAAAAAAAGCGATGTGGCCACTGGCGATCGTGTGAGACTGAAAACAACGTCGGCCGATCAAGCCGTGATCGAAGAAATCCTCCCGCGCGACACCCTGCTCTATCGCTCCGATCAGTACAAATCCAAGCTGCTGGCCGCAAACGTCACGCAATTATTCATTGTGGTCGCTACCGAGCCGGGTTTCTCCGATGATCTGGTATCCCGCGCACTGGTCGCGGCGGAAGCCGCCGGTATTCGCGTGCATCTGGTACTGAACAAGACCGATATCACTGCCCTGCTGCCCGCCGCACGCGAGCGGTTAGTGCTGTATCGCGGGCTGAGCTACCCGGTTCATGAAGTCAGCGCGGCAAAGGATCCGGACGGTACGCGCTCGATGCTTCAGCCGCTGATAACGGGTCAATCCACGATTTTGATTGGCCAGTCCGGCATGGGCAAATCCTCGCTGATCCAGCTGCTGGTACCCGATGCAGACATCGCCGTGCAGGAAATCTCTCAGCGGCTCGACAGCGGCAAGCACACCACGACCTTTACCCGCCTGTTCGAGATCGATGCGAACACCACCGTGATCGACTCGCCGGGTTTTCAGGAATTCGGTCTGTATCACCTGACTGAAGGCATGCTGGAGCGTGCGTTCCGGGAGTTCGCACCTGCACTAGGAAAGTGCCGGTTTTACAACTGTCATCATCTGGCTGAGCCAGGCTGCGCCGTGCTGGAGGCAATCCAAACCGGGCAAATCGACCTTGAACGTCATGGGCTCTACCGCCAGTTGCTGCACGAGTCGTCGCAGAAGGTTTACTGAGCCAGCGCTCGTAGTGTCCAGCGGACAGTAAAACCCTTATAATCCAACAAGTTAAAAAGATTCGGCGGCAGCCGCAGGCTCGCCGCCGATGTCATTTATGGCAATTAAACACTACCTGCAGTTTGCCGACTTCACGCTCGACGAGTACGACTACCTGATCGAGCGCGCGAAGATCATCAAACGCAAATTCAAGAGCTACGAGCCCTACCATCCGCTGACAGACCGCACGCTGGTGATGGTGTTCGAAAAAAATTCGACGCGCACCCGCTTGTCGTTCGAAGCGGGCATGCACCAGCTCGGCGGTGCGGCAATCTATCTGAACACGCGCGACAGCCAGCTTGGCCGAGGCGAGCCGGTGGAAGATGCTGCGCAGGTGATGTCCCGCATGTGCGACATCATCATGATCCGCACCTTTGGTCAGGAGATCATCGACCGCTTCGCCGCCAACTCGCGCGTGCCCGTGATCAACGGCCTGACGAATGAACATCATCCCTGTCAGGTGTTCGCCGATGTGTTCACCTATATCGAGCATCGCGGCTCGATTGCCGGCAAGACCGTGGCCTGGGTCGGCGATGCGAACAACATGCTGTACTCGTGGCTGCAGGCCGCCGAAGTGTTCGGCTTCCATCTGAATGTGTCCACGCCTGCCGGCTATGACATCGATCCGGCACTGGTCTCCCCGGACAATAAGGGCTACACCGTGTTCAAGAATCCGGCCGATGCCTGCGAAGGCGCCGACTTGGTCACGACCGATGTCTGGACCAGTATGGGCTATGAAGAAGAGAATGCCGCGCGCCTGAAGGCTTTTGATGGCTGGATCGTCGATACCGCAAAAATGCAGCGCGCGAACAAGGATGCGCTGTTCATGCACTGTCTGCCCGCGCATCGCGGCGAAGAGGTATCGGCAGAGGTTATCGACGGACCACAATCGGTGGTCTGGGACGAAGCAGAAAACCGGCTGCATGTGCAGAAGGCACTGCTGGAGTATCTGGTGCTCGGAAAAATTTGATTCAGTTTCAGTTCAGTTCAATTTTAGGCAAGCAAGGAAATCCCCACAATGAGCGACATCAAGAAAGTCGTCCTCGCCTACTCGGGCGGATTGGACACCTCGGTCATTCTCAAATGGCTGCAGGATCATTATCACTGCGAGATCGTCACCTTCACCGCCGATCTCGGTCAGGGCGAAGAGCTGGAGCCCGCGCGCGCGAAGGCGATCAAGTTCGGCATCAAGTCGGAGAATATTTTCATTGATGATGTGCGCGAAGAATTCGTGCGTGACTTCGTGTTCCCGATGTTCCGTGCCAACACCGTCTACGAAGGCGAATACCTGCTTGGCACCTCGATCGCCCGCCCGCTGATCGCCAAGCGTCTGATTGAGATCGCCAGGCAGACCGGTGCCGACGCGATCTCACATGGCGCAACCGGCAAGGGCAATGATCAGGTGCGCTTTGAGCTGGGTGCGTATGCACTGATGCCAAATGTGAAGATCATCGCGCCGTGGCGCGAGTGGGATCTGCTGTCGCGCGAGAAGCTGCTGAAATATGCGGAAGATGCTGGCATCGAAATTGACATGAAGCACAAGAATGGCGGCGCACCCTACTCGATGGATGCGAACCTGCTGCACATCAGCTACGAGGGCCGTCATCTGGAAAACCCGGGCGCGGAAGCCGAAGAATCGATGTGGCGCTGGACCGTCAGCCCTGAGGCGGCACCGGATGCGGCGGAATATCTGGACATCGAATTTGAAAAGGGCGACATCGTCGCGCTGAACGGAAAGACGATGAGTCCAGCCACTGTGCTGGCCGAACTGAACCGCATCGGCGGCAGACATGGCATCGGCCGCCTGGATCTGGTTGAGAACCGCTATGTCGGCATGAAGTCGCGCGGCTGCTACGAAACCCCGGGCGGCACCATCATGCTGCGCGCGCACCGCGCCATCGAATCGATCACGCTGGATCGCGAAGTCGCGCACCTGAAAGACGACCTGATGCCGCGCTATGCATCGCTGATCTATAACGGCTACTGGTGGGCGCCCGAGCGCGTCGCGCTGCAAACTCTGATTGATCACACGCAGCAAAACGTGAATGGTTGGGTGCGCGTGAAACTGTACAAGGGTAATGTGATTGTGGTGTCGCGCGACTCGAAGACCGATTCGCTGTTTGATCAGACGATTGCCACGTTTGATGAAGACGGCGGTGCCTACGATCAGGCGGATGCCGGCGGCTTTATCAAGCTCAATGCCCTGCGCATGCGCATTGCGGCGAATGCGAAGATCAAGCGCGGTAAATAATTCGCCAATGACTGCCCAAGCTTGAACTGTCGCCCCGGCGAAAGCCGGGGTCCAGCGTCTTTCAGATCATTCAACAAGTCACTGGTTGCCGGCATTCGCCGGCATGACGCTCACCGAATTGAACCTTGAGGAAAAAACATGAGCAACCAATTCGACAATGTCTCTGTCATCAAAAAATCCAACGTCTTTTTCGATGGCAAATGCATATCGCATACCGTCATGCTGGCCGACGGCACCAAAAAATCAGTCGGCGTGATCCTGCCCTCATCGCTGGTATTCAATACCGGTGTGCCGGAAATCATGGAAATCACCGCAGGTACCTGCCGCGCACGCATCAAAGGTGAAGCGGACTGGAGCACCTATGTGGCCGGCCAGAGCTTTAACGTGCCGGGAAATTCAAGCTTCGAGATCGAGGCAACCGAAGCTGTGGATTATGTCTGCCACTTTGGCTGATCAGACACTCTAAATAAAATATGTTCCGCTAGTTCGGGGCATTTTTTTTGCGCTGACTGTGACTCTTCAAGAGAGCGACGATTTTCTCTCCGTCTTTTAATCGTTTTGCCAAGTCCATTGCATTATCCCAGCCCGATGTTCTTTTTGCGGGATTCGCGCCAGCCTCCAGCAGGAGGCTGACTGCCTGCAGATCATTTGACAAAATAGCCAGATGAAGCGCCGTCTTGCCACTGATATTGCGGCGATCAATCTCATTCGGCTTGTATTTTTGAATTATTGATTTCAAAACTTCATGACGGTTTTTTGTGGACAAGCACGCAAGATGGAGCGGAGTTTGGCCATCCTTGTCCCGTATATCAAGCCTGGCATCATGATCTAGAAAAAAGTTGACCAAGTCGATATTTCCGTTTCTGACAGCACGGTGAAGCGCAGTGACACCATTTCTATTGCTGGCATTCACATCGGATCCTGCAGAGACCAGAATTTCCGCAATATCAGATGCACTTACCTCCGAATTTTTCAGGCCAAACGGTTTATTGGCAAGATTGATCAATGGCGTGCTTCCATCGATATCCCGAACAGCAACCAGCCCCGGATATTGCTTGAGTTCTGATTTGAGTTGCGCAAGCTTCTCCCGCTTATTCAAATGATCAATTCTATTAAAAATGAAGCCTACGATCTTCTGTTCGGTGATAGCAGAACACTGATCAATATCGCTTTGATCAGTTTTATGAGTATTTGTATCTTTGTTCTTGTCGACTGACTTCACACCTTGCAGACGGGCATCTGCCTTTAGCTGCATCCATCGGGACTGAATATAGTTTGGCATTGCCTCAATGAGCGTTTTCGGGGAATGTCCAACCATAGCAACATTCAATTCACCCCCCAAAAGAGCAACCGTATCAGCGGTACCGAGCATAATATTTTTAAAGATATCGGCCGCCTCAGGATGCTTATTGCCAAATTTCTTGGAGTGGCCTAGCTGTCGGAACAAATGAGAAAAATTCTCCATTGCCATCCTGTGCTGCAGTCGTTTGTTACTTCCGTGGGTGATAACGCTCCCCTGTCGCCACAGCGGAGCATAGGGAGAATCTCCATTTTTTTCTTTTTGAATGGAGTTTGTAAATTCTTTATTAAGTTCACCTACATGACAAGAGGCGATGTGGATATTGCCTTTCCAAACAGGGAAGACGTCGGCATCGTTCTGGGCTGTACTCTGCGGCTGACGTAGCCAGTGAAGTAGGTTGATTGTTCGTATTAATTGCTTAGGTTTTTCACCAGGCGAATACTCATGATTTTTTTTGTGGTTTGTCTGAATCATGTGAATTTTATTTCCCTCCTTGTCTTTTTTAATGTGACCATGGAAGATACAAATAACTTCTGAATTTGCTGAAATTATTCCTTTCGTCCGAGCTTCTGTAATCATTTGCTCTGTGATGTCGCTTTCTCCATCGCCAATGAAGGCAATTTTCAAGCCTTCTTGTTTAGCTTGACGCTCCATGTCATGCTTGGCCTTATCCACGCCTGGCCCCAAAATCACAACACAATCGGCAACTTGTGAAACGGTATCGACAGACCCACCCACTCTGGTGGGCGAGGCCGTGGGATTGACAGGCGAACGGAAAAAGCGGGCGATTGAGTCCATGGCAAGGGGCGCGAGCACGAGAGACTCGCAGAAACCATTTACCTTAAGCCTGAGCAATCAACCCCGTTTTAGTTTGATCTTTATCAAAGCCATGAACAGACTAGTACACCGAAACGGAAAAAAACCTCAGATCACTACAGGCTCGATTTCTAAAATGACGCCAAATCTCTGTTCAACATCCTGCCTGACTCGGTCGGCGAGTTGAGCCACCTGGGCTCCCGTCGCCCCTCCCCTATTCACCAGCACCAGCGCTTGCCTATCGTGCACACCCACCGTGCCTGAGGACTTGCCTTTCCATCCGCATTGATCGATCAGCCATCCTGCTGCCAGCTTCACACTGCCATCCGGCTGAGGGTAGTTAACCAGCTGCGGATACTTCGTTAAGAGCTGCGCATACTGTTCTCGACTGACAATGGGGTTCTTGAAAAAACTGCCAACATTCCCGATCGTCGCCGGATCGGGCAGCTTGCGACTGCGAATAGCGATCACGGCATCGCCGATGTCTCTCGCAGTGGGCTCAGTAATGCCTCGTACATGAAGCTCCGTCGCCAGCTCTGCATAGCGCAAATTGGGCTGCCAGCGTTTGGGCAAGGCAAAGCTCACGTCGAGAATGACGGCGCGATCACGTAATTCATGTTTGAAGACACTGTCTCGATACGCAAAACGGCACATGGGTCGGGACAGCGTGAGGATGTCGCCTGTGTGTAAATCAAAGGCTGTCAGTGAATGAAAGAACTCAGCCAACTCGGCACCGTAAGCGCCAATGTTCTGTATCGGCGCGGCGCCCACACTGCCGGGAATCAGCGACAGGTTTTCCAGCCCCGGGTAGCCATGTGCCAGCGTCCACTGCACGAAGCCGTGCCAGTTCTCGCCGGCCTGCGCGGTCACGTAGACGCTGTGCTCATCCTCGCCCGTCACCGCAATGCCAACGTTCGACATATGCAGCACCAGCCCGTCGAAGTCTTGGGTCAGCAGCAGATTGCTGCCGCCGCCCAGCACCAGCCGGCGAAGCGTCGACACCTCGGGGGCCTCTCTCACCGCGCGCAAATCTTCAACGCCGGTGATCTGCAGATAGGCAGTGGCCTTCGCGTCAATACCAAAGGTATTCAGCGCGCGCAGTGACTGCCCGTGGCGGATGTCAAGTTGAGAACTCATCATCGACGGATTATACCGGCGCCCCTGTGGGCATCCTTGACCTGTTGACCGACAGACAAGAAAGAAAAGATCGCGTCCTCTATAATGCGCGGCATCAGACAGTTCACAGGAGGATACGCATGCCATCATTCGACGTCGTCTCGGAAGCCAATCAGGTCGAGGTGAAAAATGCGGTCGATCAGGCCAACAAGGAAATCGGCACCCGCTTTGATTTCAAGGGTAGCGATGCACGCATCGAGCAAAAAGAACGTGAGCTGACGGCCTATGCGGACAGCGATTTCCAGCTCGGACAAGTACGCGATGTACTGACCTCGAAGATGACCAAGCGAAATGTCGATGTGCGCTTCCTCGATATCGGCAAGATTGAGAAAATCGGTGGTGACAAGGTGAAGCAGGTCATCAAGGTCAAGAACGGTATCGAGAGCGAAGCGGCGAAGAAGATTCAGCGCATCATCAAGGACAGCAAGATCAAGGTGCAGGCCAGCATTCAGGGTGACACGCTGCGTGTGCAGGGCGCAAAGCGTGACGATCTGCAAGCGACGATTGCACTGCTGAAAAAAGACGTCACGGACTTACCGTTGGAATTCAATAACTTCCGCGACTGAGTTTCCCATTCGTCTAAGCTAACAACAAAGGCCATGCATCGCATGGCCTTTTGCTTTTTGAAGTGACTTATCTTAATCAGTCTTGGCCAGCCTGCGCTTGCGCACCGCCTCGGCCAGACCGTCGAGCACTTGCAGGCTGCTGTCCCAGTCGATGCAGCCATCGGTGATGGACTGACCGTAGGTGAGCTCCTTGCCCGGCACCAGATCCTGGCGACCTGCAACGAGGTGTGACTCCACCATCACCCCGATGACGCGATCATCGCCGCCGGCAACCTGGCCGGCAATGTCGGCGCACACGGGGACCTGATTTTCAGGCTTCTTCGAGCTGTTTGCATGCGACGCATCGATCATCAGTTTCTGCGACAGGCCATTCGACGCAAGGGCTTTGCTGGCCTCTTCCACGCTGGTGGCATCATAGTTCGGCGCCTTGCCTCCGCGCAGAATGATGTGGCAGTCCTCATTGCCGGCGGTCGAGACAATCGCCGAGTGCCCGCCCTTGGTCACCGACAAGAAGTGATGCGGCTGCGACGCCGCCTTGATCGCATCGGCGGCGATCTTGATGTTGCCATCTGTGCCGTTCTTGAAACCGACCGGGCAGGACAAGCCTGATGCCAGTTCGCGATGTACCTGTGATTCGGTGGTACGCGCACCGATCGCACCCCAGCTGATCAAATCAGCGATGTACTGCGGGCTGATCACATCGAGGAATTCGGTACCCGCTGGCAGGCCAAGTTCGTTAATGTTCATCAGCAGCTCACGGGCGATGCGCAAACCATCATTGATGCGGAAGCTGCCATCGAGGAAAGGATCATTGATCAGTCCTTTCCAGCCGACAGTCGTGCGCGGCTTTTCGAAATAAACGCGCATCACAATTTCGAGATCGTCTTTCAGACGCTCGCGCTGCTCTGCAAGACGGCGCGCGTACTCCATGCCGGCCTTGGTATCGTGAATGGAGCACGGGCCAATGACGACCATCAGGCGATCATCCTGTCCGTGCAAGATACGGTGTAGCGCAGTGCGCGCATTTGCGGTCACGGTCGCAATTTTTTCGGAGCAGGGAATTTCCCGGATCAAGTGCGACGGCGGTGTCAGTTCCTTCAATTCTCTAATCCTCAGGTCGTCGGTGCGCGGCATGGTCTCTCCAGGAATAATTCGCATACAAATAAAAAACCGCCATTCCTGGCGGTTTTAAAGATTCAGTTCGCTGTACTCTTTACGTGAACTTACCGCTTCTCCACCGCCGATGGGCTGGAATAGCTAAAGTAAAAGTCAAAAAAGAAGTGCAGCTTCGACATACTGGTTTGCGTCTTCGGGCAAATCGGAACTCGGATGGTGCTACAAAACACGAGGGATGGCAAGCGTGTTTTCAAATCAATAACTCAAGCAGTGCCGCCCACGGTCAGGTCTTCGATCCTCAGCGTCGGCTGCCCCACGCCGACCGGCACGCTCTGCCCATCCTTTCCACAGGTACCAATGCCGGAATCAAGACGCATGTCATTGCCAATCATGGATACACGGTTCAACACGTCGGGGCCGTTGCCGATGAGTGTCGCGCCCTTGACCGGGTAGGCCAGCTTGCCATCTTCGATCATCCAGGCTTCACTCGCCGAGAAAACAAATTTGCCGTTGGTGATATCGACCTGACCGCCACCAAAATTCACGGCATACAGGCCATGCTTGACGGAAGCGAGGATCTCAGCCGGATCGCGGTCACCGGCCAGCATATAGGTGTTGGTCATACGCGGCATCGGCAGATGCGCGTATGACTCCCGCCGACCATTGCCCGTCGGTGACATTTTCATCAGCCGAGCATTCAGCGTGTCCTGAATGTAGGCGCGCAAAATGCCATCTTCGATCAGCGTGGTGCATTGGGTCGCGTGACCTTCATCGTCCACGTTCAGCGAACCACGGCGGTCGGCAATGGTGCCGTCATCGACCACGGTCACGCCCTTGGCTGCAACACGCTCGCCGATTCGGCCCGAGAAGGCACTGGAGCCCTTGCGATTGAAGTCGCCTTCCAAACCATGTCCGATTGCCTCATGCAGCAGCACACCGGGCCAGCCCGGGCCAAGCACCACTGTCATCGGGCCTGCGGGTGCAGGACGCGATTCAAGATTCACCAGTGCCGAGTTCACGGCCTCGCTCGCGTATTTCTCCAAAAGTTCTTCAGAAAAATAACCGAAGTCATAGCGACCGCCTCCGCCCGAGGTACCGACTTCGCGGCGGCCGTCCTGCTCGGCAATGACCGTCAGCGACAGTCTGACCAGCGGACGGATGTCGGCAGCGATCACGCCATCGCTGCGTACGACCAGCACCACATCTTGTTCGCCGGCGAGGCCGGCCATCACCTGCACAATGCGCGGGTCTTTCGAGCGAGCGATACGTTCCAGCTTCTCGAGCAATTGCACCTTGGCCGTGGCATCCATCGATGCCACCGGATCTTTCGGCAGATACAGCGAGCGAGCGCCGGCGGGCTGCATCTTGCCTGCCACCTTGATCTTGCCAGCGCCCTGACGCGCAATCGTGCGCGTGGCCGCCGCGGCATCAAGCAAGGCGTGCTCGGAAATTTCATCCGAATACGAAAACGCGGTTCGGTCGCCCGATACCGCACGCACACCCACTCCCTGATCGATCGAAAAGCTACCGGTCTTGACGATACCCTCTTCCAGACTCCAGCTTTCGCTGCGCGTGAACTGGAAATACAGATCGGCGTAATCAACACGATGAGTGAAGATCGAGCCCAACACCTTCAGCAAGGTACCCTCGTCCAGGCCATAGGGGGACAACAGGATGTCACGTGCAGCTTGATGGGTGGCGAGGTTGGGCTCTATGGGCTTCATGGGCAGGAGGAAATGCAGTGAATTGGAAGTCTTGATGATACTGGATCGCACCGCTTCCCGCTCACTCGGCGAGGCAAAACCCCTGAGAGCTCAGGGGTTGCGCCATCAGCCCGCCAGTTTGCGATGCGCAAGCGCCGGCAGACTGGCGCGTACCCCGGCCAGATGCTCGGGATCCAGTTCGGACAGCACCACGCCCTCGCCTTCCGGCAACTGCGCGCGCACCTCGCCCCACGGATCAACCAGCATGCTGTAGCCCCAGGTGCGGCGTCCGCTCAAGTGCTTGCCGCCCTGCGCGGCAGCCAACAGATAGCACTGGTTCTCGATAGCGCGCGCGCGCAGCAGAACCTCCCAGTGCGCGCGGCCAGTGGTGTAGGTAAATGCCGAGGGCACGACCATCAGGTCGCAGTGTCCCATCGCGCGGTAGAGCTCGGGAAAGCGCAGGTCGTAGCACACGGACAAACCGATGCGCAATTGAGGTGTTTCCAATACCGCGACATCATGTCCGGCAACAATGGTGCGAGATTCATCATAGGATTCTTGACCACGCGTAAAGCCGAACAAATGAATCTTGTCGTAACGCGCAGCCAGTTTGCCGTCGGGGTCGAACGCCAGCAAGGTGTTCAGCACCTTGCCCGGCTCCGAGGAAACCAGCGGTATGGTGCCGCCGATCAGCCACAACCCGTATTGTTTTGCGATGGACGACATGAACTGCTGCAAAGGCCCGTCGCCGGCCTGTTCCGCGTGCGCCAGCTTGTCGGATTCGGTGTGACCGAGCAGCGGCCAGTACTCGGGTAGCAACACCACCGATGCCCCAGCTTGCGCTGCCTCGCCAATGCGTACTGCAGCGGCGCGGATATTCTCCGACGGGTCGGGGGTGGACACCATTTGTATTGCGGCGACGGTTATTTTTTTATGCATCGCTGTCTCGATCTTTGCGCTGTCGGAGTTATTGCAGGTTCTTGTCATTATCCGCCGGCGGCAGCTTGCGACGGGCTGCCGCTTTCTTGATCACGGGATCTTTCCACGGACCAGTGATCTGATATTCCTGCGTCAGCGCCTGCGACAACGGATTACGCAGGAATAGCTGCGCAAGGAAAGAGCCTAGGCCAATCACAGGATTTACGGCCAATCCATAGACGACCGATGCGCCACCCGCATTCAGCTCAGGAATCACGACCGCGCTCAGGTTTTGCGTCTCTTCGTTCAGATCCACAGTGCCATCCATCAGCACAACCGCATTCACGCCGCGCATCTTGAAGCTGTCGGTCTTCAGCACACCCCGCGTGATGGAAGCGGTGCTGGCGATGCTGTCAAACTGAAAGCCCTCGGAAAATATATCGCGAAAATCGAGCGTCAACCTGCGCGGCAGCGACTGCAGACTCATCACACCGAGCAGCTTGGCTACGCCCGGATCCGCTTTCAGAAATTGTCCGCTGCCCAATTTCAGGCTCAGGTTGCCAGACAACGAAGGAAAATCGAAGGAGGTCGGCGACCCTCTCCAGCTGAATTCTCCGTCGATGCGTCCCTTGCCACCACGAAGCGTCTTCTCGAAGCCGACGCGATCAAGAAGCTTGCCGGCATCATTGATATCCAGCTCATAGGTCATCGACGACTGGCTATCTGACGGAGACACTAGCCACTTGCCAGTGGCGCGTAATATCGCGTCAGGATTATTGATCACCAGCCGGCTGATGCGCCACTCGCGTCCTGGGCCGATCGCATTTGTCGCTGCTAACTCCAGGCGACCCAGCCGCATGCCTCTGAGCTCGAAATCATCAGCAAGGATGTCCAAACCCGGCAGCTCTTTCGATGTCTTTCGCCCGCTAAGCACTTCCGTCATGTCGGACGACTCGGACCGTGGGATGACGAGCGACGTGAAGTGTGCACTGAATTTTCCAGCGCCGCGCTCGAACCAAGGATCGTCCCAGATCGCATGCCCGATCGCCTCATCGGAGTGGATATTGAACTGCCATCCACTGCGCTGACGCGAGGCTCCCAGCACGGCATTTTCAAGAGAGCGCTCGGCCACGATCAGCTGCGATGCGCGAATCCCAATGCTGTCCGGCGAAACAAAAGTGCTGATATCTTGCCCGCTGCCGCCACTGGATTCGGCGGCAGCGCCAGCATCAGCGGACAATGCCGTCACGGCAGCGCGCCACGCATCGACATTCAGCGACGGCAATACCAGATTGAGTGCCACGCCTGTGTCTGGCTGCGGCGGCGGCTGGTTGACGCCAATGCCCCCTCTCACCAACTTCCAGGGTGCATTTTTCGCGTTCACGCGCTGCCGAAGATAACGCGCCGATATCGCGCGACCCAGATTGATTCTGATCTCCTCCTGCTGCACCGTGGGATCGGCCGATATCAGCGGGGACAGGCCAACGCGCAGTGGCATCGCATCGGGTTGCGCTTTGCCCAGCGGCGCCGGGAAATCCAGCGCCAGACCGACGAGCGTGGAATCGACCGCAATCTCTGGACCCTGTGCACGCAGACGGACTTGCGAAGAATAGCGCGTACTACCCGTCATCTTCTTTGCGAGGCGGCGTACGGGCGCAGTGTTGAAGCCACGTACCACGCCATCGACACTCACGGAGCCTTCGGCTCTGACCAGCGTCGTACCATCCTTTTGCGTGCCACCGCTGAGCTGCACCGGTCCACCCAGAAAGCTACCTTGCAGGCCATTCAGCTGGAAGCCTCGCTCCGAGAAACCGATTTCACCGGACACGTTTTGCACGCTGGGCAGCGCCCGCCAAAGCTGTATCTCGTTCCCCTGGAAACGCACACTGCCCTGTACCCCGGCCTGGGAAGCGTCGGATAAAGGAATTTGCATTTTCAGTGAGAGTCTTGCGTTACCGCTGCCTCGCGCCTCGTCGATGACGTTGTCTATCCATCCGCCAACCGGCGTGTTATTCACATAGTTCACCATCGTCTGCAGCTGACCGCTTGCCGCGCCATTGACCTCCAGCACCGGGCGAGTCGCGAGATAATCAGGGATGGTCGCGTCCACCGCCGACAGTTGAACTCCCGCCGTGTGCGCGCTGTCAGCGTGGATATGAATGCGCGTTTGATCCAGCGTGAACACCCCCTGAATATCATCGATCCTGTGCCACAGCGGCGTACGCTTGTCTGCCAACAGCTCATCGGGCGCAGGATTGAGCTTGGCGTGATCTAGCCGAGCACTGACCTTGAATACACCGGGGGGTTTGTCCCCTGCCCGTTGGGGCTTGAAAGGAAATTTGTCGAGATGACCTTTGATTGTCAGTTGCAGGTCGCGCCCCATGCCGTCGGATAGCGCGCCACTGACCCAATCGCGAGTTGACTGTGGGATGCCGGTAGGAAGAAGGCTGGCGACGCGCGTCAGTTCCAGCGCGGGTACGTGAAGGTGCATGTCGATCTCGCCCAGCTTGTCTTTGCTCAGTGGACGCGGCAGCAGTTGGGAACCCTCCAGCGTGCCTTTGAGACCAGACTGCGAAAAATTCATGCTGGCTATTTTCATGAGGAGGTGACGCTTATCCTTCAACGACCAGCTGGTATCGGCATCGAGCTCCTCGAAGGACAGCGTGGGCGTGTTCAGCAAATCTTCAACGTAAAAGATCACATTGCTGCCACTGAATTTTGCACTACCACCCTCCTGATTCGCATCGATTTGACCAGACAAGCCGTCAAAACCCGGCAGAGCCTCGCGCGCGGGCTTGCCTTCGCTACCCAGCACAGCAGGTTGTCGCTTCAGTGCGAGCTGGCTAAAGCGTCCGCTCAGCCGGTATTTACCCTCTCCCGGAATCGGGCCATCCCAGTTGGCTGTGAAATCATGCAATTGTCCGCGCGGAGAAAAATCAGCGAGCAACGCGCGCTCGGTATCCTTCAGCGGAAGATGCGCGGCCAGACGCGCTAGCGCCTCAAGATCGAGCTCGGTGATCTGCAGCTCGTGATGCTCGCGTCCATCGCGAGATATGGTGTAAAGATGCCGCGCCGTGGTCGAGGGCAGCACCGCGCCCTGATCGGTGCGCAGTGCGAATTTGGAGAGCGTGACGGCGTGGCCATGAGCGCCAAACGAAAAAAGTTTCTCCTTCAGGCCGGTCGTGATTTCGCCTGCCGACACGCGCCCGCTGACCTCGACCAACTTGAGCGGCTCCAGCTCATCAGCGAGCTGCAGCGAGAGATCCCGTAGGTCGAGATCGGCGGTGAAATCCACGGCCACGCGGCGATCAAAGCGTAACCACGCACGTATCGCGCCCTCGCCACCCGCCAGCTTGTAGGGCCAGGTGACATACGGCGCCCAGGCGTCAATATGGGTGTTTCCCCAATCCGCATAGAGCTCACCCGACCACTGCGAAGGATCAGAACTTCGTCCAAATGCCGGGTGCACAAATTCTGCCCGCAAATCGATCGGAGAGGCGAGCTCCTCAGGAGGCGTCGCATGCAGCGCCGCGCGGTGGGTGTACCATTGATTTTGCAAGACGAAGCTGACCTTGTTGAGTACTAGGTCTGGCGCTTTGCGCAGGTTATCCTGCCAGCGGATCCAGCCATCGCGTATGACGATTTCGCGCTGCCCCAGCAACCACTCCAGACCTCTGCCATCATCTTTTTTTGCCGTATCGAGATAGATGCCGCCGACATATATTCGGCCGTCGCTGTCGCGCTCGATCTCCAGATCAGGACGCGACACCTCGAGATGGTCGAGTTGCAGTTGGAGTGTCAGTGCTGACCACCACGACACGGTCGCAACTACCTCAGGCAACACCAGCGCGCGTTCTCCCTGCTGGTTGTAGACAATCAGGTTATCCAGGCGCAGACGCGGGTTCAGTCCTTCCCAGTTCGCATAAATCGCACTGATTGTGACTGGCCGCTGCAGCAGATGGCTGGCAAGGCTCTCGACCTCAGGTTTGTAATGGTCGATATTGGGAAGAATCAGGTAGCGCAGCGACAAGAAGACGCCGCAGAAAACAAAATACAGCGCAATGATTGCAATGAACAACCCGCCGATTGCATGTTGCGTGATGCGATTGGCCGATTCGAAAGCTCCGACGAGCGCGCGCCACACCGGCGACAGGGCTTCTCTGGAACGCTGAATTGGCTTGGGTTGGTTCGACATCCGTCGCTTATGGTCTCTTCACACGCCGGCCTGCGCTGGCCCTCGCGTGGCTGTCTCCACTTCCTTTGTATCATAGCCACTGGATCAACACCGGCAGTGCGTGCGCACTGCCCATTATGTGCAGGATGAACCAGTGCCAACCTTGCCCACAGCGAACGTCTCCCGATTTGTAAAACGCTGGCTGGATGCGAGCCCGTCCCGCGCGGCCGAACTTGCAAAATTGTCGGAATTATCGCTTGACCAGCTAGATTTTGACCAGCTTCTTTCCGAGCAGTGCGCTGGCGCATCCCTGCCGGGAGGGATGCGCCAGCTGCGCAACCTCCTGGTGGCCGCGATCGCACAACGAGATATCAGCGGCAGGGCCGGCCTGAGCGAGGTACTCGCGGCGATCTCGAATTTCGCCGATTTTGCAATCCGTCGCCATCAGGAGGACGTGTACCGTCAGATGTGTGCGGCACATGGCGTGCCAATCGGCGAAGACTCTGACCGCGCCCAGCAGATGATCGTGGTCGGCATGGGCAAGCTCGGAGGCCATGAGCTGAATGTGTCCTCAGACATTGATCTGATCTTTCTTTATCCGGAAGATGGAGAAACAAAGGTCACCGATCATGGCCAACGCTCATTGTCCAACCACGAATTTTTCGTCAGGATGGGAAAGCGCATGATCGCCGACCTGGCCGAAGTCACCGAGGACGGTTTCAGCTTTCGGGTAGACATGGCCCTGCGCCCGAACGGTAATTCAGGGCCGCTGGCTGCCAGTCTGAACATGCTCGAGAACTACCTGATGGTGCAGGGCCGCGAATGGGAACGCTATGCGTGGGTCAAGGCACGCGCGATCACGGGGGATCCTGAGGACATCGCGCAGCTGGATGAGATCGTTAGACCCTTTGTGTACCGCCGTTACCTTGACTATGGATCGATCAATGCATTGCGCAGCATGCACGCGCAAATACGCGCGGAGGTCGTGCGGCAAGAGACGCGCCATCCCGACCGAGCGATGAATGTCAAACTGAGCAGGGGCGGCATACGCGAGATCGAGTTCCTGGCACAAGTTTTCCAGCTGATACGCGGCGGGCGGGATCCCGGATTACGGGACCGATCGACCCGGATCACGCTGCACACCCTCGCAGAGCGCAAGCTGCTTGCCGAGACTACCGTGGCGCAATTGCTTGATGCGTATATTTTTCTTCGCAATATCGAGCATCGCATCCAGTATCTTGACGATGCGCAGACACATGTGCTCCCTGCCGCACCAGAAGACCAGCAGCTTGTAGCGCAGATGGCAGGGTTCGATAACACTGCATCACTCATCGCTGCCTTGAATGATTGCCGCCAGCAGGTTGCGCTGCATTTCGACACGATTTTCGTCGATAAGCAGGCTGCCGAGCCGGTTGACGATGACCTTGCCAGCAGCACTGCACCGGCCCTGGAAAATACCGATGAAGATACCCTGTCTGCGTATTTGTCGGCAAAAGGCTTTGATGATCCCTCGGGCTCTGCTCGGCGGCTGCTAAGCAGCTGGCAGTCGTCTCGGATACAGTCCCTGCCAGAACAGCGCAGGGCTCAGCTTCAGGCCTTGATGCGCGCTGCGCTGCCCATCATCCCGCGCCAACAGGAATCCAGTTCAGCTACGCTCAATCGTCTGGTGGATTTTTTTGACACGATCGCTCGGCGTTCAGCGTATCTGGCGTTGCTGACGGAGTATCCGCACACGCTGGAGAGGGTTGTGCGCATGATGGCGGCAAGCGATTGGGCTGCAAAATATCTGACCCGGCATCCAGTCCTGATGGATGAGTTGCTCGACGACGCTAGCCTCAAGGCCGAACCGGACTGGGATGAATTCGCACACGAATGCAGGCGTCAGCTGGATGCTTTTACTGGCGACACAGAACGGCAGATGGATGTGCTGAGAGAACAGCATCACGCTCAGCTCTTTCGTCTGCTGGCCAAGGATCTGGGCGCATTACTGACGGTCGAGCGTCTGGCGGATCATCTGTCGCTACTGGCCGATGTGCTAATCGCCATCACACTGGACGCCGTGTGGAAGACGCTGCCCAACCGGCACAAGGAACATCCCGCGTTTGCAGTGATTGCCTACGGGAAGCTAGGTGGAAAAGAACTGGGTTATGCCTCCGACCTCGACGTGATTTTTCTGTACGACGATGAGGATCCGGAGGCACCTGCGCTGTATGCGAAGCTGGCGCAGCGTTTCATCACATGGATGACCAGCCACACGCCGGCAGGTATTTTGTTCGACATTGATATCGCACTGAGACCTGACGGCGCCAGCGGTCTATTGGTCTCGTCGTTCAAGGCTTTCGAAAAATATCAACGGGAGTCTGCCTGGGTCTGGGAACATCAGGCACTGACTCGGGCGCGCTTTTGCGCAGGAGACATCGACATCGGCCGTCGTTTTGAAACGCTGCGAACTAACCTGCTGCAACAGAAACGCGATCCGGCGACTCTTCGCACCGAGGTACTCAGCATGCGCCAGCGCATGCATGACGCTCACCCTAATCGCTCAGGACAGTTCGATCTCAAACATGATACCGGTGGCATGATCGATATCGAATTCATTGTTCAATATCTCGTTCTCGCATACTCATCATCGCATCCGGACATGACCGGCGATATCGGAAATATCGCACTCTTGAAACTGGCAGGTGAATGCCATCTGATCGATTCAACACTCGCAATTAGCGTGGCAGACGCCTACCGCCAGTTCCGCAAGCTGCAACACCAGATCAGACTCAAGGGTGCCGACAAGGCCAGGGTTGAGCTCGACACAGTAACTTCGCAGCGCACTTCGGTCGAGCGGCTCTGGCAGCAGGTAATGCATAGTCAGTGATCGGATCGAAGGATTCCCCGGTTGAATTGACTCATGTCGAAAGCCGATAGCCAACGATGATCTTGTCGTTCAGAAACAACGCAATAGTATATTTAGACATTAATTTTTGATTTATTTATAAAATAATTTGCTTCAAGCTTAAGGGATACTTCGATCGACAGCTTTGCAAAGGCGTGATCGCTCTCCTTGTCATTCAGCCTCCTCAACCTAATCCATCATCTCTATGAACCGAACACTTGCCTCCCGGACGATACTAGTCCTCACCGCCTGCTTGCTCGCTGCTTGTGCCACTGAAAGCTCGCAAACCGTCGCTCCAAAACAAGTCACGTCAGCCGGTACCACCTACTCTGGACCAAAAAGCACGATCGCCGTTGGAAAGTTTGATAATCGGTCTACTTTCTTGCGCGGTTTGTTCTCCGATGGTGTTGACCGGCTGGGTTCGCAAGCGAAGACTATTCTTATCACTCACTTGCAGCAATCAAACCGGTTCGTCGTTGTCGACCGTGAAAACATGAGCGAGATTCAGCAAGAGGCCAAGCTGCGTGGGAAAGAACAAAAACTCAGTGGCGCCAATTTCGTTCTGACTGGTGATGTGACAGAATTTGGAAGAAAAGAAACGGGCGACCAGCAACTATTCGGCATTCTCGGACGTGGCAAGACCCAAGTGGCTTATTCCAAGGTGAGTGTCAATGTGGTCAACGCGCTGACCTCGGAAGTCGTGTTCTCCGTGCAGGGTGCCGGCGAGTATGCGTTATCGAATCGCGAGATCATCGGCTTCGGTGGGACGGCCAGTTATGACTCCACACTGAACGGCAAGGTGCTCGATCTGGCGATACGAGAAGCCGTGAACCGCCTGGTCGAAGGCATAGAGCGCGGCACCTGGAAACCGGAAAGCTGATGCGGACATCGAGCATGCATCGTATCATCCGCCGCCTCTCATGCATCGTAGCCGTCATCATCCTGACCGCCTGCGCCAATCAGCACGGTCTCTATCAATGGGGAAGCTACGAAGATCAGGTCTATGCCCTGTACAGTTCGCCCGGCAAATCCTCGCCGGATGAGCAAATCGCCAAGCTGGAAGCTGATGGCGAAAAAGCGCGTGCACAAGGTCGCAGTCCGCCTCCAGGCCATTACGCGCATCTCGGTTATCTGTACTTCCAGACCGGCAAGCTTGATCAGGCCATCGCATCATTTGAAACAGAAAAAGTGCTGTTCCCTGAGTCGCGTCCCTACATGGACAGGCTAATTGGCAGAATAAGGAAGTAAGGAATTCTGATGAAACAACAACTTTATCGTTCGCTGCTGATCGGCCTCGCACTGATACTCGGCGGCTGCGCCACTGGCAGCTCGTATGACTACACGGCTTTCAGACAAAGCAAGCCGAGATCCATCGTCGTACTCCCACCTTTGAATTTGTCGCCAGACATACGCGCGACTTACAGCATGCTGGCAACCGTCACGCGGCCACTCGCTGAGTCCGGTTATTACGTACTGCCCGTCGCGCTAGTGGATCAGACTTTCCGCGAAAACGGTGTGACCGAACCGGGAGAGATGCATCAGATCCCGCCGGGAAAGCTGGCAGAGATCTTTGGCGCTGATGCCGCGCTGTACATCACCATTGAGGAATATGGCGCCAAATACATGATCGTCAGCAGCGAAGTGATTGTCGCCGCCAGCGCCCGATTAATCGACACGCGAAATGGCCAACTACTCTGGGAGGGCAGGGCTCGAGCCTCCAGCGGCGAGAACCAGGATTCCAGTGGCGGGCTTGCAACTCTATTGGTGAAGGCACTGATCAGCCAGGTAGCCAACAGTATCGGGGATCAAGGATATCCGGTGGCACAGAGAACCAGCTTTCGCTTGCTGACGGCCCGCCCAGGCGGACTACTGCCTGGGCCTCGTTCACCCGAGTATGCGAAGGTGGTGGGGCAGTAAATTGCTGAAGCCCAAAATATAGCCGCTTGAGCGGCTATGTTGACGGCTGTTTCGTAGCCTACACCCAGCGTGGTGCAACAAGTGGGGCAGCGGTCCTGCTTACTTCGCACCCATCAAAGCCACCGTGGTGTCCAGCATGCGATTGCTGAAGCCCCACTCATTGTCATACCAAGACGAGACTTTTACGAGGTGGCCGGACACTTTGGTCAGCGTCGCATCGAAATTTGACGATGCCGGGTTGTGGTTGTAGTCAATCGACACCAGCGGGTCGGTGTTGTAGGTCAGGA
>Ga0315902_10001118_pt1 | contig 43480 bp, 53 predicted proteins | sample LakEriMetagenome_9_FD_203523 | JGI IMG/M metagenome (GOLD analysis project Ga0315902, IMG submission 203523) | Freshwater fungal communities from buoy surface, Lake Erie, Ohio, United States - Buoy 12 MA117 | ecosystem: Environmental > Aquatic > Freshwater > Lake > Lake biofilm | place: USA...
TGGGAGATGTTAAAGCAATATCAGCCGTACTTATTATGTTACCGCCTTTAATACCGCTTTCAGTTCTTCTAACTGCTTGAGCAGCAAATCTATAAGTTGTACTTGGCTTTAATACAAGCGATAAATCACCCGTTACAGCGTTTGTAGCAAAAGACTGAACTGCTGGAGATATGGTTCCTCCATTTTCTTTTGCGTATATAAGTATAAAATCAGCCGGTATTGAGCCGGGAGAGTAGGTATAGGCTACTTTTGCTACTATATTTCCATCTGCAGTTGCAGATTGAGTTATAGTTGGAGTGCTTGGATCGCTAGAAGGCGAAACATTTTGCCTATAATTTGTTGTACCAGTAAATGCGTTATTTGCATTATCTCTTACAGTAGCCGCAGGGCTGCCTGCAATTAAGCCTGTATAGTTGGGAGATGTTGATGTATGAGTAGAAACAGCACTAAAAGTAGTGTATTTTCTTCCACCTTCCGCTCTTCTATACGCTCTGACGGAAAAGTTATACTCCTGACTTGGCTTTAGAGTAAACTGTACGTTTCTAGTAGTAGCGCTATCAGTTGTATCAAGCGAAAAACCTTTGTGATCATTAGCCGGAGAGTTTGCGCCAGTAGGGCCTTCTTTATAATACACTATTACGCCGTCGGCTAACACACCAGCAGGAGATTGTGTATAAGTAATTGGAACTGTTATAACAGAATTACCGTCCGCAGTAGCAGCACTTGTGATGCTACCAATAGTAGCATTATTACTCGGAGCAGTTTTAACACGTAGTTCAGTCGTTCCTGTAAATGCATCTCCAACAGCAGCATTATTTTGAATAGTAGTAGTATCTGTTTTTAAATATTCAGCAAGATATCCTTTGCTAAGCTGTACCCGAGTTGCATAAAAACCACTTCCAGGAGAAGCGCTCGCGTATAGCTGAGTACCATCGTCTAGTGACGTTCTAAGTAAAGGGTATGTTGATGCTGCAACAGTAGCAGGAACTGTAGTAATATAAATTCGATATACTTTTGAAGCGCCAATATTTCCTACTTCAAAAATTCCTGCGTCAGCTACAGTTGCGCTATTACTGAGAACAAGTCCGGCCGATAAATCAAAGGTAGAGAGCGGCCAGTTATTTGGCGACCAAGGATCTGTCGCTAAATACATTACGTGTCTAACTCTTTCTCCTTTCATTACATTAGCGGATAGTGTAACTCTATCGCCCACTGAGATAGAGGGAAAAGGAGTTGGGGCAATTATATCATGATAAGCAGATGTCGTAGTATTTTCATACACTTTCCAAAACTGTGTGCTACCGTCAAGATATAAAATACCGGGCGACACAGAAGCTGACCCAAAGGTCCAAGCCGAAAGATTTTCAGATTGAGTTATTAAATTACCCCCAATAGCACTGGTTGGATCTATTAATACTTTTGTGGGGGTAGACCAGTCTCCGCTGTTAACAGTATCCGTCGGATCAGTTGAAAATGCTGTTGCCGATACAGCCCACAGAGGTAAACCATTTGCACTCGGTATAGTCTTACTCCAACCGTTTGTAGGAGTCCAAGCAGAACTACTAAAAGTATAAACAATTGTGCCAGGAGTTGTAGAAGGCGCAAACGCAGATCTAATATATGCGGTTAATACTGCAGTACTAAATCCGGCGGCGCCAGGGCTTCCGTCCGTTCCATTTTGTGAAAGTAATTTTGCTGCTTGCCACTCATTAGAGTTTATTGTGTCTGTAGAAGCACTATTGCTAGCTGTGGCCAGAGTAACCCATAAATACGGATTTGTGCCTGTAAAAGAGGGAATAGCAGAGAACCAACCAGTGTTTGGACTATTTATACCGCCAGTTGAGAAAGTGTAAGTAATAGGATCAGCCGGCATAGTAGGGCTTGTCGTATTTGTTGTTCTTTGGTACAAATATACAGTTGCTACATTTGTTCCTGGGCTACCATTAAGTCCAGGAGTTCCCGCTCTTGACTTTGCAATGTTGAATACTTTATCAATAACGACGGAACCATTAGCTGCGTTAGTAGTAGCTCTTAATGTAAAACTTTCCGAATCTGTAGACCACGCAGTTCCAGAAGGGCTATATATACCCGTAGATGCGCCTATAGCTAAAGTGAGCCCATTTCTAGTAACAGAAGCTATTGGGCTAGGCGTGCCAGTACCACTTAAAATACCATAGCTAGTTCCTGCTCCAGTGCTTATGTCGGTTATACCATTAAATACTTTAAATATCCCATTGCCTCCCTCATATACGGGGCTGCCTCCGGAAGAATTAGTAGTCGATACAAAAGCCTCGTTAGTAAGATACCCTACTTTTGCGTTAGTACCATCAAACAATTTTACTAGAGTAGTTTCGTCAGTAAAAGAGCCGGATACACAGCGCACTCGGAAGGAATTACCCGTAAATCCTGGCGTGGCCGGGCTTACCGTATAAGTCTGAGTAGTAACGGATGCTGGGCTCCAAGCCGAATTCGTAGTATTATAATACTGCCAATTATATGTAGTTAGCCCGCCATATAATTCAGCGGATAAAGTTATTTGTGCAGGAACAGATGTAGTAGAGTCAGAGGAGTATCTAAATGCCTGATCTCCCGTAACAACTATATACTGGGCGGGGCTGCCACCAGCTCCAGCGGTACCAGCGTTAGTTTTAACTAAAGATTGTATTCTTTTGAAAGAAGGTATCGAGGTTCCATTCTGTCTAGTTCCGCTAATATTATAGTCTATAGAGGCAGTACTAGAGGTTATTGCCGAATGATTACCTACAGTCAAATATCCTGAAGTAGCCGTAAGAGATCCAGTAGTTATATTTGTCGGACTAGCGATAACAGTCCACTGTCCGGCCGCAGGCGCCGAAGCTACATATGTAAGCTCCGTGGAGCCTTCGTAAAGTCGTATAGTAGTACCTGATCCCGCATAGCTTGTTGGAGAACCCGTTGAGTCTGCTGGTATTGAATGTGACTCATTGCTTATAATTGTTGTAAGAGCGTTAGAGCCGCTAGCTAACCCGTATACAGTAACAAAATCAGAAGCAGCTACAGTTGCGACGTTTCCTTCGTGGGCGTCTACTTTAAATTGGTAAGCTGTATTTACTGGGGGTATTCCAGAATATGCTGATAGAGAATTATCGGTGCTTCTAGCTTGTATTTCTACAAAACCTGCTCCGATATCTCTATAGAAAGTATAGTGGGGGCTTGTAATATTTTGTGTAGTTGCAGTTATATTGATACTGGTTGGGGTTGCCGCACCAGTTACACTATAATTTATTGCTTGCTTGTCAATAGTTGCTGAGACAACCTTACCTGCCGAAGCTATGGAAGCTGCGGAAATACCGGCGATATTAGCAGTATAGTTACCAGCTATCATAGTTCTAGCGGTTTGGTTTTGTGGAGAACTAGCTCTTACTCCATCTTTAGTTACTCGAGCAGAACTAAAAGCAAACGTATACGGAGAGCCTGGTACTACATTTATTCTTGCGGAAGAAGCTACTCCGGAAGATGGGTTTACTACAATACAAGGATTTGCTGGAGATACCGTTCCGCCACCCTGCTTGTAAAATATAACATAATAATCGGCTACCCTATTTCCGTCAGTATATGTGTAATCAATATTTACAACCACATTACCGTCTTGAGTAGCTATACCTGTATTTGGGCTAAAAACACTTAAAGTGCCATTAGGTGATGCAGGGTCTCTAAAGAAAATAGTATCGTTAAATGCAGTTAAACCACTAACGGCATTTGAAGCTACAGTAGACGCAGGGCTACCAGCAATACTACCAGTGAAATTAATTACGGAAGACGGTTGAAAATTTGGCATTATATAAACCTCATGCTATCAGTGTTGGAGACCCAAGCAGTACGCCGTTCTCGCTAATGTTTGTATTTACGGTTCTATAAGGCTGAACCCAACCGTTATAAAAATAATTTGAAGTTAAATTACTAATTTGATACTTATACTTACAAAGTACCATTCTACCAGAATTAGCATTGTATGTTCCTGTCGGAGTGCCAGACGCGGTAAATGCAAAAGTATTTGTTCCATTTGGAGAAACAGTAAATACAGCAGTCCCCGCAGTATTAACAAACGGCATTGGAGATGCGCTACCTGAGCCTGTTTTTGCGCCTATTATTTTAATAGTATCGCCATTGGATAGATTGTGTGGGCCTGCAGTAGTAACATTTATAGCTGTTCCTACATATGTAATATTCGAAATCGGCACTTTTTGATTGGTAGGAATACTGTAGGTGGACACTGCTTTTACAAAGTCATTGTTAGAAAGAGGCGATATGTCAGTAGAACTATTAGTTGACCAAAAGTATACCACAAACCCATCAATAGACGCAGGATCACCAGTCCAATTCCAATTTAAATTAATATTGGCTGTGCTATCCGCGTTAATTCCTACCAATGATATACCAGTTGGACTTACCACAGAAGGTGCTATTGCGCTAGAATTATTATCGTTTGATGCATTATAATTTCCAAGGTCTACTGGAATAGTAGTAGCTGAATCGCCAGTTGTTCTACTTGGCTTCCATATTCCCCCAAGGAAGGGTAGGCGCGCACTTACTGGTCGCATCCAGTAATAATATGTTGTAGACTGAGTCAAGCCAGTATCGGTAATAGTGTTACCAGCAGTAGTGCCTACTTTTGATGCGCCATATTGGTATATCTGAACTTCATCTCCAGGCTCTAAGTTTGATATTGTTTCGAGCTGAATAATATCATTTGTGCCGTTATCTTGTTTACCTAAAATAGAAGAATTAAAAAATCCTTGAATTATTTTAAATTCATCTCCAGCCCGCTGGCCTGCAATTGGCGTTGATAAAACAACTCTATCAATTTTTTTATCCAAAATACCTGAAAGTGTTTTAACATCCTGAATGGTTACCATATTATCTCGGGTAACATTATAGAATATGTCGCCAGGTCTAGCATAGCTAAAAGCTCCGTCTGGGGCAGTGACTAATGACGGAGAAACATTACCGGGTAAGAAAGTAAAAATACTATCTCCAGTTGTTTGTCCTGTAATAGCTGGAGAGACCGTTACTCTGCTAACTGTATTAGGAGAAATAGAAGCATACGCATTTCTTGTCATATTATAAAGTATATAAGATGAAGTAACCCCAGAGAAACCATTTGTGACCACAACTTGACTAGTACTTGTAGACGCTTCTGCCGTTTGTACTGTTGGATGAGTGTAAGACAGTTCTTCCACAAATGAAGTCATGCTAGAGCCAGGTATTACAAATACTTCGTCTCCCGCAGTTTGGCCAGTAATTACTAAAGACGAATTGGTTGTACCTACTAAAGTAACTTGTGTGTTACTTATTTTTTCCAAGATTACTGCACTTGTGTTTCTTGTTGCATTAACAAGAATATCACCCTTCAGCGAAGATGTAAATATAGATGTGGTACAAGTAACGCCTGCAGGACTCGATCCTCCAGTTGTAATTCCAATAATTGGATGAATATGCGTAGATATTGATGACGTGTAAACCTCATCTTTATCAAAGAATATTACTTGGTCTAAGTCTGAAATATTGGGGCTGTGGTTTGGGCCAGCTATAATATTTAGTACTCCCCCAGCTTTAAGGTCTGCAGATATTACTTCTGCAGCCTTTCCTTTTGTGATATTAACCATTAATGACTTATTCGGGGTAGGGATATAATCTGGATTATCATAGTTTAATACGTTAATAGAATCAGTATTAAATTGTTCTGTTAGAAAATCTATGGAGTATTTATATAGTTTTCTAGCTTCTCTATTAGAAGACTGATAATAAGCAATAATATCATTTGCAGTTTGACCAGTAATTGCTGGGCTTATTGTAAAAGCATTAGTAGGACTAACTACTTGAACTATAGAGCCTGCATTTCTCGACCGATTTATAATAACATCTCCAGCTTGAATATTTGTAATTGTGTCAGGGGATGTAACTATTATGTTAGTAGAATTTGTTGCGCCTATAGTTCTAAAAGTTTTTTGTCTTATTACGCCTGAAGCCTGAGTTTGATTTAATTGTACTCCAGCTATACCTTTATATGAATATACTATATCCCCTTCAGTCTGAGAAGGAATGGAAGCACTCGGAGAAATTAATGTTATCCACCTATCTTGAATATTTTTTGATTGTGTAATGCCTGCAACATTTACAGTTACTCGTCTAGTGGTATTAACAAGCTTATCTCCAATGTTTATATTTGGTTTTTCAATTGTATTCAAAACAATTCGACCGGGAGATGTTGCCGGTCCTCCAGTAGTTGGAGAAACTGTAGTATATTTTATATATGGGTATATTGGTACTTCTACAAAGTACTGATCCGGGCTAGCAGTAAGAATGGTTTGATCAAAGCCATTTAATTTAATTGAGTTTGTACCATAATTAATTCCGGAAATAGTTGGACTTAAACTAATAGAAGTTCTCAAGCTATTAGAAGAAGATCTCCAAAGTTCATATTTAATAGGATCATTAGGAAAATTATCGTCTGGCCACGAATTTGTAATATAATCAGAACTGAATTTTGTCTGGCTAAAAGAATCAAAATTATTTTGTGGCATTATCTCTTTAATTCGAAGAGGTCCCAGAACGAGAGGCTCACTAACAGATGCGTTAATAGTATTCAATGAATATACTTTAAAGTAATATACCCCAGAACCAACATTACTATATACAAAAGAAGTATTAGTTCCACTATATATAACGTTATTACCTGTAGGAGTTGAAAGCTCTAGACGATACTGAGTTCCAGAAATATATCTGTCAGATCTCCAACTAATTGTAATATCATGTTTTATCCCATTAAATTTTGAGCTTAAAAATCCTTCTGAAGGCCCAGGAGTAAATAATTTTAATGGAACAGGTTTATACTGTGGAATAGGGGCGTATTCTTCTATAATATTGTATTTATCAGGGTAGTGCTGAAGTGCTGTTATTTCATACTCATATGCATTATTTTCTACTACTGAGATAACTTTGTATACTGAAGTATTTTCAACATCGCCAGCTTCGGTATAGCTCAACCCCCAAATATTGCCAACAACAGGAATTGGAGATATAGCAGTAGTGGGAGATAAATTTAATACTGGTAAGGTTGGAACTGTAATTGAGTAAGAAGTGAGAGTAGGTCGTAAAGTAGTTCCAGTATTAATTGGTGCTGCTGTTCCTTCATCTACAATATAATCTCGAGCTTTTGCAGTTTGCAGCCATAAAGAAACTCCCGTAACTCCAGAAGGGACACTTATAGCCTTATCAAGAGTAACATAAGAAGAAGTCGCAGAAGTGACTCTACCTGCAGCTCTATATTGTTGACGATATGAGTCCTTAATCTTAATTAAATTACCGGGAGTTACTATTCCTCCCTCCATTCCTACTACGAAAGTAACTGTTTCAAGCTCAAACTTTTCAGTAGCAAGAATATGTCGACCGATTCGGCGAGCTTGTCCACGAGATGTACAACCAAACCCATCTAGTTCAATTTCTCGGTAACCATAACGAGCAATTCCGTCATAATCTTCAACGTACTCTAATTTTTCAGAGTATAAATCACTTGGGTCTAACCATTTTATAATAGCTACAGTATGCCTTGCTTTTATGCTTGAAGATGAGTAGTTAAAAGCCCCTCCTACTACGTTTGAATTATTATACAGATAGGTTGGTATTGCGGGTCTATCTTGCATAACTTCAAGAGTACCTTGTTGAAAGAATACAATACCTCTAAATAGTGCCGCCATTCTCTGAACAACAGAGTAAGCCTCTTCCCTTGAAGAGATAAGCATATTACATGTAAATCTAGGCTCTTTAATAGCCGAGTTACCTGAAGCCGCTGCGACGCCACCTATTTTTGCCTCTTTTGTGTCACAAAAAGTATAGCTGTTCGGAAGCCTGCCAGGACGAGTATCCGGGGCTACAGCATCACAGTACTTTGCAATTTCGTAAATTTTCCATTTATTTAGTAAGCTAGAATCAATATAATTTCCGAGGCCATACCTAGTATTTGTTACAAGATCGTAAAAACACCAAGCTGGATTATCTGTCCAGTAATTTTCTTTAAAGGTACCGTCCCATTGACCACTATAATTTCTTTCAGTTACTTTTCCTTCTGCGTCAAACTCAAGTGTATAATTACTTGGAACTTTTACCCTAAGAAGTTTAAGGTCATACATTCTTTGTGGTATTGACCCATCAAAATTATTTGAATCAATAGTAAGACCAAGTAATGTCGTATAAGGATGAGTAAACTGATTTCGAGAGTAAATTGAATAATTTTTTAGATACATTCTATTATGGGCTCGTTCATTTTCAGAATCAGCCCTAAATTTTGTAATACGAAATAAAATTATATCATCTACTTTATTAGCTTCACTATAGTTTTGAAGATCTTTTGGTGTTGACCACCCCGGAGGAAGTTCAACTACAAAAGTCCATTCAAAAGGAAAATTTGTAAGCTCAAGATTACCTTGTTCAAAAGTAACTCTTGATACCCAAGTCCCAGTACCGTCTGATTTATTATTTACTTCAATACGAAATCCAATGTCTGTTCCGTCTCTTCCACCACTTTTCTTATATCGGAATATTCCTTCTGGAAAACTAAAAGTAAAAGCTACCGCCTCCACAGATGGATATGCCCCATCAGAATCATCTCGAATTTGTACTTGTTGAATAATTGAATTATTTAATAAAAGCTCATCTCTAAAGTTAGGGGCTTTTACAGCTCCAAGAAGAGTATACTGGGAAAGAACTGATTGGTCTGAAGTTCCATTACGAAACTCCTGACGAAGATTAGAAGTATTAATACTGCCTGCGTAAGACTGAACCGGAGTGCCATCTAAATAAATATACTTAAGAGGCTCATTTGTTGGCCATCCTTCTATTGGTCCTTCGCAAATTGCATCAATTATTTGGGTAGTTACAAAAGTTCCTTCCTTGCCAGTTGTACCGCTGTTGGAAGCAACAGCTTGAGCCCCAATACTGGAGGAATAATTCACACTACTACTAGTTGAACTATTATTTGTATTTCGTCTATCTCTTCCATCCCCTCTTGCCATTATAAATTACCTATGATTTATCATAGCATCTCCAGTATATGAGCCGGCAATTCTTACCGGCTTATAAACTGGGGTTGCAATTGTATTACCCGAAGAGGTTGTGTGAGCTACTACCTCATATGTGCCATTACCTAAATTTACTTCATTCACGGAAATAATCTTAGCAATTTGTTCAGCTGTATAGCCGGGAACCGATATTAAGTTTGAAACAACATATCCATCATCCTTTACTGTTCCTCCGGCAATATCTTCGGCCGGGCCTATATTAAGAGTATGGTCTTTACTAGTTTCTGTATCTGTATCATAATATGTCCAAGCCTTTGAAACTTCCGTGTAGCTAGAAGTAAATGTAGCTGAGAGAACAATACTTCCTACCATCATACGCCCATATCCTACTGGAATTGGCATGCCCTGACCTATAATATTATCTGTATTGGATAAAGAGGAAGACTCTGGGCCTCCTCCATCCGGCCCATCAGGCCCCGCTAATAGAGAGGATACTCCGGCCATCAATAAACTAAATCCGATTGCCTTTACTATAAATGTACCCCCTGCGGCTAAAGCTTCTGGAAGAAATGCCACGATTAGCTCTGGCCTAAATATTAAAACAGCCGCTAATATGATCAATCCAACAGTTTTTAAAAATCCGGCTCCGCCAATGACCGGTACAATATCTATAATTGAATCTGACTTAAGAGGGAGTAAACATCCCCCTATCTCTTGAGCCTCTGCATCTACTAAGATGTTATAAGTCCTCATGTCTTTAATAAATTCTTCCGTAAAATCATCAAAGTTTGCTTGTAAAGCATCAATTACTTCACGAACAGTAGAGGCTGCAAATTTAAATTCGCTCCCATATTTTTCTTCTAAATGTCCGTGAAGTCGAACTGTAAGCATGTTTCTTCCTTTGGAGTTATGTAGTATAGCGTGCTTGGCAGGCTAATTACTAAAAACGGTATATTTATTCGTTTACAACTAATTTTATCTTCTGCTGAAGGTTCCCCGCCTTCTGGATGTGAGTGATATATACACTCTATTTCCTTTTTATACTTCAGAAAATGTAATGGATGAATCATCCATGTTTCTTTTTTATCTTCTGCAATATTCTCAAGTTCAATTATTTCGCCAGATTTAAGTATAAAGCCACAAATTTCTTCATCTGTAATCTTTGACTTCAACTCTTTAAATAGGCTTTCCGTAAAGTCCAGCACTGGGGAACCCTCCAAAAGGTAATGCTCTTGTACCAAATCTTAGTTTACAAGAAGTTAATCTTTTTCCGCAGCGATCTTCTGCCGCAGTTAGCACAATTCTATCGTCTTGGTCAAAATATTGTGAAGTTATTATCTGAGATACCGATACAATAAGGTCATTAGTACCACTTGCTCCGCCTAAATAAGTACCATCTATAGTAAGAATTTCTCCCGGTGCACTATAATTTGCTCCGGGGGCAGTTACTACAATAGTTGCAGTAGAGTACGAAGCACTTGCTGCAGTAACTGTAACACTAAGACGAATTCCTCTGCCAGCTAAACTCGAGCTTTTAGTTGCGACATCTTTGTTGGTACCAACAGGAGTAGCCCCCGTTATTCCAGTAGCAGTTTGGCTTAAACTTACTTTATAAGTCCCTATCCCGCCAGTTGTGCCAGTTAATTGAGATACAATTCTTGTTCCAGCTACAACACTTCCACCTGTTAAAAACATTCTTGCTCTAATAGTCCCACTTGTAAGAGTTGTAACTGTCATAGTTGTGCCACTAATTGTAGCAGCAATTACTGCCGGAGCACCTGCGCTGCCTGAACTATAAGTAACTGTCTTCGCCCCATTGTACGCCCAATTACAGGGGTCTGCCTTATAAACCCACGGGCATACATTAGCAACTACTTGACGACGAGGTATCTGTACTCCTTCTACATCCCATGCTGGAGCAAGTTCATAAGTAATTTGACCAGGAGTTTCTTCTGACATTCGATCAATTACATAAACATCATCTGGAAATTTTGCATTTGGATCTGCTGTTGGATTGCCGAGGGTTGCTCCAGTTGTTTGATATATGGTTGGAGTTAAGGTTGGATTACTTACAACCTCTAATTGAGCCCCCCAAGCGTATATACCTGTAGTTATAGTATTACCATTTGTTGGGCTAACACCTGCGTATGATACCCCAGTAGGGTTAAAGTCATTGTCTATATATACATAATATTGAGGATTTAAAGCACCGGACATTGTAGAAAAAGTTACCCAGCAACGATACCAGCCATTTCCAACATTCTGTATTCCAGAACTTAAAACAGTTGGGCCAGTTGTTCTAGTGACAGAACTTACAGTACCATTTATTAAATCAAAAGTTTTACCACTTAAATTTGTATCGGTTTTACTTGAAGCAAGAAGAGCGGCATATTGTCTTTCCCCCGCTTTTAGATACATTGAAAAACATACGGAGGTATTATTTGCGAGTCCAGTTACTGGTTTAAGTACAGTATGGGAAGTATTCGTCCCATTTGATTCATATACCTTATCCGCGGTTAATGTTCCATTTGGAGCTACAGCGACATTCGCAGCGACATTCGCATTTGATTGAGTCCAAGTATTAAAAGCTTCTGAGTTAACAAATAAGTTTCTTGTTTTAAAATTTGCACTATCAAGAAACTTTACAAGGGTACGAATTCTTCGTATCTTTGCGCCTACAAGATTTGCGTATGCTTTATTTAACTGAGTAAATGCGAGATCATGATTAGCAACTGTAAGTGTTGGGCGCGGAATTTCTCCTGAAGAAGAAAATTGAACTCCTTCCATTTGAATCGGGCGGCCAGTAAATTTTGCTCCATTCCATTCAACATTTGGGCTCGCAGTTCCATAGTTTTCATTGTATCCATTATGAAACCTATATACTGTTGGACTAATAGTAGGGTAATAAGATTGAAGCGGGCTAAGCTCTAGTTGAAATAATTCAACCACAGAAGAGGGATTATACTTATATAATTCTTCTAATACTGAATTCTGTGGAGAAGCCATTATTCGTATACCCTTTCAAAAGTAGCAGTTAACGTGCCGACAGAAGAACTATTTACCCCTGTATGATATAAAGTGCTCGCATCCCAATTTCTACAAATTACTTTTACCTCCGACTCTCCGGGAGGCTGAAATGTAAATGCAGTATTTCCTCCTTTTGTTTCAAGAAAGGATACCATATTAAAAATATCAGTGAATGAGCGATTGGCAAAAGTAAGGCTCCAACTTTCATTCATATAGTTGATACCGTCTTGAGCGCGCTGACTATATCCATCGCCAAACTTTACTTCACGAATACGTGGAGCACTTGACTTGCTCAAAGATCTATCTGGAGTGTATGTCCAATCTGGCATTATCTTCTACCTTTATATAATAGACCGCCTGGTCTTTGCTGATTGAATATTTCTTGTTTTACTGCATTTGAAATAGCAACTCCAAGCCTACGAGTTTGATCCTCTGTGTTATCTTTTCCTCCAGCTGAAGTTTGAGTTTGGGTCTGGCCCCCTTCAATTGCAACGTTTACGGAAATATTATTTACATTTCCTCCGCCATTGCTCATTGTAACTGGAATTGAACGCCCATCAGGAAGAGGAACATACGCCTCTGGGCGTGAGCCTTCTCCGAACATTGCTAGTTGTGGGCTTCTTGCTACCCCACCTCTTGCATATCTTTGAAGAGGTGTGGGGCCCGCTGAACTCATAATGCCCCCCTTAGCAAAACCATAGTTAGACATACTTGTAGCATCAGAAGGTAAGCTCCCACTAGGAGTATAGTTCAATTTAAACCCCGGCCCATCTGTGATAGCAGGCCCGCCTGAGGCGCCACTAGGAGTACCTCCTGTTGGGGCAAAACTTCCTATAGCTTGACCGATAGCTTTTACAAGCGCGTCTCTTTTTCCTTGTTCTTTAGCCCTTTTTGCGGCGTTAAGCATCATATCTATGCCCGCCTGAATTTTTATAATTAGACTACTTAATAAATCCTTAGTAGTATAAAATAACTTTTCTATAACACTAAAAATAGTTTTACCCGCATTATCAATATGGTCTTTAAGTATGCTCCCACTATTTTTAGTTTGGTTAATAATTCCATCACCACTCTGTTTCTCTTGGCGCATAGAATCTTCTGCTTTTTCAAGTATTTGTTGATTTATATCGCAGCAAGAACTAGCAGTTTGTGGTATGTTTGATTGGGGTATATTTGAGTCAGTTATAACTGGTCTGGATGCAAAGGGGTCGTTTTCTGAAAGCATATTACTGCCACAACATTTAGCGGTATTCTCAGCAATTTGCTTAAGATATATTAAGCTAGAGTCTAAATGCTCTACTGCTTTTGGTATGCCAGTACTCTCGTTTACTGCCTCTTCAGACGCCTTAGCAGCTCTTTCTTGCGGACCAACTAAAATTTTTGATAAGTCTTCAAAGCCGGGTATTTTGAGCTTTTCAAAAATAGCTCCAAATCCTGCAGCGATGCCTTCTTTTAATTTAGCTTTTGCTGCTTCCGCTAAACCTTCTTTGATACTATTTCTTAAAGCATCGCTAATTCCTTTAAATACATTCTTGCCTTCTACAATTGCATCAATAAAAGCATCCGCAGCAGCATTTACAGAGTTATAGAATATATCTGCGAGTTCTTGAGTAATTGATTTTGCATTTTCAAGAGTCTTAATAAAGTTTTGACCAATTGCTTCTGACACATCCTCCCAAGAGGTAGTCATCTTCTGCGTCCAGCCGAATACTTTTTCGGCTGCTTCAATTTGACCTGCACTTATTTCAGAAATTTGAGCGGCAGCCCCCGACGTGACTTCATCTTTTGCAGCTTTTGCTGCTGCTGGCAGCATTTCGCCTGCTTTTTTAAACGTACCAGATAAAGTTTGCTCAAGAGTATTTAGTCTCCCTAGCTGCGCGGTATCGCCCTCTTTTTGGGCAGTAGACTTTAATAGCTCTAAGTCACTCTTCATCTTAATTTCTTGAAGATGTAGTTGAGCCGCTAAAAGTTCAAATTCAAGATCAATACTAGCAAGTCTTGAATCTCTTTCTTGTAGGATAAGGGCTTTTCTTTTTTCTCCGAACTCTATCTCTAAATCCAATGATTGTTTTGAGGTAAGAGCATATTCGCCTATTCCCTTATTTCGTAAATTTGTTGCTTTTAGCTCATTTTCGCGAATAGTTCTTTCGCTATCTAACACAGAAGACTTAGAAGCCGTAATTCTATCTTGAATGTCAGAGACAGTTTTTAACGCCTCTATTTCTGCTTCAATTATTTTTACAGTATTTTCTCTAGCAGCATCCATGACTGCTACAGTTGCTTGGGTTACGCTAGCATCAACTTCTGATACTTGGGCAGCAGCAGCAGAATTAACTTCTCTAAGTTGAGCCCTTAAAGCCTCTGGAAGAAGAGCCGCAGCTTTATCAAATGTATTCGGCAACTCCTCTAATAATTTTTTTACTTCATATATTTCTTGGGTCGCGTTGAGCTTACCACTGCTTAATAGAGTTCTTAAAGACTCTTCTGTCTGTATTCTTTGAACTTTTAGTTGAGCAGCTAAAAGTTTATTTTCCATCATTATGACTTCTTTTTTCCTAGAAGCTTCTTCCTGTATTAGGCGCTTTTTCTTATCTGCAAACTCAATCTCCAGCTCTAACGTCTGCTGAGCAGTCATTTCAAACTTATTCAAAGATTCATTTTTAAAATTTGCGGTTTTTAGCTCGTTCTCTCTTATCTTTTTCTCATTATCAAGAGCACTACTTCTAGCCGAAGTTATTTTATCTTGTAAACTACCAACCACATTCATCATGTCTAATTGACTTTGTGCTATTTCAACTGCAGCCTGTTCATAAGCTATAATAACGGATTTTTCCCTCTCAAGTCTATCGTTTTCTAATAGAACAAGTTGAGTTTCTCTATTAATATTTGCTTCCTGTAGCTGTAAATTAGCAATAGTATCATAATTGACTTTATCTAATCCACTTAAAAGTCCTCCTAAAGCGTCGGCCTCTTTGGTTAGGCCTTCTTTCCTCAACTCTTTTTGAGCTAACGTAATTTGTGCTTTAAGAATACCTAGTTTGGCTGTATTAACTTTTTCTTCAAGTCTAATTTGAAATATTTTTGCATCTTTTTCAGCTTCTATAGCTTTTTTCTTATCTGATTCAAATCTCTTAAATAGTTCTAATTCTTGTACTGCACTAACTTCTCCAGTACCTCCAGCCTTAAGGTTGGCATTTATCATTAGGGCTCTAGCATTTTCTTCATTTGCATTCATTAAGCTTTTGGCTGCGGTTATTTGCGCCTCTATAATAGAAAGAACTTCTCTTTCTTTATTTGCTCTATGCTCAATATTAGTAAGAACATCTTGAGCCGCTCGGAGCTCCGCTTCATTAATAAATTTTTGTTGCCTGAAAGTTAATAACTGTGCTTTCTTTTTTAATTCATTAAATTTTGCCTCAGCTTGTTCTCTTTCAATAGTACCCTCGGCTTGAGCATCCAAGAATCTTTTTGCTTCTTTAAGTTGAAGACCCATTAATTCAAATTCTTTACCAAAAGATTCTGTTTGTAGCCTATCTCTTTCTGCGGCGTTAGCTCTTGTAATAAAACCTTGCTCTTTTATTATCTCGTTATGAGCTTTTTCCATTTCTTGTATATGGGCAATAGTCGTGGCGCGTCTATCTAACTCTACTATAATTTCAAGTTCTCTTTTTAATTGTATTTGAATTTCGTCACTAAGTTTTTTTTCTGTGGCCAAAATATTCTCTTTTCTGTCCGCCACGCTCTCTAAAGCTCTTACTCTTGCTTCATCAATTTGTTTTTGGCTTGAGTCTAAAGCTATATTTTGTAATCCTAATGCTTTTAAGCTCTGATTAACAGCAATAGCAGCGTCGCCTTGATCCATGCCTTTTACTTTAATAGTCTCGAGATTGCGTATAGCATTCGCCTCACTATTAAGTTCTTTAAAATCTCGCGAAGCTTCTTTTAGTCCATAAAAGTTTATTTGTTGCTGGGATAAACCCTGCACAAGAGTGAGAGTGTTTACAAAACCTTCAGTAGCATTTTGGGCTCCTTCTAGAGCCTTAATTGAGTCAGATAATTTTTCACGAAGTGCAGTATATTCGGAAGTTACTTTCAGTTTATTTATATACTGAGTAAAGGCATCATTCGTATCCTTTACTGATTTGGCAAGATTTTGTTGTGCCTTAATTTTCTTATCCGCAACCTCTAAAAACTGCTCTGATATTTTTAAGCCTTGCTCTTCTGTAAGATTGTTTTCTTTTATGTACTCATTTAAATTAGAGTATGACTTTCCTGTTTGCCCAGTAAAGTTTTGAAATTCTTTTTGTAAAAGTGAATTAGACTCAATTTGAGTATTTAAGTTATCAGTAATCTTAGTTACAGAAGTACCCCACCAAGCACCCGAGGCAACGGCGGCTTGCTGTGCGTTTTTTAATTTATTAAATTCGGAAGATGCAGTTGAGACTATATTACTTTGTGCATCAATAAGCTGCGACTGACTAGTTATAGATTTAGAAGCTCCCAATACTGCCAGATTAACTTCTTTTGAATTTGTAGCTAGTTCTTTTGTAGCCTCGCCGGCCTTATCAAGACTGTCAGCATACACCTTTCCTTCGTCTGAGCGAAAAAGATTAAATAGCCAAGTAACACCCTGAATAAGAAGATCTAGAAAAAATAAAACTTGGCCAATAAAAGGTATAGCAGTAAATATACCTTTTATTGCTATTCTTGCGGTGTTGCCAAAAGATGTAAATGCGGCGCCAGCTCTTTGGACTGCTGCAGTCATACTTTGAAACGTAATAGCTGTACTTGTACCTGTTGCAGTAAGTCTTGCTCTAAAAGCGGTAAAAGTAGCTGAGGTAGAGGTTCCAAAATCTTTTATTGATTGCCATGCGGAGCTAAAGGCGCCAGATACTTGTGCTGTAAAAGATTCCCAAGTTATTCCACCCAGTTCCTTTTGCATAGTCTCTCTATAGGCTTTTGCATCTTCAAGAGACTTTGCAAATTGTTCCCTATAGTTTTTAAAACTAGGATCTTCGTCGAGAGAGCCAAGTCTTTCTGCGCCTTTAACTAAAAGGCTGGTTTTAGCTTCGAGAGCAGGGCCTTTTGCGCCTGAGGCGAGTGCAGCTCTTCTAGCTTCCGCTTCTATTACTTTTTTAAGTTCTTCGTGATAAGCTCTTAGTGCTACTAGTTGGGCTGTTTGCGAACTTACTCTTCCCGCCGCAATATCTTTCTCTTCTATGGCCACCCTTGCCGCTATGGATTTATTTACGGTAGTTTGAACTCTGCTCAACTCCTTAAGAGAATTTGCTTCCTCTAAAGCAGTATCTATTGCTTGCCCTCTTTTTCCAAGAACGCCCTCTAAACTAGCCATGCTGGCTTTTCTAGCTTGCACCTCTACTGCTGCTGCCTCTTTTTCTATTTCTGCTTGTTGAGAAGTTTTTACAGCTAACATAGCTGTGGCATTGGCCATCTGCGATAATACTGGAAGAGCCTGAGAAATTATTCCTTTTGACAATATTCCGATAAAACCCGCTAAAGCGAGTTTACTTTCAGCAAAAAAGCCAGCGACGGGGCCAAGTACAGTATTGAAAAAATTAAGTATTGTAGTACCTAGTTCCTGAAGAGTTGCACTTAACCTATCATACGGATTAGCATCAACATTATCGCCAATCGCACCAAATTTCTGTTCTCCTTCTGCAAGAACAGCATTCATAAATCCTTGGCGCTTTTCGAAATTTGTTAGTTGAGAAGCACTTTTACCCAGTGACTGAGCATATTTTTGGCTTGCTTCGTCAATACGAACCATGATTCCAAGTTCATCAAGAAGTTCTGGTTCAAGTTTTGTGGCACCCTTTACAAGTCGATTCATTGAATCTTGTACATCTCGTCCTAGTGCAACGCTTGTATTTGTTGCGACAGTACCGAGACGTTCAATTACGGAGGTATCAAATCCAGCCGAGGTTATTTGGGCCACCTGCCGCATGGAATCTTGAAGGCTTATTGAATACTTAGTAGATTCCTGCAAACCTTTAGAGAGAGATACCATTGAAAGGCCGCTTGCTTGGCCTAAAGCAACTAAACCTTGTGTTAGTTGCTCTACCTGAGCGGCTCTCTGAAGTGCCGCGAAAGCGGCGGTGGCGGCGAATAAGTTAGCGGCAAGAGTAGCGTATGCGCCGACGAGACCAGAAGATCCCGACATTGCGTCCCGCATTTTTGAGAAGTTTTTAGTAGTATTAGAAGAGGAGCCCGAGGCCCCTTTTAGTCCTCTATCAAAATGATCGTGGGCTTTTGATGCTTCATTTGCTGCTTGAGCATTTTTTCTACTGGCTTTTGTATTTCTATCTTGAGCACCAGTATTTTCATTGACGGCATCAGTTACTTGCTCAACTTGACGCTGAACAACTTTTACGTTTTTGCCTTCTACGACTACTTCTAAAAGTACCTTACCGTCAGCCATTATTTTCTCTTTAATTTGTCGTACGCACGCTTTATTTCTTGCTGAGAAGCTTTAATTGCGTGAGCGTCAAGCCTAGATAATATCTCCATCAACAATTCGACATTATCTATTTGATATAGTTTGAGATAAATAGGAAGATTTGTGAAATCTTTTCCGACGTACCCAACATCAGGGTATACTCGGTTTCCTAGTCTATCATAAATATTAAGCGCTTCAATTACGATATCAGGAAAGTCTTCAACGCCGGGAGGGCATTTCTCAGGGTCAATCTCTTTACCAAGTTCTTCCTGTATTGTAATATATCTTTCTTTTGACATTCCCGTAGCGGAATGTCTATGCCATTCCTCAATCCTCAGCCAGAGCAGTTCTCTCTGTTCCTCTACGAAAATTGGCAAGGTCAAAGACAACCTCGTTTACCCAAGTATCAAATTCAGTAGAGTTTTGAACAAGAATTTCTGCCTGATCGGCATCATAGGGAAGAGTAGTATTGGAGTCGTTATCTCCAAGATCTACTAAAAGTAGATCCTCAAGATATTTAAGTTTAAGACCCTTCCAGTCCTTAATAGTTGCTTCTGAGAACTCACGAATAAACTTCTCTTCGTTGAGAATTTCTTCTGGTTGGCGAGTCTTGCGATCGAATTTGGTTTGAACACAGCGCTTACGAAGCGCAATAAGTTCTTTACGGGATAGATTTGCTACTTTTACTTCAAATCCGGGGCAGCCGGGGAATTCAATCCAAGCTGTTTTTACATCACACATTAAATCCTGTAATCTCATTATATACCTCTATACATTAAAATTATTACTTTTTTTAAAATTCTCAGAAGCCAGCAAATACTGAAGGTTGCTGAGAACGTGTAGACCACTAACATTTTTGCCCTGAAGTGGTATAATGTGATCTACGTGGTACCCACTAGGGCAATTCTTATAAAATTCTTTTATGCTTTCCAATTCAGACCAGGCCGTAGTTCTTTGTAATTTTGCTGCCCTGCGCCTAGCCTCTACTGCATTTTTTGTTGGTTTTACATAGTCTCGGTAGTCACATTCTTTACAAATATACCTTAACCCATTAGTATTGTAGGAGGACACACTAAAATTTTCTATTGATAGTACTTTTTCGCAATTAAAACAACTTTTTAATCCATGCAACTTCAATATCCAATTTTTTATTCTCACATGTTTTGGTTTATCGGGAAAATATTTTTTCGCAAATCTTGTAAGAGTATCTTGACTAATTCCTGCTTCATTTACGCCATATATTATAGCGTCAATATAACTCTTTCTTTCCTTTTGCGTATACAAAGGGATATTATTATCTATCAAATATTTTTCTATAAGTTCTTTCATAAAAAATTAAATGTTTAATTGCACAAAAAGTCGGGAGGAGAAATTCCCCCCGACTTTTCGTATTATACCCAACGTCAAGTTCTTTGTCAAGAATTATTTTTCGTTAGGTCTTAAACACCATAAGCTATCGTAGCTTCGTTTGTGCCATCAAAGTTTCCAGAGGCTGGTAGGGCATGGAAATTTGCTTCCAGAGTAAACAACTCATCTGGGTTAATTGTTGGGATCTCAAGGTGCGCAGTTGGCAGGATCAGACTAAGTCTATTGCCTGTAGAGCCCCCGATATTAATTGTCATGGCGTGAGCATTTCGTATTGTTGGAATTGAGCCAGTAGCACCACCGCTTGATCCAGTAATCAGGTCACTCCATAGTTCTGCCGACTTACTACCACTAATATCAGTATCATAATAGCATGTAACCGTTCCGGAAATACTTCTCGTTCCGGTAATATTACCAATTGTTTGGTTTACCTTTCCAAGTTCTTCCGGCATCAGAAAGTTAATATTATTTTCAACTGTGAAACTCCCCCCAGTAATAACTATGCTATAGCTATCTGTAGCGCCTGAAGGGCTGCCAGGGTCATTATATGAAGCAAGCGTCATGGTCGACAACTTATTACGAATAAAATTAGACGTAGATGTCGTACCAGTAGTAATAGCACCAGTTATCTGAGAAGTACTGCGGGCAATAGACGTACCCATGCCACTCCACTGTGCAGTCGCAATTCCTTCGATATCAAAGTCAATTGTTACTGAAGAAATTTGAGCGTTTGCAACTGTAAATACTTCATAGTTAGCTCCTTCCTGAATCTGAAAAATAACAGAGTTACTTGCAGGAAAGTAAGAAACGTTTGAAGCACTAAAGTCAAAAGTATTGACCGTAGAAGACGTAATCGTATTTACGGCGTTTAATGCAAAAGGGCTCGTACTAGGAGATACACCTTGAGGAGAAGCACCGCTCGTAGCCATCGTGCTGCTATAAAAAGCTCCAGCTGCTCCGTTATAGGAGTCCGCACCCATTAACATTGCCCAAAGAACTTGTTCTGGCGCTATTGCTGTGCTTGGGTTTGTGCCCGATGTTGGACGAATATACGTGCTAAAGCTAAACTCTACGGGTGCGAGCGAGTCATTAAACATCACACGAGCACGTCTTGAAGTAAATCCTGCTTCATTTACAGTTACTTCCGTTGAATTTGTTGTTTGCCCAAAACTAAATCCCGCAAGAACCGGAATTTCCCAAGTATCCGAGCCGGGTGAAGTACCTAGTTGTGTTGGACTGCTGCCGTTGCCGCCGAGTCTTGCAAACATTTTTGCGTTTCTTTGTGAAATCAATGCCATTGGCTTGTCTCCGTAAGCTTTCGCTTCTTTGGTTTAATACCGAACTTCGCAAATTATTTCGCCGACACCAAGAGGCTCTAGGGCCCCTTCATCAGAATCAATACTCAGTATTGAAATCATTTGAGTTCTTTGAGTATTTCCATCCTGATCGACATACTCGAGCCATGTATTGGCTTCGAGAACAGTCTCAATGTCTTCTAATAATTTCTCTAGAGCAAAGACTGCGTTTTCCTCCTGTACATAAATTCTTATGGTTAGAGTAAGAAAGCGGTCTTTGTATCCGCCACCTTGATATTGGCGGGTTTCTGATCCAGCACTCACATGGACTGCCGGAAAGTCTTGTACTTCATCCCAGAACTTTAATCTTGGAAGTACATTTCCAAAAAGATTTGTTCGATAGGGTGAGTTACCGTCTATTAACTTGAGTTTATCTTCAATGGCTTTGACGATCGCCATACGTCGTGTTGTATAGTCTCTCGTTGCCATTTAGGTTCTCCTCGTGTAGAATCTTCCTACAATTAATTCTTTTGCTATTTCTCGAATTGACCGATTAATAAGTATTCGCGGGTCTCTCTGTGTTGAGCCTTGTGCAAAACCTGGCTCAAAGGTTTGATATGGTCCTTTTTGATACGTATAGCCAATAGAAGGAAATCCCTTTGGAGTTGGAATAACATCTGTTACTTCTACTGATCTTGCAAATCTTCCTGTACGATTTTCAAGGGCCGGAGTGCCCATGTTTTTGATTACAGTCATAGAAAGTCGGGCGTTAATTTCAGCTTTTAAGGCATTTAAATTGAGTACTGGCTCACTTGTTTGGGTAGAAACTGGTAAAGTTTTTGACTCAGTTTTAAAATCATTCTGCAATTCTGCTTTATTTAATTTAGTACGTTTACCAGATATTTCTTCTTTTTGCGTCTTTCTTCTGGATAATTTTAATTTTGTATCTATTGTTTTTGACTTAATTTTTTTATTTAAATTTTTTACAAAAGACGATACTACCTGCTTCGTAATAATATCTATTCTAGAATCAGAGCCTCCCCACGCAGCAGGGTTTCCTTTAATTTTATTTTTATTTTTCTTTATAGCTGCTTTTAGGCTCTTCCTTGCAACTTTTATTATTCTAGCTTCTTCTGTGGCTCCCCTAGATCTATTTAAACTTTTTGAGCCTAAATAAACAGCTACTATATTGCTTATATCATTAGATTTATAGTCAAGCCATACCTGTAAATTTAATACTTCTGCAATTTTTGCTTTTAAATCCCCGCCACCCTCTGCATCTTTCTCTAGGTCTTCTAATAATTTTGCTGCTGCTGCCTGTCTTCTTCTCTCAGCAACACTTTCCCCTTTTTTGTGTTCTAGATCAATAGCTCCGCTATTGAATGCTTTTTTCTCTTCATCATTTAAAGTTTTTCCTCTTTTTTTCGCTCTTTGAGATATAACGTCACCTAAATACTTCCATAGTTCCCTCATTATATCCCGATAGCCTTCTTTTAATACTGCAAAGCTTCCTGCTCTAACTTTTCTTCCTCTATATATTATATCTAGTCCTAATTTATTAATTTTACCGGCTTTAGTCTTAGCGGTAGTTGTAGTTATGACAGTAAATCTGTTATTTCTTATTGGAGTAACTTTAATTGATACTCCTCTAAAAGCTCTTCCTGTATCTTTATTAATTAAATTTAAATAATTCTTGTGTAATTCTTTTATAACGCCGGGAATTTTTCTTTTTATTATATTATAAATTCTTGTTTTTAATATCTTTTCATCCTCCCCATATAATTCATAAATTATTGGAAATTTCTTTCTTGCATTGCCTTTTTCGTCAGGAGCATATGTAAATAATAATTGCTTAGTAACCGCTTTTACTATCGTTGACGGTGTTATTGTTAGTTCTGTTTGTTCATAATCTAATTCTGCTCTCAAGTCTTTATTTAGGACTTTTAAAACATCTCTTAAAATTTCATTTAATTTTTGTCCACTCATACACGATAGAGATCAAGCACTCGGCGTATGTGGTCTGGAAAGCCAGGATCGTTGCGAATAGTAGAAACACCAGCGCCTTCACGGCTAGCAGAGCCAATGCTCTGACGCTCTTTATATTCGTCTTTGTGATAGTATGTAATTAGATCGGCAACAGCCAATTTCAAATCGTATGGAATTGTGGTGTAGCCAGCCGTATAAATTACTTTCACAGCGCCCACACCACGAGGCCAGTCTCGATAAGACCCGCTCTCCGTTGTGCGAAATACGCTTTCGCTTAAATTATCAAAATACCACTCATATTTACTATTAGTACCATTGGCAAATAACTCAACATAGCTCTCAGCTTGATTTGATCTTTCAAAAACACTTACAACTCCAATTACAGGAGTCTCAGCAAGTTGAACTGTATACGTGCTCCACTGGATATCAAAGATCTCAGTTTTGCCGGGAGAAGCCACATAAGCATCAAAATCCTGACCAGTATACGTGCGAACGAGCTTACTAGTTGCAGTAATTAAATACTCGAACTTATCATCGCTCGTAGTAGAATTAATGCTTTCCAGTAATTTATAATCGTCAAGAGTGATTAAATTTGCCATAGTATTAATAGTAAATATGAGAGGAGCCCCGAAAGGCCCCTCTCACTGGTAGATTACCAGGTAGCTAGAACGACTTGACCGGCCGTAGCGAACATACGGTCAAAGCCACGACGCTGCGTAGCAACAAGAATACGACGCTGGTTTTCAACATCATAGTCTTGCTCAACCGTAACACCACGAAGTACAGGTACAACGAAGTTACGGGTATTTACAGCAACAGCTGCTGGGTTACCGTTAGCACGGCCTGGGAATTCGTCACAGACAATAACTGGAGTCGCGTAGATCGAACCTACCTGACCCGTTACTTTTGTGGCAAGACCCTGACCTACAAGGTTGACGTCATCATACTCTGAATCGTCAAGCAGATCGTAGTACGCATCAAGAGATACGATAAATACGAGGTCATTTGGGTTGCGGCCATACTTGCCCATTTGCTGACGCATGTCAAGAAGTTTTCTAGCAGTACACTGGTCGCTGCTCGTCGAAGAGGTTGGGGAAATTATTGGTGGTGAACCACCGCCCCAATCTACCGTCTTACCGTCGCCAGTAGCTAGCTTAACAAGACCTTCATAGCCTGCACCGGAGTAAACAGTACCGGTATAACGGCCAAGCAGAAGTGACTGTTCAATACCACGCGCATGGGCGCGAACCATTGCCTCACGAATATACGGAAGAACAGGTATGATTGCATCCTCTTCAACTTCGTTCGCAATATATGACTTTGAAGTCATACGGAACGTAGTAAGAGTCTTTTGACCCATCTGAATACCGGTGTTTGAAAGAGGTGAAGGGTTACCTGCAGTAACAGAGTCCCGCTCCTCCAAAGAACCTTTAAAGGTAGACGCACCTGGAATACCGCCTGAGAATGCGTTATTAGCAAAATCAGCGTAGCCAGTATCTGGAAGAGTTGGAACAACCATTGAAGCGGCGTTCATCGTAATCTTACGGAATAGAGGATCAAGAATCAGCTGAAGTTGAATATCTTGCTCAATCGAAGTTGAAACAATAGATTCAAATGGCTCGATTGTAGTACCAAGGTTTGGTACGCGCACGCCAGCTTGGTCATTTGAGGCTTTCTCAATGAACTGGCGGCCCAGTCTCGTGTCAAGGCCCTTACGGGTAATAACGCCAAGAACATAAGCATCCTTTGCCGTCTCTACATCAAACTCTCTCTCGTCAGAACGGTTCGAGAATACACGCTTGCTGTCACGAATCTTCTGAATCTCGTCAGCTTTCTCGCGCAGCTCTGACTGAAGCTCGTTTACAACGCGAGTATAGTCAGCATCTTTCTCAGCGAGACGCTTTTCAACATCTTGCATCAGTCTTTCTGTACCGCTTTGGACGGCACTTATAATCCGAGCTTCATCAGCAGCTTTTTTCGCAGTCTCTTCTTCAAGAGCTTTTTGTTTGCGAGCTTCCTCAGCCTTTCTCTCGGCATCCTTCATAGCCATAGCCGTTGCTGTTTTTTCTACAGCTGCAGCTACGATGGCATTGATATCAATATCACTCATAGTCTTCTCCTGTGCTTTGACTTCTTGGAAGTCAACCGATTCGTTCTCTGGGAAGGAATCTTTTAACGTTTTTTTGAACTCTTCGTACTCACTATCTGAGTTAAAAGATTTAGCTAAAGAAAAAGTTGCAGCTTGATTAGCAGGAATGGTAACTACCGATACTTCTAACAGTTCTGCGTCCTTGATCTTATATCCATCGGATTCCTTCAAGTATTCAGCGTCCTTGACTCGGAACCCGACAGAAAAAGCTCCAAGAACGCCTTCCTTAATTAATTCTCTCACGTGACCAGCAGATTTAGCAATTTTTGCTTTTAGCTGCAGACCATTATCTCCAGTGCTAAGCTCTACCGCTCGGCCGATCGGCTGATTTTTATCGTGATTAAATAAAATTATAGGATTATTTTTGTAATTATCTAACCCACCTTTAGTCCAAGCAGATGCTTCGATAATATCTCCTACTCGATCGGTATCGGCTGTACTGGCCATACCTCGAATAAATATATCATCATCTTCTTCAAAGGCTTTAAAGGTGGAACCAATATGAAAAATTTTATTCATACTATTTCCTTGATGAAGCTATTCTCATTTTTTCGAGAATTGATGCTGAAGCGACTACGGGCTTCGGTTGGATTTCATGCCAGCGATCAGCATACGCTTTTCTTACTAGCCTGACTATTCTTCTAGTAGTAATAAGATTATACTTTTTTCTTATTGCTTTTAGTTCCTTGGGGTATCTTTCTACTAATTCTCTATAAGGAATTTCTCTACCTTCGGCTACATAAGCATTAAAAATTGGTTCAAATATTGCTTTCATCTGATTGCGACGAAGGTCGCCCTCCTGTTGAAGGATCGGTTGCTGAGCCCGCTATATTCGCTGGAATACGCAGATCGTCGTGTCCGTCCTTAAAGTCATAGTTTAATTGATAACGTGCTTCGTTCGCAGTTATAATTCCGGTATTTACTAGAGTTGCATAATACGAGGCTGCATCGGCTAATTCCGGCTGAAGTGCTGGAATTCCTGTAATGTCTGGCTCAATCTCATAGCCAAAAAATCTTTCAAGTGCAGAACAAGTCTTGTGCAAAATAGGTAAAATAGTTTCCAAATAATACAATCTATGGTTTGGTCGTATATTTGCGTTATTTCCAGAGTTTAAAAGAATTGGAGGAATCCCAAGAACTTTTAATATCTCGACTTCCGCGGCCTCGATTGAGGCTTCAAAGTCCATTTCCCTAAAGTTTACGTTTGTTATGTTATCAATCTCCATTCCGCCGTCAAGAACCATCGGACGACGACCACCACCGTCTGGACGGTAGCGCGTAATCCATGATTGAATCATGCGTTCTTTATTTTTTTCACTAATAACAGAGGGGGATTTGATAACGAGGCCTGGGACGGCTCCGTTCTTAAAGAAATTATCCTGAAACTCTCTCATTTTTGTAAGCTGGCTCATAATTCTACGAGCTGCTCTTAAACGACTTGTTCCACGATAAATACTTTGGAAACTATTCTCTTTCACATGGATTATCTCTGAGGGAGTATAATCTACGTTATGTTGAAAAGTAAATTTTGAAATGTAAGTAGTTTCGTCTGGCTCAATTTGAACGTAGTTAGCGGGTAGATGATACAGGGCTGTTCCGTCAAAATAAATAAATAAATTGCCATCTAAAATATAATCAACTATGAGGTTTCTTTTGAACGTTGATATATCTTGGAATGGGTTTGGTTCTTTATTGAGAAGAAGTTCTACTCTTGTGCGTCTAACATTCTTTACAACTGGGGTCAGCCCTTTTATAGGTTCCCCAATTCGAAGCGGAATTTCCGCTGTATCATCTACAATCATGTTTACACCGCGGTTTACAACCTCTAGATACTCATAATATGCAGTGTAATTTGAAATTATTTCACGGGAAGAAATAGGGCCAGATCCCTCTACCATCGAAACAATATCTCGCTGGGCAGGATTTAACTTTTCTCGCAGATTATCAAACCAACCCATGTTTCTCTCTTTGAATTCTTACCCAGTTCTCTTGCTTTTTTGCTGTAGAGAGTCTAGGGTTTTTGCCATAAATACTGTGTAATTTCATGTGATGAGTTTTGCAGAGAGTGACTGTCGCTTCAAATAGTTCATATTTATGTTGCTGGATAAAACCGTCTCTCTCTGCAATTGCTTCTTCGTCACTCTTAACTTCTCCGTTCAGCTTTTCCCAAGCATGAACAAGTTCGCTTACGCTATAAAAGTGATGAAATTCTAAATTTTCTGTGGTGTCGCAAATTTCACAATAGGATTTCTTCTGATACGCGGACTTCGCCGCGTCTCGAATCCACTTTATAAAATATCTGCTTAATTCTTTCATAGTATTATAGTCACCTAACAGCTAAAAGTCAAGAAATATTTTTTTCCAGCTCTTTAAAATGTTGGAGCAGCCACTTCAAAGCTATAAAGAGCATAACGAATCGCGTCTGCCATGTGACTAGAACTGTCGTGAAGTGGTTTCTCCTTCAGTAAGTTTGGGTTTGGATCCCAGCGGTACTGGTCAAGACTTCTCAATACCTCACCACATGACTGATCTACAATCAATTTATCATTATCTACTAAAGAAGCAACGTATCCAATTCCGTCAATTACGGATTTCTTTGCGTTTTCAGTTGTAATATCATAGTTTTGGGCAAAATCGTATCGAGTTTGTGCGGCCGCAGCATCAATAAAGCAGTAGTCTACATCTCGTCGCTGTATAATTTCCGAAATATACCTAGCATGCTCCTCAGTGGTACGCTCCGCGGCGTAATACTCTTCAAGACAGTAGTATTTTTCACCATCATAAGCAAAAACTACGAATGCAGTTGGGTCTTTAAACCCTATATCGATGCCAGCAATAATGTCCATGCCACGAGTATCCATACTTGAAAGATCTTGTACGCACTCTTCGTAATTAAACGCCCAAATTTGGCCCTGAAAGATATTAAAGTCTGCTTCATATTCTTGGCTGAACTCCGCACTTGACATACTTTTTCTCGCTTCGTCAATGTCACTCTCAGTGGCTCGAGGATTATCCTTCCAGGTTGCCTTTATTGAAGCCCACTGGCTAAATTCATCAGTAAAGCCACGATTGAAAAAACGGCTAAACCAATTATTACGACCTCGAGGAGTGGAGATAAATAGTGCTTTACTATTCGGCTTGTCGAGTGTTGGCCGAATAGCAACGTTAAAAGCAGCTTCGCCATCAGCGAGGGCAGCCTCATCAAAGAGTACAAAATCATAAGAACGTCCTACTACTGAATCAATTTGATTCACCGAACCGAGTCGTATCGTAGATCCGTTTGCCATTTCAATGACTCGATCTTTTGCGTTATCTTTCGACACTTCAAGATCAAAATGCTTAATTAGATTTCGTTGCAAATCAAAACTAATCTGCGACAAATTAAAATTCGGAGAGACAATCAATACGTGCGAGTTTGGAACTAAAGAAACACATTGAGCAATGATATTGCCAATATAAGTTTTTCCCTGCCGGCGTGAAAGCGCCCCGACTATGAATCGGTACTTCGGATTATTGATTGCGTTGATTAAAGCGATCTGAGAAGGTATCGGGTCTATGCCGAGTAAATCGAGATAGCCTGTGATCGGTACTCTTAAAAAATCGCCTTTTACAACGTTATCTATTATTATATCTTTTCTACTTACTTCCATTTAGCATTCACAGGGATGCAGTCCGCATCGGTTACAAATCTGAAATCCAAGTATCTGCTCATATGGACTAGGGTAGGCTGGTTCTTGAACTTCGACCATAATATCGAATTCAGTCATTCCCATTTGTTGTCCTATCTGAGCAGCAGCATTTACAGCCTCTTCATGCTGGAGAAAAAACATATGCTCATTGCCTTTTATTCTCCAAGATCCGTCTTTTTGGTATATGTGAAACATTCACATGGCTCCATGTCACAAATTATACAAATATTTTTAACAATCATTTTCTCATAAGGCGTGCTATCTTCAGCAAGCTGAGCAAGCTTTTTAGCTCTTTCCTCGTCAGCTGTAGCTTTCGCTGCGGCTTTAAGGTCGTTCTCAGCTTTTCTTCTATCTTCTACCGCTAATGCCATCGCGTTTATTTTTTCTAATGCCGCGTAGGCTTCATCGTACGTAGCATATTTCTGTGGCTGACCAGAGATCTTCCACATACCTCTTTTCTCAAATATCATATTCCTCTCCGAACCAGTTCGCCCACTAAAAATAGTATTGCTGAACCGCTTACAGTTAAAACGAGTTTATAAAGCGAGTCGATCCGAATCTTTGATTCTTTAATCAAGCTCTTCGTATCATCCTGAAAATGCCTTAACTCGTTAAAAATTGTCTTCCATCTTTCTTCTACCACGGCTTCGTGACGATAGAAATCTTCTCGGAGAGAGCGATGTTCTCTCCAAAGTTCGTCAATCTGCTGTTGGGCAGAGCTCCAATCACGATCCTGAGTTCTCCGTTCCAAGCAACTTCTCCATTAGTTTCCCGTAGTTGCCCTCTCCGAATGGAGAGTTGATCTGAACATTATTTTGTTGTTTAATCGTCATTGTCTGTTTGGTCGCGTCCGAAGACATTTTATGTGCTAGAGCAATAATGTCAACGAGATCTTTAGACGAGTAAACTCCCGCTTCGCGAGCTTCTTGTATTTTATTTTCGATTATTTCATCAAGAAGTTCGGCAAGTCGAAAACGATTTCGGTAGCCCTGATCGAGATAGACCGAGTTGACATATTCTTTTACGTCCGATTTAGCAAGTACTTCGTGTACTCGATCGGGCGTAATACCAAGACGATTCGCCGCCGATAGTGCGTCACCGGAGGAAAGATAAGCATTGGCGACTTCGAGATTCTCGGGGGCTATTTTCAGTTGCATAATTTGATTCCAAATCAGTGTGCTTTCTAGCGCATATTTTTGTGCGAGAAGACTCTCATATTCATATTGTTGGACGTCGGTGCGTCGGGCGATCGAGAGTAGAAAGACTTCTGATCGCAGTTCTCGTACTCGATCTTCTCGTAGCGTTTCGATTTGGACGACTAGAAGAAGAATTAGAAATACTTTTACCATTTTACCTTGTTCGCCCAGTAGGCAGCGGAGAGCTTGCCTTTGGCGATATTCTTTGCATGACGGGCCTTAAACGATCTGCGGCGGGCTGCGTAGGCTTTCGACTCTCCTCTCTTTTTGGGGGAGCCTTTGACACCTTGTTGCCCGAATCGAATTGTCTTGACCTTTTTACCGACCTTGGCTACGACAATATGCGACTTCTTTGGATGGTTTGGCGTTCTCTTTGGTTTGTTGTAGCCTGAGACGCCTGCGCGTTTCAGACGGCTATCTTTCTTTTTTCTCGGCATTGGGAAGCTCCCGTCTGCTGTGCTCGAGCTTGGAGCAATGGAAGTAGTATAGTATGTGGGAAGTTGAAAGTCAAGAAAAATTTTTTTTCGGTCTTGAGGTTGATTGCTTTAGCGCCTTAGTCTTGGAAAATACCCCAAAGTTGCGCGTGAAGGTGTGCCCTACCCTGTGCGGATATACAGTAGTCTCCGAACCCCCCTCCCCTTGGCACGCCGTGTGCATGGAAAAAAATTGGCACGCGGGTTGCATGGCCAGGATGTTGGCATGGGGTATGCATAGGCTATCGACCTAGGTCGCCGAGCCGTTGCCGATCTGCCGAGCCGTTGCCGATCTGCCGAGCCGTTGCCGATCTGCCGAGCCGCCGAGCGGCCAGGAACGCTCTAGGACGCTTTAGGACGCTCTAGGAGCTACTAGGGTAGCTGGTGATGGGCGTGCGCGCGTCCTGGAGCGTCCTGGAGCGTTCTAGGGGTATCGGCCTCGCCGATCCGTTGCCGATCCGTTGCCGATCCGTTGCCGAGCCGTTGCCGATCTGCCGAGCCGTTGCCGATCTGCCGAGCCGTTGCCGATCTGCCGAGCCGTTGCCGATCTGCCGAGCAGATTGTGAAAAATTACCATTGACGGATGACCTAGGTCGGCCCATACTGACCTCACATTCAACGGAGATGCTACCATGTACCAAGTTATCCAGATCAGCAAATTCGACGGCGAGGTTGAAATCTTTATCCGCACCTTCAGCGACAAGGCGGCTGCTGATGCCTATCATCTCGAAATGGCGAAGGAATGCTTCCACGTCCACACAATCAAAGTGGATGTAGATGGGCCGGAAATCAGCTGGATCGATTAATGCTTGACGGGCGACCTAGGTCGCCCTATACTGACCTCACATTCAACGGAGCTACTGACATGACTAAGCCGAACCTCTCCTCTGACATCGCCGCCTTCCTCGCCCGCGGCGGCGCAATCCAGACTGTCGCCGCGGGCGAGGTCACCGGTGCCGTACAGGCGGCATATGCCGCCGCTCGCGATGCCGAGCGCGGCCGCGAGAAGGTCGATCCGGTCGATCAGCGGATCGACCATGGCTATGCGGTATTCAATGGCCTCGGCGAGCCTGTATACCTCGGCCGGTAAAATTACCATTGACGGCCGACCTAGGTCGGCCCATACTGACCTCACCTTCAACGGAGCTACTGACATGATTCGAATTTGCAAATACCCACGGCCCGCCTCTCTCCGGATGCTTGCATGGCGCCTCGCCTTCGGGCCGGCGAGCATTCTGGATGGACTGGTAGAGACTCTCACCTTCGGCACCTTCGGCACTAACCTTCGCCTGATCGCCTCGCGTGAGGCGATGCTCGCCTCGATCGAGGCGCAGAAGGCGAAGGCGAGGTGAGGCCTCTCCCCCCTCGCCTCTCCCCTCGCCGAGGGGGGGGGGGGGGGATGGCCAGGCCCATGCACCTAGTTAGAAATCAAAGTAAGGAATCAATATGAACGCTCAAGACATTCTGAACACGCTCAAGACCGCTCCGCACACTGTCACCTTTCGCAAGGCGAATGGCGAGCTTCGCACACTGATCGGATACGCTCCGCAGGAAATCGTTCTTCGCTCGGCTACTGTCGTGCCAATCGTCGAATGGGGGACTCATGCCTACAAATCGTTCAAGGTGGAAAACCTTGTTTCCATGACCGAATTCAATCCCTACGTCTAAGGAATATTACCATGAAAAAAGAATTGACCTTTCGCCAATACCTCGCTCTCGTCCTCGGCCAGAAGCAACGGCAACGGCCTCCCCAATACTGGCCGACGCCTGGCCGTAAGGCCGCCGCCTAGCAGAAATCGTGCCAACCCACAACCCGCTTCGGCGGGTTTTTTTGTGCATATTACCGCTTGACAGGCCGCTCGGCCAGGTGCTATACTGGTAGCAGCGGCCGAGGCCGCGCCGAAAATGCTGGCACGCTTCTTGCATGGGCGCGCAGGCACGCTTCTTGCATGGGCGCGCAGGCGCGGAGCTGGCACGCCGCTTGCATGGCCGCGGAGCTGGCACGCCGCTTGCATGGCCGCGGAGCTGGCACGCCGCTTGCATGGCGGAGCGGGCGGCGCAGCGCGGGGCTTGACATATCACTCGCGGAGCGCTACGCGCTCCGCGCCAAAGCGTGCAAAATCAAGTGTAAATAATACCGCAAGCGCGGCTTGCTTTCCTAGGCGCGCAGCGCCGACGCGTGCAAAATCAAGAGTAAATAATACCGAAATCTCCTGGCCGTAAAAACGAATGTTGGCACGAGTCTTGTATGGCCAGGAGGCCAGGACACGGCCAGGGATTGGCACGAAAATTTCCCGCACGCAATGGTAATATTCACGCTTGACTCGCACCTAGGTCGCCCCTATACTTCGCTCACCAACTAAGGAATCGCCGCCATGCCGAAGATCTCGCAAGCTCAGGAATATCTCTGGAAGCCCGTCAAGGTGCAATACAACGAATGCTGTGGTGGGTGCGGTAGCCCGCTCGATCTGGAATACGATCACATTGTACCCCGTTGCAAAGGTGGCACAGATCATGTTACCAACATTCAAATTCTGTGTCATCACTGCAATCAGCACAAAGGAAAGGTGATCTATTGGGTCGCCCCACGCTCGCCGGAATTCTCGATCCCACAAATTCTCGAGAATCGCAGGACCTTTGTACACGCAATCAGAACCTACAAAATTACCATTGCATCCTGATTGGATGTACCATATACTTCTCTCACCTAAACAAGGAAACACGAAAATGACCTACGCTGAAATGCTCGCAAAGACTCTCCCGGTCGCAATCGACGTATCGGATAACCACAAGGCTTTTCTCGATATGGCATTCGAGAATGCGATCGACGTATGGGATCGCAAGACTGCACAATGGCTTTTCTGGTACAACGAGGATTTTATCGGCGATCTGATCGCGGCCTACGAAGGCCGGTAAAATTACCGCTTGACGGGCGACCTAGGTCGCCCTATACTAGCCTCACATTCAACGGAGATAGAGAAAATGAGAACTGCAAAATATCGTGAACTGGCTTGGGAACTGCGAAACGAGGTGGTGGTCGCCACGCGGTGGGCGGTGTACATTGACGGCCGCTACTGGAAAACCATTGACGGCAAGGAATACAACATCAAGGAAATGTGCAAGCGAAAGACTGCCGACACTGGCAAGGAATGGAAGGTGGAAGCGGTGGCTGTGTACGCGGGCTGATTCGAAGGATGGCCTGGCCATGGGGCCAGGACCGCGCCAAATTTTAGCACAAAGAAATACGCGCTGTCAACACAAAAGAATGCGAGATATTTACACCTTTTGGTGGGTCTGGTGGTTGACGGGCGACCTAGGTGGGCCTATACTGATCTCACATTCAACGGAGCTACTGCAATGCAAAACATCCTTCTCGAGACCGCCCAAGACCTCTATCGCGCAATGGGCCGCGATGCTGCGATCAATTTCATGCGCGCAAACTGGAAGGTTTCTAGCACAAAGGCGCTGGAAGAAATCGTGGACTTCATCAACTACGTCGCCGACATGGAGGAAGGTGCAGATCGGTAAAATTACCATTGACGGCCCACCTAGGTGGGCCTATACTTCGCTCACATTCAACGGAGATCGAAAACATGGTAAACCCGAATTTCATCAAACAGATCAACGCCGGCTTCGCTGCGAGCGATTGCTACAATCGGGCGACTCGCACTACGGTGCGCGGCGATCGCCAGATCGGCCAGCTCTGGCTTCGCTGGGGCGACATTCTCACCGGCGCGGCGATGTTCTACGCGAACGAAATCGCCCGCGAGGAGGCGATGGTCGCCGACTATGAAAACATGATGGCATGGGAAAACATGCCTTGCGGGGAGGAAGCATGAGCATCGAACTCTATAGAAAATTCCGCGCAGACCTGCTAGAGGTCTGCGACTATTGGCGAGCGGAGCATCCCGGCGTGGCCGAGCGGTATCTGATTCCCCGCCTTCGTCGGCAAATGGTAATGCTTCGCGGAGCATACTTTCGGGGGGAGGCCTACTGATAAAAGCGGTAGAAATACCGCTTGACGGTACGGCCAGGGCTCCCTATACTCTCCCCATCATCAACGAGGAACCGAAAATGCAAGACTACCTGATCACCTTCACGACGAAGCCCCACGGCACCTTCTCTTACCTCATGACCGGCTACGCCTCTAAGGCGGAGGCCGTGGCGAACGCGACCTATATGGCCCGCGTCGAACTCGGCCGCGACCTCGGCCGCATGAAAGAGGCCCGCCTCTACAACGGCCAGGGCTATGTGTGCAAGGGGTAAAATTCACACTTGACGGGCGACCTAGGTCGCCCTATACTCTCCCCATCATCAACGAGGAACCGAAAATGCTGAACGACGATGTAATGTACGATGACGTCGACGACTACGATCCGACCGACGACGCGAACTCGGTCGCGGAGGCGGGCGACGCGGAATGGGGCTACGACGACGGCCAGCCTGACGAGGCGCAGGAATGGCACGACTTCGATCCCGACTGCTAGAATCGTGCCAATCCCTGGCCCGCTTCGGCGGGCTTTTTTGTGCATATTACCGCTTGACGGGTATCCTGGCCAGGTGCTATACTGGTAGCAGCGGCCTGCGGCCGCGCCAAAAATCTTGGCACGCTTCTTGCACCGTGATACCTAGGTGCCAAATGCGAATTATTCTCACCAACCTGTAGTCTCCTGTTAAAATAATACTTTACAAAATAAAAGCGCTACGCGCCAAAGCGTGCAAAATCAAGTGTAAATAATACCGCATCTTGCCCTTGACGCGGGTCCGCGCCGATTATAGCGTGCGAAATCAATGGCGTCAATCAAAAAGAATGTGAGATATTACCATTGCAACCTAGGTCTGGTCTGACTATAATTCTCGCACGCACACAGGAGATGCCGAGATGCCGAAACTGACCCAAGCCCAACTGTACGTCTGGGAACCCGTGATGGTAGCCTACAACCGCTGCTGCGCTGGCTGCTCTTCCACGCTCGATCTGTGCTTCGATCACGTCATTCCCGAATCCAAGGGTGGGACGGATGATCCGGAGAATATGCAGATTCTGTGCCATCACTGCAACAACCGGAAGAACAAAACTGACGGCCTGCCGAAGCTGGCCCCCCGTCTGCCGGAGGATTCCTGCACGATCATCAAAAAGAATCGTGAAGTATTCCTGATGTGGCTGAAGTCAATGCGTAAAAGTAACGTTGCTTCCAAGCGTCGCGCACACTAAAATAGCCTTTCATTCAACGGAGAACGAACTATGATGACTGATAAAGACTACCTGGCCGCTCTGAAGCGTTCCACCTGCCGCGTCCTGTTCCACAAGGCCGATGGCTCGATCCGCACGATTCGCGGATACGCCTACCCCGAGGACGTCCTGCGCTCGAGCGGCGTGGTGCCGATCCGCGAGTTGGGCACGGGTGCCTTCAAGAGCTTCAAGGCCGACGCGGTGATCGAATTCATCCGCGACCCGCTCACGCCGGAAGATAGCAGCGAGCTCGGTGGAGGCCGAATTCGCGTATAGGGGGCCGGTTGGCATGCCTCTTGCATGCCAGGCGACCTAGGTGGCAAATGCGAATTATTCTTATTAAGCCGTCCTTGACAAAGGACGGCGCTTCGCGCCAACGCGTGCAAAATCAAGTGTAAATATTGCCGCAAAGCCAGCTATCTATAAGGCGCTGCGCGCCAACGCGTGCAAAATCAAGAGTAATATTTACATTGATTCCTGGACGGTTTGCCCGTATAATATGCATGTCAACTGAGGAGAGCAATTATGCTGCATCGTGATGACCGACTGGTAAAGGATCTGGCTCGTATGGTCTGGGAGCGCGCCCGTAAGGCCGAAGTGCCTGCGCTCGAAGATGCGTTCGATACTCTATCACAAATGCGTAAGGGATACATAGCCACCGAGACTGGTGATATTTTGCAAAACTATTTGCGTCTGGCTGTTGAAGTCGAGCGCGAGGTGTTGCATACTGCCCGTCGTCAAGGTTACTTCAACTCGGAGACTGCACAATGATGATCACCCGCACGTCGCCCTTCACGGGCGTCACTCGCACAAAGGACATTCTGGTGACCGAAGACCAGCTCGCTCGCTGGCAGCGCGGAGAGCGCATCCAGAACGTCATGCCCTATCTGTCGGCCAGTGACCGCGAGTTCATTATGACGGGCATCACTGATGATGAATGGAACAACGCTTTCGGGGAGGATGCGTAATGAAAGATATTATTGCCCGCATGGCAATAGAAGCGGGAGATGAATGGGACGACACCCTGCCATCGGACAAGGCGTTTCTGGAACGCTTCGCTGCGCTTGTGGTAGCGGAAGAGCGGGAAGCTTGCGCGCGTTTAGCCGAGGAGTGTATGGAAGGTAATGGCAGCGTCGTCGATGATGTCCTAAAAGATATAGCGGAGTTAATCCGCGAGCGTGGAATAGGGTGGAATGCATAATGTGGGAACTTTTTGGACTGATGGCTTTTGTTTATCTCTCGTGGGTTTCTGTGATGTTTGTACTCGATAAACTCGATCTGTAACGGAGAACTGAAAAATGAATCAGATACACAAGGCAATTGAGGAAGTAGCGACAGAAGTTTGTGAGGTGCTGCACGAAATAGCGAAAGATGATATGGATAAAGATAATATGGAAATTGGCGATAGGCTTGCACAAATAAAAGCCGCTTTATGCATGAAAATGTTTTTGGCTGACGAAGATGCTGATATAGGCGATCTTTTTCCTCTCATAAAAGATTACCGTGAAGATTGGGATTCGTTAGACTATTTTGAGTTTACTGAAGCATTTGTGAAATTTATTGATGAGAGGTATTGTATTTAGTCCAGGCGAGATGAGAGCAATTCTCATCTCCGACCTAGGTCCCCGACCTGGGCGTGTCAATAGGAAATAATACCACTAGCACCTGGATGCGGAACCTGTATAATGGTCGCATTCGCAACGGAGGAACGGCAATGCACGTTTACACTGAGAAACTCGAAAAAGGAAACTGGTATGTCGAGATTAGCCCGACCACGCAATACGGTTACTTTGAAAATGTCAATACTGGTTCTGGCGGCGGCCTCTGGTTTGAAGGCCCGGTGCTGCTAGACTATGATGGGGTAACCCAATTGCCTTTTGCTGTGACGAGCGCGCTTATCGGCGCAGGATATGATCTTACTGAAATACTTGGGGAGGATGAATAATGTTTAACGTATCAATCTCGATTGACAACGCTAGCGTCTCGTCGACGGCAAACTCTATGGAGGATGTCTGGGCGCTGATGGTTCCCGCTCTGATGGCTGCGGGCTTTGATCTGGAAGTACAGATTATCTATAGCCTTCACGATTTTGTGGAAAAGAGCGGGGAGTTTTACGTTACGTCGAAGGTAGACTTTGATAACATTATGGCTGGCGCAAGGCGCGATGGCTTTGAGGAGGGAGTGAGATATGCGAAATCCAGTAGCGAAGAATGCGAAGGTCAATCGTTCTGCGGTAATGACTGATCGCAAAAAGGCGGCAAAACGCGGATATAGGAAACACAAATGTTTGTAGTAACTGGTGCATATGGTCGGAAATATCAAACTCCCGAAGCTGTTAAAAAAGATTGGGAAGAACACAAAGACTTTTATATTCTGCGCGGCTCTGAATGGGCGTATATTAATCGGGCAGATTGGGAAAAATATAATAAGGGCTGGGATAGCGTTCATTTTATGGACGGCACGATCCGCATGGTGCTCGCCACGGGCCTTCTCTAGATGAGAACGGTTCGCATTGGCGACCTAGGTGCGGGTCCTGGGCGTGTCAATAGGAAATAATTACACTAGAATACGGTGGTCATGCGAGTATAATGGCCCCATCCACAACGGAGAGCGGAAAAATGAAACTGACTGATGAGCAGATTGCAAAGCTGATTTATGAAGCGTATCGTACTGGTCGCGCTGAAGGAATGGAAATCGGTCAAAAGGACGGCTATGCGGATGGCCTGCTCGACGGCGATGCTGAAGGCTACGAGCGCGGGTATGAAGAGGGCTGGGACAAAGGCTATGACGCCGCGGAAAAGGATGCGGAAGATAAGGAAGATTATTCCTGCAAGTGCTCGCAGTGTACTAGCCCGAAAGAATATGATATGGGATGGTCGGATGGCTATGTCGGCTCGGACGTTGACCCCGACATGAAAGAGAACGAAGCATATATGGACGGCTATCTGCAAGGCCGTGATGATCGTGAAACTAAAGTGGAGCTGGAATAATGTTGGTATCAGAAAGCAAACTTTTTGACGGGGTTCAAATGCTGTACCGTTTCGAGAACGGTTACGGGGCGAGCATTGTTCAGCATATGCACAGCTACGGCGGCGAGGATGGGCTGTGGGAGCTTGCTGTTATCCAATGGGGCGAAGGCCTTGCAGAGTTGGGCAAAGACCACTGGGATTTTGTGTACGATACCCCAGTGACCGATGACGTAATCGGTCACTTGCAGTGGTCGACGGTGGTCGAGATTCTGGCAGATATCAAGGATCTGCCGCCCATCGAGCCGAACGATGGCGACGACGATCGCCAGCCTGATGAGGCTCAGGAATGGTACGATTTTGATCCGGATTGCTGAGGTCCTGGCATGCGTCTTGCATGCCGAGCGACCTAGGTCGTTGTTGAGAATCATTCTTATTTCCGCGCGGAGCGCCAATTATAGCGTGCGAAATCAATAGAGTCAAGCATAAATGTGTGTAATATTGCACAAACTCCAAATGAGTCTGATTCTCATCGCGCACCTAGGTCCCCTACCAGGAAACGGCCCGCGTGTCAATAGGTAATAGTTCACAAAATCCTGGCTGGCGTTCGATCCGCGCAGGCCCCATAATGCTCGCATCTGGTGAGGGTTCACCGGATACCGAGAGGGGATGTCAATGGCAATATTCACACAAATCAGAATTGCGCTGCGGTCACTGTTTCGGGCACAATGTGAAACATCGGTGGGGCGTGTTGCCTTGCCACAATTGGAGAGAAAGCCTATGTCGCTTTACACTGAGAGCATGGTTGCCGAGCTGATGGCGAAGGCATCTTGGACGTATGATGATGCGGTCGCGTTTTCCGAGAAGCATTCCAGCGTCTCGACACGTTCGGTTATTAGCAAAATTAAATCGCTGAAGCTGGACTATGCCGCCAAGCCGAAAGCCGCGTCGGCGAAGACTGACAAGGTTCGGAAGTCGGAGATTGTCTCCGAGATTGCTCTCGCGCTTGGGATTCAAGCGGATGCGATCTCCGGCCTTGCTAAGGCTGATGCCGCTTGCCTTCGTGTTCTTCTGGCGAAGGTTGCAGCGTGATTCGGGTGGCTGCCATTCTGGGCACTGGGGCGATGTGCGTCGCCCCTTTTTTCATCGACACTATGCCCGGCAAATTGTGTGCCATTGCCGGACTTGTATTATTGACGGTGCAGGCGCTTGATCTGAAAGCGTACAACCTTATAATGCTCAACGTGGTCGGCGTTGCCGGTTACGCTTTTTCACTAATGGGAGCCTGATTATGTTTCGCACAATTTTTGATCTCGATGGAACCGTCATTGATTCGTCGCATCGCAAGGCTACGCTGCCGGATGGCTCGCTCGATCTCGATCATTGGATCGAAAACTGCACACCCGAAAAGATTGCGGGCGATAGCCTGCTGCCGCTCGCGGATTATATGCGGCAGGTTTACCCGCACCATGAGGTGCTGATCTGCACGGCGCGCGTAATGTCGGATGCGGATTACGATTTCCTGTTCGATAACGGACTGTTTGCCGACTCGATTCTGTCGCGCCCGATGGGCAACCGTCTGCCCGACGCATATCTAAAAGAGATGCTGCTGCGCGACCATGCAACGCGGCGGGAGATGCAATGGGAGGATTTCACAAAAACGGCCACCATTATTGACGACAATTATTCTGTACTGGCGCGGCTGGGTCAGATCGGAATCCGAGCCGTCCACGCCGACGCGCTGAACGACGCGCTGCGCTGAGGGGGTCCAGGTGGTGCGAATGAGAACCATTCGCATTGCCGACCTAGGTCGCCCCTACCAGATCGCCAGGATTTCGTCAATAGGTAATTTTTCACATATCATCTCGTTGCCTGCTGGCATATAATGTGCGTCCAAACCAACGGAGCCTTGCAATGTCCAAAAAGCATTATTATCTGATCGTCGATACTGAAACCACGATGGACGAAAAAGTCGCCGATTTCGGTGCGCTTATCGTTGACCGTAAAGGCGCAATTCAAGCGCAATGTGGCATTTTGATTAATGGCATTTATAATGACCGCGAGAATCACCCGCTCTTTTTTAATGAATACTCGGGCGATTTGTGGTCGCGTAATTCGCTGGATCGGCGTTATAATAATTATAATGCAATGCTCGCCAATGGTACGCGAATGCTTGCATCCGTTCCGGCTGTTAATGCTTGGCTGACTAAAGCGGCATTAAAATATAGCCCGACTCTCACGGCCTATAATATGGCATTTGATCTCGGCAAATGCGTCAATACCGGAATTGATCTGTCGATATTTGCGGATCGTTTTTGCCTTTGGCACGCGGCTGTTAATAAATGGGCATTTACAAAAGACTATCGCAATTTCGCTTTGCAGGTTCACGCATTTAATCCGCCGACTAAACTGGCGAATATGTCTTTTAAAACGAATGCCGAAGTAATGACGCGCTTTATTTTGTCTGATCCGTCATTGCCTGATGAACCGCATACTGCATTGGAGGATGCAATCTATTATGAATTGCCGATTCTAAAACGTCTTATTGAAACGACGAAGCGTAATGTGTTTATGAATCCTGAGCCTTTTAATTGGCGCAAGGTTCAGGTAAAAGATTGGTTTACCGCTAAATAGGTGACATATGAAAATATCCAAATCGTTTCGCAAATCTCAAATGGCAATTATTAAAGCGGCGATTGCAAATAGCCGTCACGATTTGCCAATGCCCGGATTAAAAAATCTGCGCGTTCGCTCCACTAAAAGCGATAAATGGGAAGGCTGGGCCATGCTAGAAGATAATGGCGATGCGACAATTACAATCTCCCGCGCTTTAAAAGGTGCGGCGCTTTTTGTTTGCGTTGCACATGAGATGACGCATATTAGCCAATATCTGCGCGGCGATCTAGAAAGCATCGACCATAAACGCTTTCGTTGGAAGAATAAGGTTTATAAATTCTCGGATAAAAAGATGCACAATCTCACGCTAAAAAAATATCGCAAATTGCCATGGGAGAAAGAAGCATATAAATACTCGGAGGGTTTAATCTAATGTGGCTTATCTTTTATATACTGCTTTTAATAGATGGCAAATTCCATGAGATGCCAGATGTAAAGCCCGCCCGCAAATGGCCGGAGACTGAGCACACAATGCGGTCACGCGTCAAGCGGTAATAGTGCCACACGGCGAGGGTTGACAGCCCTCGCCAGGCGACCTAGGTACGTGATGAGAATGATTCGCATCGGCGACCTAGCTCCCGCTAGCAATTCCCGTGCCAACATTTGTGTGAATTTGTCACTTGACAGGCGGCGCTTCGCGCCAGCGTACGAGTGCGAAATCAATATGTCAAGTAAAAACGACCCCTCGAACATGTGAAATATTACCGAGTCTTCCAGGGCTCGGCGCCAGCCTGCGAGTGCGAAATCAATATGTCAAGTAAAAACGACAGAGAGAATGTGTGAATTTTTCACAAGTCTGCGCCAGCCTACACGAGTGCGAAATCAATGTCAAGTCTTTTCGTCTCCGAGCTCATGTGAATTTTGCGCAAGTCTTTCGCTTGCGTTTTTTTCGGAGAGGCCTCATAATACTCTTGTTGTTGAGAGAGTACCAAATCAAAGGAGATTTACATGAGTGCATATTCGAATCAAATGGTCACCGAGCTTTGCGCCTCCGCGCATACCTATGAAAGCGCAGCAGCTTTCGCTAGCAAGCACAATATTAGCGTCCGCAGTGTGGTAAGCAAGATCAAGTCACTGGGCCTGGACTATGAGCGAAAGGTTGTGGTGAAGAGTGGGGTCGTGCGAGTTAAAAAGGACGATGTGGTTCGTGTGATCGCGAGCAAGCTGGGTATGGAATACGAGGCTATCTCTGGCTTGGGTAATGCGAGCATGAGCGCGCTGCAGGAGCTTGTGCGAGTTATTTGAGGTTTTTTGCAGCTAAAACGAGATAAGCCGGCTTTTGCCGGCTTTTTTCTATCTGCTAAGATTTAATTTGATTTTTTAGGTCTTGAGGCCCGGCCACCGAGTTGGAACGCGTTTTTTCCCAGCTACCCCACTTCGGGGGTAAACCAGAAAAAATTTCTTGACTTTTTTGCCTCAGAAGTGTATAATATACTTTTTTCAACAGGAGAGAAATTTTATGTATACCGAACAGGAAGTGGAAGTTCTACGCCGTTATCCAGAGCTTTCAGTACAAGAACTAGCTGCGCAACTAGGAAAGAATGAGCGATCTATTATTGGAAAGCTGAGCAGACTCGGAATTTACCAGAGAAAAGTTTATGTGAGCAAAACTGGCTCACCACCTATTAGTAAGCTGGAAATTGTAGCGGAGATAGAGAGTCTGATGAACATGAAACTAGAAGGGCTAGAAAAGAGTCCGAAAGGTGTATTGCTTGCACTGAGAAGTAAGCTGGCGGGCGGCACTATCGATTAATGCTAGGAAAAGCTCCTCCGGAGCGCGAAAAGGTAAAAAGGGCTCTTAGAAGCCCTTTTTTTATTGGTAAGCCGCTTAGATGTAAAAAATTCGCAAATCTTATCAATTTGGTGGACATAATTTGGCCCTTCAATTGAGAAGAGCCGAGTAGGTCGAATCGTA
>Ga0315902_10001121_pt1 | contig 43392 bp, 49 predicted proteins | sample LakEriMetagenome_9_FD_203523 | JGI IMG/M metagenome (GOLD analysis project Ga0315902, IMG submission 203523) | Freshwater fungal communities from buoy surface, Lake Erie, Ohio, United States - Buoy 12 MA117 | ecosystem: Environmental > Aquatic > Freshwater > Lake > Lake biofilm | place: USA...
CAATATTGCTTCTTTTATATTTGATACCAACCTTTGGTATCAATGTAACTGTTCATTATTGTGGCGGTGAAATTTCGACTATTTCTTTCGGCACTGTTACTAAGGATAAATGTGCTTGTGGTAGCAAGAAGATGAAGAAAAATTGTTGTGAAGACAAAAATTTTTCTTTTGAAGTTGATGACAACCAAGCAAAAACGCAAGAAAGTGTTTTAACCTTTACAAATCCATTAAATTTTAACATAGCCCTACCTCAATCCTTTGAGTTTAGCTATACTTTTTTTCCAGTATTAGTTTCAACAGATTATTTCCACCATCCTCCAAACTATGTAAAGCAACCGCTTTACATTCTCAATCAGGTATTTCGTATTTGATTTTTGACAACTAAAAAGTTTGCCGACACTATAATAGTGGCTCGGCTATTTCTGTTTTCAAAGTTTTTCAAAATTAAATTCAAGTAAAATGACAACGTTCAATAAAATATCAATGATGCTTTGCATTGCATCTGCTTCGCTTACGAGTTGTGAAGCCCAAGTAAAAAATGCTAAAACTGAAACCGTAAAGATTTACGGAAACTGCGGAATGTGTGAAAGCACAATTGAAACAGCGGGAAATGTAAAGAAAATTGCCAAAGTGGATTGGGACAAAGACTCAAAAATGGCAATCATAACTTACGACAGCACCAAAACAAATCAAGACGAAATCTTGAAACGTATTGCATTGGCAGGTTATGACAGCGATAAATTTCTTGCCCCTGATGATGTTTACAGTAAACTTCACGGATGTTGCCAGTACGAAAGAGTTAACAAAACGGCAGTTGTTCAAAAGGAAGTTACAGAGGACCACTCTGCACACAATCATGGTGGTACAACGGAAGTAAAAACAGAAACAAATCAAGAAGTAAATCAACTCAAAGCGATTTTTAATAACTACTTTTTATTGAAAGATGCTTTGGTCAAATCTGATGGAATGGTAGCTTCTGCAATAGCAAAAGATTTGCTTTCAAATATCAATGCAGTGAAGATGGATAAGCTTTCAACGGAAGAACACATGGAGTGGATGAAAGTAATGAAAGATTTGGCTTTTGATGCTGGACACATCGAAGAAACAAAAGATGCAGGACACCAAAGAGACCATTTTACTTCGCTTTCTAAAAATGTGTATGCTTTAATTAAAGTTTCTAAACAAGAAAGTCCTGTTTACTATCAAAACTGCCCCATGTACAATGATGGCAAAGGAGCAAATTGGTTGAGCAAAGAAAATACTATTAAAAACCCTTACTACGGTTCTCAAATGCTCACTTGCGGAAAAACAGTAGAAACAATTAAATAAATTTCAAAAATTAAAATTCAAAAAAATGAAAAATGTAATTTCAACAGTAGCCATAGTTGCTACAACAATTTTTGCTTTCACAATTTCATCATGTAAAAAACATGATATGGATGAAATGCACCCTGCCGAACATACAATGTTGAATATCAATTATCCTGCATCGTATATTGTAAATGGCTCATCAAACAATATCTCAGTAATTAAACTTTCTGACAATACTGTTTCTGAAACTATCAGTTTAAATGGTGCTACATTTCCGCATCACATTTACATAAACCCCGCAAAAACCAAGTTGGCTGTGGCTATAACTGCAACCGACCTTAGTGGCGGACACGCAGGTCATGGTGGTGCAACGGCTGGTTTGAAAGTTCAGATTATTGATGCTGTAACAGGAATGATAGACAAAGAAATTTCGTTGTCAAAATTACCACACAATGCCATTTTTAATAGTGCAGGAACTGAACTTTGGTTAGGGCAAATGGACACTATTCAAAGTCAAGTTTTGGTTTATAAAACTTCTGACTGGACACTTCAAAACACCATTAACGTGGGCAAAGGTCTTTCAGAAGTTACCTTCTCCAACGATGGTACAATGGCATTTGCTTGTAACACAATGGACGGAACAGTTACTTTAATTGACGCAAGTACAAAAATGATACATACCACACTTACCGTTGGTACTGACCCTGTGGGTGCTTGGAGTGCAAGCAATGGCAAAATGTATGTGGATAATGAAATGAGCCAAACCGTTTCTGAAATTTCGGTTTCAGGAATGAGTGTAACAAGCACTATAAATTTGGGTTTTAAACCCGGGTATGTAGCTTATCATACTGCAAGTGGAGAACTTTGGGTTTCTGATGCTACGAATGGAAAAGTTGTTTATTATACTCTGGTAGGCAGCGTTTGGACGTTGCAAGGGAATATTACAACTGGTGCTGATGCTCACGCTATTGCTTTTAATAGCGATGGCACAAAAGCATATGTTACCAACCAAGGAGCAGGAAATGTTTCGGTAGTTGATGTTGCAACGCATACCGTTTCTCAAACAATTTCAGTAGGTTCAAAACCCAATGGAATAGCTTTTAAACAATAAATTTAGAACGTGGTAGCCGTAAACGGCTACCACGTTCTATTTAAACATTTGTATCAATGACACACAAATATCAAGTAACAGGCATGACCTGTTCAAGTTGCGAAGCAAAAGTAAAATCATCGTTGTTGATGGTTGAAAATGTAATAAGCGTGGAAGTTTCAAAAAATGAAAATTCAGCCACTATAACAATGGATAAACACATTGCTTTGGCTGAATTGCAAAAATCATTACCCGAAAAATATCAAATTTTAGCCCTGCAACATAACGAAATAGCCGAGCAAACCAAGGGTTGGTTAGAAACGTATAAACCAATTTTGCTCATATTTTTTTACATAACCTTGGTAACAGTTTTAATACAATTTACCAACCATCATTTTGATACAATGCAATGGATGCAACATTTTATGGCAGGTTTCTTTTTGGTGTTTTCGTTTTTCAAATTACTCAACCTAAAAGGTTTTGCCGAAAGTTATTTAATGTATGATGTCTTGGCAAGGCGAATTCCTATTTGGGCTTATGCTTATGCCTTTGTTGAGTTGGGTTTGGCAATTGCTTACACCATTAATTTCAATCCGTTTATTACAAACCTAACTACCTTAATTGTAATGAGTATCAGCATCATTGGTGTTTTACAAAGTGTATTGAACAAAAAGAAAATTCAATGTGCTTGTTTGGGTGCTGTTTTCAATTTGCCCATGAGTACCGTTACCATTATTGAAGATGCCTTAATGATTACAATGAGTGCCTTTATGATAATCACAATGATTTAATCAAATGAAACTATTAAAATGGATATTCAGAAAACTATTTATAAAAAACTGCTGCCGATAGCATTATTACTATCAACAACTCAAATATTATATGCTCAAAAAACAGTTCGTTACGACCTTTCTGTAAAAGACACCATTGTAAATTTCACAGGAAAAGAAAAACGAGCCATTGCAGTAAATGGACAAATTCCAATGCCTACGCTAACTTTTACCGAAGGAGATACGGCTGAAATTTATGTTCATAATTTGCTACAAGAAGAAACTTCTTTGCATTGGCACGGACTGTTTTTACCCAATAAAGAAGATGGCGTTCCTAATCTTACCCAAATGCCAATTAAGCCAAACACTACCCATATTTACAAATTTCCAATTATACAAAATGGTACGCATTGGTATCATTCGCATTCAGGATTACAAGAACAAATAGGAATGTACGGCAACTTTGTAATGCTGAAAAAACCAGACGATAAAACATTCCGAAAAGGAATTGACGATTTGCCGACCGTTCCTATTGTTTTAAGCGAGTGGACTGATTACAAACCCGAAAACATACACCGAATGTTGCACAACGCAACTGACTGGTTCGCTATCAAAAAAAATGCAACTCAAAGCTATGCAGAAGCCATAAAAGCAGGACATTTTAAAACTAAACTTAAAAACGAATGGAAACGAATGTTGGCAATGGATGTAAGCGATGTTTACTATGACAAAGTTTTAATGAATGGCAACCCAATTTCTGAAATTAAAAACTTTGATGGAAAACAATTGAAAGCAGGCGACAAAGTTCGACTTCGTATTTCTAATGGTGGAGCATCCTCCTACTTTTGGCTTACTTATGCAGGTGGTAAAATTACAGTCGTTGCTAACGATGGAAACGATGTAGAACCAGTAGAAGTAGATAGATTAATTATTGCCGTATCTGAAACCTATGATGTAATTATTACTATTCCAGCAGATAATACAGCGTATGAATTTTTAGCCACAACCGAAGACCGCACAAAATCTGCATCATACTATTTTGGTAATGGCATCAAACAACTAAAATCACCACAGCCACGATTAAAATATTTTGAAGGAATGAAGATGATGAACGATATGATGAAAATGAATGGCGAACTTGACGATATGGGGATGAGTATGAGCCTCAATCAAATGGATATGAATGTGGTTATGTATCCAGAAATTACTGGCGAAAGCAAACCAAAACAAAGTGTTAACGACCCCAATCGTTACAATGCAAATGCTTTGGCTGATATTGTTACATTAAATTACGCAATGCTTAAATCGCCAACCAAAACTGAACTTCCCAAAGATGCACCAGTTAGAGAATTGCGTTTTGAACTTACTGGAAATATGAACCGCTATGTTTGGAGTTTGGATAATAAAGTGGTTTCTGAAACCGATAAAATATTGATTAAGAAAGGTGAAAATATAAGAATTGTTATTTACAACGGCTCAATGATGCGACACCCAATGCACTTGCACGGACACGACTTTCGTTTGCTGAACGGACAAGGGGAAAATGCACCATTAAAAAATATAGTGGACATTATGCCAATGGAAACCGATACATTAGAATTCAATGCAAATGTAGAAGGCGATTGGTTTTTTCATTGCCATATACTTTATCACATGATGAGCGGAATGGGAAGAGTTTTTACCTATGAAAACCAGGCCCCCAATCCATTAATTCCAAATCCTAAATTAGCACAACGCAAACTTTTTGCAGATGATAGAAAACCTCATTTTATGGCAGAAAATGACTTTGCTACAAACGGAAACGATGGTATGTTTATGCTACAAAATACACGTTGGAGCATTGGTTCAGAATGGCGTTTAGGTTACCATGACATACATGGCTATGAAACTGAAACTCACTTTGGACGGTACATTGGAAAAATGCAGTGGCTAATGCCATTTATTGGTTTTGACTGGCGTTATAGGAAATTAGGACACAATGAAGTTGAAAAAAATCTCTTTGGACAAACCAATACTAAAGACAACAGAACACAAATAAGTTTAGGTGTAAATTATACTTTACCAATGCTAATAATAGCACAAGCAGAAGTGTATCAAGACGGAAATATTCGCTTTCAGTTAATGCGAGAAGATATACCCATTACCAAACGACTTCGAGCAGGTTTTATGGTAAACACAGACAAAGAATTTATGGTTGATTTTCGTTACATTGTAAATAAAAATATGGGCGTAAGAACCCATTACGACAGCGACATGGGTTTTGGCATTGGACTAACTTTGAATTATTAACCCCAACGCAATTTGCAAGCACAATTAAAAACCGCACAACCCAGCACACGACCAAAGTTTTTAATAGAGCTTGCAAATCCGACCCAAAAGAAAAATTGTTTTTAAAAAATTTCCAACGCTTCAAAAATAAAAATCGCAACGCACAGCCGAGACTCAATGACACGACAACTCAACAAAGACAATGGTTTACAAGCACGGTGGACAGAACGCCAGCACCTAACAGCACCTACAAGAAATTGGCGGTTCAGTGCCTCGTATGACAGATTTGTGGTTAGTCAAACATTCGTTCTTCGTATGAACATTTGTGGTAAAAATCGCCAACTTCTTGTAGCAGCAAAACGTTAAGGTTCCCCAAATACTTCAACGATCAATTTGACTTGGTTTGGGTTTAGAATTTTCTTTCTCGGCTTGAATCCCATTTCAACCCATTTGTTTTTAAGGTTTTCATTCTGTAAAATCCATCTCCCAAGTTGCGCACTGGCACTTTTTTTAGTACTATTCGGAAAGTAGAGCATCGCGAGCTCACAATAACTGTATGACCGTATTACAAATTCTTTTTCCATTTCATTTTTGTTCGTATGTGTTCACAAAAAAGCCCCGGTCATCCCGGGGCTTCGTTTTAATTCGCTAGTGCTAATCTGGTTCCTAATCTTCGCGAGAGCAGTTCCATGTCCTCACCAACCTTTTGGTCGACAATTCGGGCGTAGTGCTGGGTGCTATTGATGTTTTTATGTCCAAGCATCTTGCTTACTGTTTCAATCGGTACGCCATTCATCATGGTCACTGTTGTTGCAAAGGTGTGCCGAGCCACATGGAAGGATAACGTCTTAGAGATTCCGCACAGGTCGGCTAGTTCTTTCAGGTACGCATTGATCTTCTGATTAGTCAGAATGGGAATAACCGTATCCTCCGGATTCAAAGCTTCCAGGTTGCAATATTTCCGAATGATTTCCATTGGGACATTCAACAAGGGGATGTTAGCTCTACCTCCGGTCTTTTGACGACGTGTACGAATCCAATACTTCTCTTCGTGGTATTCAATCTCACACTTTCGGAGTTGCTTTACATCGATGTAAGCTAACCCAGTGAAGCAAGAAAACACAAAGAAATCACGAACCCGGATCAATCGTTCGAAAGGGGAGTTGAATTCCATCAAGCTTTTTAATTCGTCCTCGGTCAAATACGGGCGAACGACTTCCTTCATACCCAAACTGATTCCGGAGAAGGGATCCTTTAAGAGCCAACCGTGCCTGATGGCCATGGTGGTGACCTTTTTGACGTTCTGTAAGAATTTGTTGGAGGTGTTGTGGTTGCACCCTTTCTCAGTTTTCAAGTAGAGTGAAAACTGGGTAATCATGTAATGATCTACTGCCTTGAGGGACACATCGTCTGACCGGTAGTTTTTGATGAGGAAACTTTGGAGGTGGTTACGAGCCGTGGTGTTCTTTTGGTAGGTCGCATAAGTGGTCTCCTTGCCAATGAGTGATTTTAAGCTGGCGATGTAATCATCCCAAACTTCAATAATCATTTTGGCTTTGGCATTGTTGATGCCCAGGATGGCATCACGAAGGTCGGTAGCCAGGACTTCCTCTTTGAGCATGAGAAGGTCATTGTACTTTTGATGGGCGCGGACGCGCACTGCTTCCAGGTAGTCATTGAAAACCTTTGCCTCGGTGGTTCGGCCTTTCATTTGATACCTCACTGGATCCCATTGATCGGGATGAATGAAGCGTTTTAATCTCAGGGCTACTTTATCCCCGTTGATGTTGATGCGTAGCATCACGGGGCATTCCCCGTTCTTCTTGTCTTTTGTCCGGTTGATGTAGAACACCAGACTGAATGTTGTTTTTGACGACATAAGGCGCAATTGTGTTTAATTGTGCCCCCCATTTTGATTACAAAACTACGTTTACCCCTCGGCTAAATCAAGCTTATCTTGTTGATTTTCAGTCCTATTATGTTCGTATTTGTTCGTACACCGTTGACCCCTTTTTGATTTTTGAAAAGGGGTCACCAGAAGGAAACCTAATCGGCGTACAAACACGAACATTTTCGGAAAGTAAAGAACAAAAAAAAGTGTGTAAATCAACGACTTACACACTTTTCGAACAGTTGTGAACTGTACTCAGCGGAGAGAGCGGATTATGAACCATAACCACTAAACTCCTGTATATCAAGTATTTTACTTCTCTATTTCTCTTTGGAAACCCCCTTAGAAACCAAGCAGCCAAAAGGAGGGCTTGATTGTCCGTGTTGATTTCTTTTGGTTTCACAAAGATAATGAACCTAAGAAAATATCAAAACGATTTTCTTTCTTTTTGAATTTTCTGGATTGCATATTCATTCTTGAAATAAATGTCACTCATCATTTTGTTGATTGCACCAAAATGATCGCTTAAATTTTCTGTTTCTGACAAAAATCATCAATCTCCCCAAAACAGCCGCAAACCCTTGCAAATAGGCAGTTTCCTAAAATCATATCTAGGTTGGCAAATGGCAAGGTATATATATATATCCTTGCCAATTGCCAAGTGGGTGATTTTACCATTTTGGTGAATCACAAGTAATTTTCATTTTGACCTCATTTGACAAATGACTTTCGTTATTATTATAATTTTTTAACCAAACGTACAAGTCATGAAAGAATTATTAAACAATGCATTGGCGCAATTGAAGATTGCCCGTATTACAGTTAATCCTCGTTCCTTTAGAAAACAGATCTCTCTATTTGAAATTGATGATTCCCAGGAGGTAGAATTTAACGGCTTAAAATCTACCGTAACCTATCACGAACACCTTTACACCTTCTACCTACCCTGCAAAAGGCTCGTGGATGAAATGATGAACAACTCGCTCAATCAAGCTGATTCCATTAAAAGGGAATTTGATTTGTTCTGCTTTGAAATTCGGGAATTTCGGCAACGGTACTTTCCCAAAGACTATGTTGATGTTTTGCTTCATCGTGTAGAGCTCCACAAATCCACTTCTATGGAGCTCGTTAACAGTGAAGCAATAAAAAAAAATTCTTGACTATTTTACCGTTCAGTATCAAATGCTGGATCTATTAGAGCAATTGTACTTGCACCGCATCGCTCACTTGAATAAATACGCCCTACGGCAAAGTAATCTTCAAAGCAATCAAGATTTATCCATTCCAACAAAACAAGAAATATCGGCCTATATGTCTGGTCAACTATCCTTGTTTCCAAAAGGTAGCGGCATGACACTCATTCAATGGCAAAGGGATAAAGTAGCGTTTATAGAGCTTTTTGTGTCGGTTTATGAGAGCAACTCCGTAAAGGCAATTGATCGGCCTAAAATCACCAAAAAAGAGTTTTTCGGGATCCTAATGTGGTTTTTCAATATTCAGATTGGAAACATCGATTCTACCCTGCAAGCCGCGAAAAACAGAAAAATTGAGCAAAAGCCTTATTTGAAGGAGCTCATGGAAGTATTCGATAACTACTGCGCCAGGGGTCTTTAAAAAAATCATTGTAGTACAATTGTAGTACAATAATCAAGCTCGAAAGTGTTGGTAGCATTGCAGCCTAATTAATTTATAGGCAGCTTATGTGGGAAAACAAAACCAATAGTACAGAAACACCTAGCATTAAATTGCTGGAAGAAAGACTTGTGAAAGTTGAGCGGATCCTGAGCCAACTTGCTGAAGAAGTAAAAGAACCTAAGAAGGAAATGAAATACCTGGATGTTGCTAGTGCAGCAAAAATCCTAGGACTTTCTAGAGCACAAATGTACATCCTCATGAGAGATGGCAAACTGCCATACACTCATGTGGGACGACAACGGCGACTGATTTTATCAGACCTGGTCAGCTATGTGAAAAAAGGCTATCAGCCTGCTAGAAAATCAATCATCTAACCCTCTTAAAACTTTTATATGTCACTCAATAAAGATTCAATTCTTCAAGCAACGAACAACGGATTAAGTGTTTTCAAGCATTTTCTTGGAAGCAAATTTTCAAAGGTTGGGAAATCCTTTAAAAGCCCATTCTATCAAGATTCTAAAGCTTCATGCTATTTGTATTTTGATAAGAAATCGTCTATCTATAAGTTCAAAGATTTCGGGGATGCCGAATACAGTGGCGATTGCTTTTTCTTTGTCAGTAAAATTTTTGGACTCACATGCGATGATCGTCAAGACTTTATTAAAATTCTTGAAATCATCGACAACCAATTAGGTCTCTGCCTGGAAGATACAAACCAAAAGATAAACCGAATTGTACGCGATACCAATGGCGAAGTTCAAAAAGCCTCATCACTACCTTCGATACACGATGGATTTGAAACAGCGAAAACGAAACTACCAATTCAAACCAGGGAATTCAATGAAAGTGAAATTCAGTTTTGGGCGCAATACGGAATTACCAAAGAAATTTTAGAGCGGTTTAATGTATCGGCAATTGAACGCTTTATTGGTATTGGCAAAGACGGCAAAGAATATGCAATGGGCAGCACTGTTAACGAACCTATGTTTGGTTATAACGGAAGACGGTACACGAAACTATATCGACCGTTTTCAAACTTGCGTTTTTTGTACACAGGTGAAGTAACCGAAAGTTATGTTTTTGGATTTGATCAATTACCCATTCGCGGCGATGTTTTATTCATTACAGGCGGAGAGAAAGATGTGTTGAGTTTGGTATCTCATGGTTTTCATGCCATTTGTTTCAACAGTGAAACAGCGCACATTCCAAAGAATTTAATCAGAGGCCTGGGTTATAGATTCAAACACATCACCTTGCTGTATGATGTTGATGAAACTGGAAAAGCTTCTATGGCGAAGCTTACCAAAGATTTAAAAGAGTACCAACTCAAAAGTTTATACCTGCCGTTGTCAGGCGAAAAAACAGATAAAGATATTTCCGATTTCTTTCGATTGAAACATTCGGCTGATGATTTGATGATGCTGTTTCGAGAGATGCTCGATCACTTGTACGAGGATACCATAGCGGTAATGAAAAGCTGTGAAATTGATTTTGAGAATCCCCCCAAAGCACCTGAACCACTGATTACTATAAACGATGTAACCATTGGTACACCTGGAAACATTGTATGTGTTGCTGGATCCGAAGGCAGTGGAAAGACAAACTATTTAGGTGGTATTTTATCTGGAGCCATTAAACCAGGTGAGATAGAAATTGATACGCTGGGAACCAATATCAAAGAAAATATTGAGCAGAGAGCAGTCTTGCTTTATGATACCGAGCAATCCGAATTCCAGTTGTATAAAAACCTTACCTACATTATTCGAAGGTCATCACAAGAAAAGCCACCGTCTTGGTTCAAGGCATTTTGTTTGGTTGGTATCTCAAGAAGTGAACGGATAAATTTAATCCTGGAATCCATGGATCGTTTCTTTTATGAGCATGGAGGTATTCACCTCGTAGTCATTGATGGTATTGCCGATTTACTTGGAGCTGTTAACGATGAAGAAAGCTCCGTGAAGCTGGTTGAAGAACTATTTCGAATGGCTGCTATTTACAATACCGTTATAATTTGTGTATTGCACCTTGCACCATCGGGCATGAAACTTCGCGGTCACCTAGGATCCGAAGTTCAGCGTAAGGCAGCAGGTATTTTATTGATTGAAAAAGACGATAACAACAATTGCAGTGTGGTAAAAGCATTAAAAGTTCGAGATGGCTCCCCATTGGATGTACCAATGATGCAATTTGGCTGGAGTAAAACGGAAGGCCGCCATGTTTACATGGGCGAAAAGAGCAAGGAGGATTCTGAAATAAGAAAAACTAGTGAGCTCAAAGATGTGGCGAGCGAAATTTTCAAGAACCGCGTGTACATCAGTAACCAAAACTTAATCAAAGCCATTATGGAAAGCATGGATGTAAAAGATAGAACAGCCAGATCGTATATAAAATTCATGAAGGAGAATGAAATCATTGAGAAAAACCCCTCAAATGCCCTTGAATACTGCCTAATTACCTTGCCTTTCTAAAGAAATTCGGAGTTTTTACTACGAAATTACCAGTTTTAGCCCCCCTTTTCTGGTAAAAGTCCTGCGGTTTTCCGTGGGACTTTCTTTTTTACCACGTGGTTCCGCAGTATTACTCATTTTGACCTTAAATGGCAGAATATTTTGATAACATCTTTGTAAGTAACAATATTTATTCCCTATTTTTGACCAAATAAGTACAAGTAAATATTATACAAAATGCTTGGAGTAAAATTGAAAGAATTAAGAGAAACAAATGGAATGGTTCAACGCCAAATTGCTGCTCTACTAGAGGTAGATACTGCTTTTATTAGTAAGGTAGAAAAAGAGGAAAAGCAAATTAGTAAGAATCACATTAGTCGACTTGCTAAATTATTTAAAGTCTCTGAAGGTGAATTAAATTCATTTTGGGTTGCAGATAAAATTTTAGCACTTATCGAAGATGAAAAGAAAGAAAGTATTGAACGCATTTTGGAAATAGTATCCGTGTCAAAAAAAATTAAAATAAAATAATTACAATTATGTCTGAAGACCAAAAGAAACAACTTGAACAACAACTTTGGAACATTGCGAATACACTCCGAGGAAAAATGAATGCTGATGAATTCCGAGATTATATACTTGGTTTTATCTTCTTCAAATACTTATCAGAAAAAATGGAGCTCTATGCAAATTCTATTTTGAAGCAGGATAAAATCAATTATCGTGAATTAAAAGAAAATGCAAAACAGGCAGCTGAATATATTGAAGCAATTAGAGAAGAATCATTAGAAAAACTAGGTTATTTCTTAAAGCCTTCAGAGTTATTTAGTGAGGTTGCAATTAGAGGAAATAGCGATGTCGAAGGTGAAAGCAATTTCATTCTCGAAGATTTGCAAAAAATTCTAAATAATATTCAACTTTCAACCATGGGTACCGAAAGTGAAGAAGATTTCGATAACCTCTTTGAGGATATGGATTTGAACAGTACAAAACTTGGTAAAACTCCTGAAGCAAGAAATGAAATTATTGCCAAGGTGTTGTCTCATCTTGATAAAATCGATTTCAAACTCGAGCAAACCGAATTAGATGTACTGGGCGATGCTTATGAATATCTTATTGGGCAGTTTGCCAGTGGTGCTGGGAAAAAAGCAGGTGAATTTTATACGCCGCAGGAAGTGAGTAAGGTATTGGCAAAGATTGTAACAACAGGAAAAAGCAAACTTAAATCGGTTTATGACCCTACTTGTGGATCTGGGTCATTGTTACTTCGTGTGGCAAAAGAAGTAAAAGAAGTGAGCAACTTTTACGGACAAGAAATGAACCGTACAACTTACAACCTTGCCCGAATGAATATGATTTTGCATGGTGTACATTACCGTAAGTTTGATATAAAACAAGAAGACACTTTGGAACATCCGCAACATATTGATAAACAATTTGAAGCCATTGTAGCAAATCCACCATTTTCTGCTGAATGGAGCGCAAATCCATTATTTACAAGTGATGACCGTTTTAGTCAGTACGGGAAATTAGCACCTAGTAGCAAAGCAGATTATGCTTTTGTACAACACATGGTGCATCATTTGGCTGAGAATGGAACAATGGCAATTGTATTGCCGCATGGTGCTTTGTTCAGAAGCGGAGCAGAACAACACATTCGTAAGTACTTAATTGAAGACCGAAATTATTTAGACACAGTTATTGGTTTGCCAGCAAACTTATTTTATGGTACACCAATTCCAACTTGCATAATGGTATTCAAAAAATGTAAAGAAAACCCAAATGATGTTTTATTTGTAGATCGTCAGCATAAAGTGGACATAAGTGTGACTAAACAAAGTTATACTTAAAAACCATAAATTGCTTACAATGAAAGAAAAAGAACCAAAAAATGCGGAGGCGGTTATCAAGGATATTCGCCGACGAACCAAGCGTAAATTTAGCTCTGAAGAAAAAATCAGAATTGTTATTTCAGGATTGCGTGGTGATGAATCGATTAACACCATTTGCAGAAAAGAAGGCATCGCACCAGCGTTGTATTATCGATGGAGCAAAGACTTTATTGAGGCCGGCAAACGGAGATTGAATGGAGACACCTTGCGGGAGGCAAATACAGATGAAGTAAATCAGATCAGAAACGAGAATGCAGAGCTTAAAAACTTGGTGGCCGAGTTGATGCTTAAGAATCGGACGTTAAAAAAAAGCATGAATGGTCTCGAATCAAATTCCACAGATATATGAGAATGACAGCGGCAGAAAAAATGGAGATAATCAAGATAGTAGAACAATCGCCCATTGGCGTTAAGGCTACCTTGGAACAAATTGGTATTCATCGCAGTACGTTTTATGCGTGGTATGATCGGTATGTCAAATTTGGCGAGACTGGATTGGAAATTAGTACATCAAAACAGCATTGTGTTTGGAATAAAATACCCTATGAGATAGAATCGCAGATTATAGATTTTGCTTTGGAAAATCCTGAATTATCTGCCCGTGAGTTGGCCATACGATACGCCGAATCTAGTGAATACTTTGTATCCGAATCAACGGTATACCGCTTGTTAAAGAAACGAGGATTACTAACAGCTCCCAACTACGTGGTATTGAGTGCGGCAGATGAATTTAAAGACAAAACCCTTAGGGTGAATGAGATGTGGCAAACGGATTTTACTTACTTCAAAATCAAAGGTTGGGGCTGGTACTATTTGTCAACCATTTTAGATGATTACAGCAGATACATTGTGCATTGGGAACTGTGTTCAACAATGAAAGCAACGGATGCAGTTAGGACGGTGGAGCAAGCGCTAGGCAAAGCCAGAATCAAGGCGAATGCAGTACCACGCTTACTGTCGGACAACGGATCTTGTTATTTATCGGGGGAGTTAAAGTCCTATTTATCAAAAAGAGGCGTAGAACACACTCGTGGAAAGCCCATGCACCCACAAACCCAGGGTAAAATTGAGCGTTATCACAGGACTATGAAGAATAGAATCTTACTTGAACACTATTATTCACCAGAAGAATTAGAAAGGGCATTGGGTGAGTTTATTGATTTTTACAACAATAGCCGCCTACATGAGTCCTTAAACAATCTAGCTCCTGCCGATGTATACTTCAATAGGGGTGCGAAAATCCTGAAACAAAGAGAAGAAATCAAGCAAAAAACCATTTTACAAAGACGAATAAATCACCTATTGCAAATTCAAAATCAATCACTTAGTTTTGTTTAACACTTGTCCTAATGAACTTGACGACGTACAATATTGTCGTAGTGGAATTAAAAAAACTTGGATTAAAACTAGCAAAAAAGGAGGAACTAGTCAGTCAATTAAAACAAAGAGCGAGAAAGCTTTTACAGCATTATCCAGATCGAATTCAACGGATTTGGTTTTACGGCATAATTGATTTCGATGATGAATTTGTTAGGTCATTAAAGGAAGAGGATTATTTGGAAGTATATTCTGGTGGTAAATATTTTTATAAGGAATCGAATATTATACCTGATAAGGATAAACCTGAATTTAAAGTTCCCATAGGTCTGAACTTGATTTCTTTTGATTCCTTAATACTTGATGCAAAATCACGTAATAATACTTTTTTAGAAATACTGAAAGAGGGTTTAAAAGAATCCGTAAAATAAAATATATGCAAGCAAAATCAGCAAATTTTTTAACAGTCATAAAAGGGCCAAAGCAATTTGTTATTCCAATATATCAGCGAACTTATAGTTGGCAAATATCACAATGCAATAAGCTTTTCAATGATATTTTACGTATCAGTAAAGAAGATAGCTCACCAGGTCATTTTATTGGTTCGGTTGTGTATTTTCAAGAAAACATACATACGGTTTCCGATGTGCCAAAATTATTGGTAATTGATGGGCAACAACGCCTAACTACTATTTCCATAATGATTGCTGCATTGGCAGAATTTGTAAGGGATAACCAGGTAGATATAGATACCAATTTCACCAAACTGCAAAACTACTATTTGTTAAATGCTGAAGAAGAGGGCGATTTAAGATATAAACTGTTGCTTACACGCAGGGATAAGGATTCTCTAATAAACATTATCAAAGGTGTTCCTCTTGGTAGCGATGCTTCTTTGCGTGTTGCAGATAATTTTAAGTTTTTTAAAGAGAAAATAAATGCAGAAAATGCTGTGGGTATTTACAATGGTATCATGCGATTATTTATTGTTGATGTTGCTTTAGAAAAAGATAAAGACAATCCTCAATTAATTTTTGAAAGCTTAAATAGCACAGGGTTAGATTTATCTCAAGCCGATTTGATTAGAAATTATATTCTAATGGGGCAAGAAATAAAACTTCAAACCGAACTTTACGAAAAGTACTGGTATCCAATGGAGCAGAGCTATGGCAATGAGTACACTGCTTCATTTGATTGGTTTATGCGTGATTACCTTTCAGTAAAAACAGGGACTATTCCACGAATCGATCGTGTTTATGATAGCTTTAAAACCTTCGCATCTAGCAGCAAAGCTCCTGATACCATAACAGAAGTTGTTCAAGATATTTTTAAGTTTTCGGACTATTATGTAAATATGGTTTTGCATAAAGAGCCTGATGCCGAACTTCAAAAAGGCTTTAAAAACATTAGCAAATTAAAGGTTGATGTTTGTTATCCATTCCTTTTACCTGTATACAACGACTACGAATCAGGCACAATTACAAATGATGAGTTCAAACAAATCATTAACCTAGTTGAAAATTATGTTTTCCGCAGAGCTATTTGCGGAATTCCTACAAATAGCATGAACAAAACATTTGCAACACTATATAAATCAATCCAAAAAACAGATTATTTAGAAGGTGTAAAAGCAGCGTTCCAACTAATGGATAGCTACAAACGCTTTCCAACTGATACTGAATTTGAAAAAGAAATTGTGGTCAAAGAGGTGTATAATTTCCGTAGTAGAAATTACCTTTTAAGCAAATTGGAAAACTATAAGCGTAAAGAGTTTGTAAACGTTGACGATTATACTATTGAGCATATCATACCACAAAACCCTGAATTGTCTAACGAATGGCAAAAAATGCTAGGTGAAGATTGGAAAGAAGTACAATCTAAGTATTTGCATTCATTGGGTAATCTTACACTTACATGCTACAATTCTGAATTAAGCGACAAGCCATTTTCTCAAAAGAAAACTATGGAAGGCGGCTTTAATGATTCGCCAATTCGCTTGAATGATTTTTTAAGAAAAGTTGATATTTGGAATTCTGAAAATATTGAAGCCAGGGCTAAGGAACTAGCTGAAAAGGCACGTCAAATATGGTTTGCGCCAAATTTATCTCAAGAAGTTTTAGATAAATATAGTACTGAGGAGAAAACAACCACAGTATATTCAATAGAGCAATACGAGCACTTAAAAGGTGAGATGCTTGATTTATACCATGCTTTAAAGAAACGGATTTTAAATATTGACTCTTCGGTAAAAGAAGAATACAAAAAACTTTACATCGCTTTTAAATCATCCACAAATTTTGTTGACATAGTTCCACAAAAAGTTAGATTGAGACTATCGCTAAATATTGATTATCCAGACATGATAGATCCAAAAGGACTGTGTAAAGATGTTTCAGGACTTGGCCGCTGGGGAAACGGAGATGTTGAAGTAGGTATATCAAACATGAATGAACTTGATGACGTAATGGAATTAATTCAACAAGCTTTCGACAAACAATTAGAATATCTTTAAATGAAATTCGGATTCCGCATACCGTCCCTCACCAAACGAATTGCAGCGCGTACTTCGGTTAAGCGCGTTATTCGCCACAACCTAGGATTTAAAGCACCCAGAGGTATGGGCTGGATAACTGATCCTAAAAAAGCCTTGTATAACAAAGTGTATAACAAAACCAGTAGAGGCTGCTTGGTTAGTTTCGTGTTTTTGTTAAGCATGCCATTTGCTTTGGCTTATGGTGTATGGAAAATTTTTATTGCATGAAGCTGCGCCACTTTGTAATAGTTTGCAGCTTCCTTCTGCTCGCGGCTTGTGGAAATAGCAGTGATTCAAGCTCAGGTAGAAAGCCTGTTTATGTAAAGCCAAGTATTGATTATAAAGGAAAATTCAGAAAAGGACACGTGCGTATGCCTGTAAGTACAAAAAAGAACGCCATTAAAAGTCAGAACCGCTCCAGGTATTATTACCACACCAGGGGAAAATACAGACGTAAAAAGAATTAAGTATTTTTCTTTACCACCTTTTGAATAAAGCGGATAAATTCTTTTGATCCTAGAACCTGTACTTCCTCTAAAAATCCCAATACAAATCTCCCTGGTGCTTGAAAGCTCTGAACATTTGCTTTAAAATAATATTTACCTGTAACGGGAATTGGTTTGATAAATGCCGCACTCATGGGGTATTCTTCTTTTAACACCAGGTAAGCCCTCATGGTCATTTGCAATTCTATTTCTTTGTTCATGCTTTTACCCTGGAATCCAAAAATATCGGGCTTGTAAAATTCGTGTTGCTTTTCATACTTCATTGGAGTATCCTGTACTTCTACCCCAGTCATGCGTTCAATATTGAAATACTTATTGAGCCTTGTTTTGATCTCAAAAGCAGAAACCGAATCGTAATTATCGGTAAAACAAGTTGGTTCTACCAAGCGATCCGTTACACTCTGACTATTTGCAGAACTATACCCTTTAATCAAAAGTTGTTTCCCCTCTATGATTGCTACTGAAATCTGCTCCACAATTTTGGCAAGGTGTGCTTTGAATAAGCTATTAGCACCTATTTCAATTTCGCTAGACTGCTGAACCTTTTGAAGCACGCTCTGAGCTAGCTGATTTTCTTTTCCAGCCGATAGGAGTAACATCTTTAAGTACTCGGCTTCCTGGGGTGTAAATGGAATAATGTCGATATCGGCCGTTGATGCAATGAAAATTTTATTATTACTGTCTCTCTCAATGGTAAAACCAAGGTCTTTCAGTAAATCCATGTAACGATATACAGTTCTTTCAGAAGTATCCAAAAATGCTTCGATGCTTCGAACTGATTTAGCAGGACGTGCTTTCAGGTAATTGATTAACTGAAAAAGCCTGTAAATTCTATTTTGATTGAACATAGTGAAAATAGTTTGTCAAATAAAGTCAAATCAATTGAAATAGCCAAGTGTTTGACCTTATTTGGCAAAATCATTGTGTTAATTTGTCCAAATCTTAAAAACAACGAAAATGAAATTAAATTTAATGGTAGCTTTTCTTTTCTCAATAACTGCATCGGCAGTTTTTGGTCAAGAAATCAAGTATGTCGATCTAGCCACAGCAGAACGTGGAGAATACACTTCTTATCTTGGAAGTGATGGTGCAGTTTACAAAGTAGGTGACCGAGTTAAAATTGGAGTACCCTCATCCAATAAAACCTTTGCTTTTATTACTGAAGGTGATGGTATTCTATTACCTATAACTAATTTACTTGCCTCATCTAGCGGCACTGAAACGGAAATTAAACGGATCTTTGTCGTTGGTAATAAGCGTTCAGGTTATTCCGTATCATTCAGAACGAAAGGAATTACAGGATTATCCAATTATACCATCCAATTTGAAAACGCCTTATCGACAGGTGAAGTGAAAGGATTTGGATTGTCAAGTGATCATGCGTTGGCACAATTAAAAAAGGCCAAGGATAAACTTGACCTAGGTTTAATTACGCAAGAAGAATATGACAAGCTTAAAGCTGAACTTACCAAGTACATTAAATAATTAAAACTCCATACTTCCGCCAGCATTAAACCTGCCCGTAGAAGTTGCTTTTCCCTTTTCAACCTGTACAATTACATCAACTTCATGGGCGTGTTCATTCACGCCTTTGAATTTTCCTTCCTTTGTGGTGTGATAAATGAAAATGAATGAGACCTCTGGATGCATTTTTCGTAAACTATCAATGTCATTCACATCCATTCCAGCCTTGGAAACGCTGTCAATGAAAACGAAGTTGAAATCATTGAGATTTTCAGGAACGCGATCGGTGATATAAAGGTTTGAGTGATGAGCCTTTAAGCGTTCAATCTTTTCCTTCAAGGTATAGCCAAATCCTTCCTCAATGGCGCAATACAGAACTTTACCATGATTTGCAGCTAGGTAGTTTGCAAAGTCCAAACACATGGTTGATTTACCAGACTTAGGAAGTCCATAAACCATAGCTGTGAATCCCACGCTTGGATCACCAATGAGTTCTTTATATCGGCCTTGCAAGCCTATTGTTTGAAAATCCATGGCAAGTAATTCACCCGAACTCACAATCATTCCATTCTCATCATCGAAACCGTTGAGGCTTTTTTTTTGAAACAAATTTTCTCCTAAAATGCCCATTAAACCATTAAGCTGTGCCTTGTTGATATTCAACATCGTAGAATCACCGTCATTGTAGTTTTTAAGCGTTTGGTAGGCTTCATTTAACTTATCGGCATACTTGTCCGATTTGGTGATTTTCCCTTGTTCCACAGCCTTTTTGATGCGATTAAACAACCGTTGAGACCTATCCTTAACATCTCGTTTTCCGTTAAGTGCGATATAGGATTTTAATAAGGCAACTGAAAACATACCTTCCTGGCTATGAGCAATTTCTAAATAACGCTTTAATTTTTTGCTGTCAATCTTGATTTCCGCCATGTCGCCCATTTTCTCATAACAAGAAATCAGTTGTTTTTGCATCATATCAATCTCTTTTGCGTAAGGGGAGTCCTTTCCTATTCTGCGCTCTATAATGGCTTTTTGAAGACTGTGTAACAAGGTTAATATTTGTGCCTGACTTTTTACTTTTCCATGCATGGCAGCGTAACGTTTGATAAATTGAACATCGGTATCAATCAGTTCTACATCTTCGCTATCGTATTCCTCTTTTTCAACCGCTGCTTTTTTAGGTGGCATTTTAGGCGTTGCAGGTGTTGGCTTTGTAGTTGCAGCTTTGGGCGCTGTTTTTACAGTTTTGGTTGGCAATGATTTTGCAGCAGTCATTACTGAGCTTGGATTTTTATCCAGGTACTCATTTAGCTTTTGAAAAAACGCATCCACCACACGTTTAATGTTTTCATTTGAGTTGTAGGCAGCCCAATTATTTTGGGATGCACCTTCAACAAGTTTATGCCCTTTGGAAAGGGCTTCGGGTAAATTATCCCAGTTAATGCTGGCGGCTTTAGAGAAGTAGTTGTTCGTATTTAGCATGGTTTAAAAATTTATAAGTTCGAGTTCTATTTCAAGGGCTAAAGCTTCGAGCTCTAACTCACTTGTATTGAATGTTTGTGTTGTTGCAGCTGGTGCTAGGTTTGTTCGGTATTCCAATAAGTAATTCAAACGCTGAAATTCCGAGGCTCTATCCTGGGCACTTCGACCTTCAACTTGCAATGCTGATTTCTTGGCTTGTATTTCTAATCTAAGCTCCGCCCATTTTGGTGAGTTTTCATCGCCATTATAGCTTTGTGATTGATTTAAAACAGCTTGTTTTTCTGCTTCGTATTGTGCCATTACAGGACTTAAATCACTGGTGAGTGAATATCCTCTGGGCTTTAATAAAGTGCGTTCTGTTTTGCGAACCTTGCTCACATACTCCTTGAAATAATTGAGGTAGTAACGGTTTGAAAAGTATATGCCAAGTACCTGATAGGAACTTTCTATTTTACGTCCAATGGCAAGAATTTCTTTATCCTGTTGATCCGTTGAATTAAGTACAGCCTCAATATCTTCTTTGAGTTCTTTGGCCTTTTTAGATTGCTTGTTAATCACTTCTCCATCTTCTGCAACTTTCGGTGTTTCCACTAAGTAGTTTGAAGCTAACAGCGATGTATAGAAATATCGAATGGCTTCAATGGATTTTTCACGGTAAATTTTGTAGTCTCTAATGTCGCTTTGTACTTCTTTGAGCATTTCAATGGCTAGTCCGATTTTTTTATAATCGCGATTCAGCTGCTCTTTTGCCTGGTCAAAGAACATGCGCACCAATCTGTCTACATCGGTAATAAGTGCTAGCTTAATCTCCTCTGGATCCATACTTTCTAAATCAAGCACGTTTCCACGGTCACCTCTGAACCAAATGTCATTGATACGTGAGGTCTTTTCCTCGAGCTTTTGGAATACGAATACATCCATGGAATCCTGAACCAACGGCATTACGATTCGAACATACTGAAACTGATTACCTTGTCTCCAGATACGACCTTCGAGCTGACGAATATCCGTTGGATTCCATTCAGGGTAACAGTTATAGATAACCGTACCGCGTTTTTGTAAATCAATTCCTTCACGAATGGTGGCGGTTCCAATGATGATTTTCACCACACCGTCCAGGAAGGCTTCTTTGATGGTTTCCTTTCGAGTATCGTTGATTTCTGAGGAGATTATTTCTACTTCATCTACTTTCACTTTGTCGTACATCACGCCACGCTTGTAGCCGACTTCTTTCTCCAGGTATTCTTTGATAAGCGGGAAAAATAGTTTGCCACGGTTCATGTAAATCACCTGTCCACTGGCTGTTTCTTGGTGCTGCTCGTGCCATGCCTTTACAGATTTGATACAGTCCATGACATAAGCAATCTTTGGACTTTGCTCTACAAAATCCTTGTAGTCTTCAGGAGTTCCGTTTAACAAGAAAGGAGACAGCGCATTATCCAAACTATAAGCCAATGCCCGAAATAAGTTACCCATATCGAGTTTCCCTTGTGTAGAACTTTTCGCCATGGCCACAATGCCATTTTGATTTTCACGCTGCTTGGGTGTCATGTTGATATAGGTCAGCACTTGTTTGTCCTGGGACAATCTTTCCTTGGCATTTTCAAAACTATACAGCAGGGGTAAGTTGATTTTCTTTGGTCTTATCACACCAGCCTCTTCACCTGTTTTGTAAAGGATGTGGTTATAAATAAGCTTTTGTAAAATCCTTCGGTTGGTGAAGCTTTTAATGACTTCCTTTTCTACAATTTCCTCTTTGTAATTGGCAGCCCATTCCACGGTTGGAAGTACAAACAAATCAAAGAAGGTATCCAGGTTTAGGATTCCGTTATCCCTCAATGAATCATAAGCCACCAGGGAAAGCATGGAGTAAATCTCCAATGGTGAATTCGAGAACGGAGTTGCCGTAAGTAGCATGGTATTTCTTCCATACTTGCGTTGAATAAAACTGAGAATCAAAAACGCCTTTTGACCAATTTCAGATGTGGCTGATTGAATGTTATAGCGCTTATTTCCTTCATCATCGCTCTTTACAGAGGCGAACACATTTTTACATCGGTGCGCTTCATCAATAACAGCGTAATCAATACCAAGTACATCAATGTCGGCAATGGAGTTCTTTAAACCCACACCAATCATTTCTCTGAATTTTTGGTATTCAATTTCCTTATCTCTGCTTGATTTTTCTTTACTCTGCCCCAGGATATTTACCAGTTCCGTAAAAAGTTCATCCGAAACGGATTCACCAAAGCCCAGGCGTTTAAACCCTTCATAAGTAACCATGGTAATGGATCGTTCGGCAACGGGCGCATTCAAATTTATTTTATCAACGATATCTGTTCCTAGGTTGTACCAATCGTTTACTGTAATTCCAGTGTGCGACAAAACGCCCGAAACAAATTCACCCGTTTTTTTATCGGTGTAACCGATAATTTCGTTCATCCACTTTTTATAAGTAGGCTTTGGAACCACCACAATTGGCCGTTTGCATTTTCCTGAATACAGGTTATGCGCTAAGTTCACAATGGCGGTCATGGTTTTACCCACACCCACATCAAAAGCATTGATTCCTGATCCCATGGCTTCCATAAAAGCCACACCTTCGCGCTGAATGTCCGTGATTTGCAAAATACCCGACTTAAAACGAGAGGAACACTCAAAGCCAATCGGAACCTTGGAGTAATTGATATCGGATTGCCCGTTGTACAATCGGTTCCAGGAATAATTCAGCTTGTGTTGGTCATCAAAGGCCAGTACTTCATGCAGGAACTTGGAGAATAGTTTTTCACCCTCAATTCGTGCATTAGCTCTCAGTTCTGCTTTTTCTTCCTTGGATAGTTTATCGTCACGAAGGGAACGGTTTGCCAGGTAATAATCAGCAATATCAATGGCGGAACTTTTTTCAAAGTCGGTGTCATTGTTCAAAGTAAAAAGCCACTTAGTGAAAACATGTTGTAGCGTATATTTTGTGTCACCGTCAAAACGGATATTGATTTTTTCACGGTCTTTTTTGCGTTCGATTTTACCGTTAACCTTCTTGAGCTCCTCGGCATTTTCTAAGTCCATGTATTCTTCACGAACACTTGTTACATGAAACAACAATGGATCAACGGCAAAATCTGAAATAGCGGTAATGATTGGCCGCTCTTTTTCATCAGGATTCTCAACGGTAAGCAGTTCGGGCTTTGCTTTTTCAACCACCTGTTTGTGATTTTCCCAAATCTCTGCGCCGAAATGTTTTTCAATATCCTCTTTGTCATTTTCTAATTGGGTAAGCCTATCATACATATTTCCGTAGGTATATGTCGGAAAAGGCAATAACTCACCAGCATGGTAAAACAGTGCGCCAGCTCTAACCAAATCAAAAAGCTGCTCTTCCAGTGCTTTTCCTGTTCCTTTAAGGTAGTAGCTTTCCCAGCCGTTCATTGGAACGCCAGTTTTTCGCTTGTACCAAACCCATGCTTTGATTTCAGGTTCGGTGATTCCTTTGTTGTATTTGGCTACGACATCTGAAAACGGAATTTTCTTCCCTTCAGTATCGCCCAATCCTTGAAGCTCTGTGGCCTGTTTTAGAATCCGCTCCACCACTTGAGAATTACCTCTGATTTTTGTGGAAGTATAGGGATTCAATGTCCCCAAAGAATGAATGTTTGTTATGCCTGATAAGTAGCTCATAGTCTTTTTAATTCTAGTTCGTATTCCAATGCCAGTGCCTCTATCTCTAAAGCCGAAACATCTGTGCTAGCCACAAGATTCGACTGCATAAATTGTAAAGCATGGGCATTGGCATCCTCGATGTATCGGTAATTAATGTTCTCCAGTAAGAAATCTCCATTTTGTATTTGAAAATTGTAATCCACTCCATGTGAGAAGATTTGTATTTTGTATGTTCCGCAGCGATAATCCACTGAAAAATCTTCATTGCCTGGATCGAAGTAGTCAATGTACCAGTCACCAGGTAGCTCTAGAATCAATTGGAAATCACCCAGGGCGTGGTTGATGGTATTAGTGATCCAAGTTTCATTTCCTTTGATGGATAGCGGAAACTCTCTACTGGTAGTCACAACCTCTTCGCCACACACTTTCTCAGGGTATAGATTAAACCATGTATTAAACGTGCATAGTTCTGTGAGGCTCAACGGTTCATTGGAATAGTCTTTTTGTTTGGCGTAAACTTCCACCAAGCCTTTTTCATCTCTATCCTGTGGGAATACTCCATTGCGGAGAAATGCCACATGAAAATCCTTTGCATCGGATTTTGATAACACATCCCGAATCATGTCTATTCGGGCTCTGAGATATTTAGGGCTTGTAATGTCCACTAGATCATCTCCATTTCAGATTCAAGCAAAGGAATTACGGCCGCAGGAACCATTTGTTCGTGTAGCACTTTACGAATCACCATCTGTTCTGTTTGCTCATATCCTTGGGGTGATTGCATCATTGCAAATAAATTAGGCGCATTGGCCTGGGTAACTTTTTTAAGCTGCTTAAGAATTTCTTCGCGCAGTTTTTGCTCCATTGGATTGGGCTTATCGCTTGCACCACTTAGCGAACTTTCACTTCTTTCCGCAAAAGAATAGTATCCATTTTTGGTGACAATGATGTGGTCAACTAAATGTACATCGAACAGTTTCAACGATTGCTTTAGTCTTCGTGTAAGCTGTCTATCCGCTTCAGAGGGTTGCAGGTTTCCGCTGGGATGATTGTGTGAAATAATCACAGACTTTGCCAGCGTTTTTAAGGCAACAGCCACTACAATTTCTGTATCCACCATGGTGGCATTGATTGTTCCAGTCGAATGATGATAATAGCCAATGATTTTGTTTGCCTGGTTCATATAGAGCGCAATAAAATGCTCTTGAATTTCAATTCCCTTGAGGATTTTTTCTCTCAGGAAATTGTACACATCATTGGAGCTCGTCACCTGACCAAAGAAATAAGCTTCCTTATTAAAAGTGACTTCTATTTCACGGATTTTAAATTCCGCATCTAGCTCATCAATTTGCGTTTCTAAATCACTGAATGATGATTTATCAAATACCATTTGTGGCTGTATGTTGGGCTGATTGTATTTCATGATTATTTGCGTTTAAAAACGATTATGTCGGTTGGTACTTTTGAGAACTTAAAAACGGGAGGTAAACGATAGGCATCCAAAATGTCTGCTAGCTTTTCAATCTCTAATTTTTCACTTTGGTAGGTTATTCCATTTCGCAGGAAATTGCTCCCAGTCACATACACCATGATTCCTCCAGGCTTTAGTAGCTGTAAACCGTAATGCATAAAAAACAATTCTATTTGGTGCATTTTGGGTTTGGTGAAATAGCTGCTGTACTTGTTTTTGTATTTGCCGTAAGGTGGGTTGCCAATGACTAGTGAAAATGGATAACCTTCCAGCCAAGTAAGCTTGTCTTTTAGTCTTGCTGTGTAGCGTGGCTCCTGTAAAAAAGCCGTTTCAAAGTAGCCTTCATAAATTTTTGCATCAGGGTATAAAATCTCTGTAATGCGTTTGGATATGGGATTAATTTCAAAGCCGTAACATTTGGAATTGTTGGGAGCCCATTTGAGTAAGTTACCAGTTCCAACACTTGGTTCAAGCACTGATCCACCAGTTTTAAATCCATAACGGTATGCCAGTTTCCACATGAGCTCACAAACAAAATCGGGCGTAAAAAATTCATAAAGCACACCTTCGCCAGTAGCTCCCTTTGAACCTTGTCCGCCTGAACCTTCATACTGAGCAATAAACTTCTTCTCATCGAAACTATACGTTTCGCCTGCCTTGTCCTTTTTCAGGATTAACTGCTGGATTTGTTTATTGAGCTCAAATTGATTCATTACACCATGGATTGAGTTTCTAGTAATCCATTTTTACCTACCACTTTGATGATATAGGAATAGGCCTCTTTGCTTCGTCCTTTTACTCGGTCTAGTACCTGTTCAACCGTTCCAGTTCCTGGTTTAAAAAAGTATCCTTGATTGTAGCGAACTAGAGCTTTGTCGAGCCTTAATACACCTTGCTCATTATGTTGGTCTATAAGAATACCGATAAGCATGGCTCCTAATAAAATATTAAGTTCTGGCTTTTGTAAATCAGCACGGGTCATAACATTTCCCGTGTAATTATTTTCCTTAATCTTATGAGAAAGGTATTGCTGTTTCAGTGGGCCATTTACGCGTGCACCAAGGTGTTTTTTTAATAACTCAATTTCAGGCGCTGTTAACCTTTTGGACTTGTTTTCTAAATGGATAACATCATTTCCCGTTTGTGGTTTCAGTTGCATCAAACCCACTGCACCTGCCGAGCTCACAATACTTGGATTGCCTGCACTTTCAGTAAAAATGATGGAGAGAATGATTGCACCAGGGACATTGGTGAGTGTCTCAGCGAGCTTAATCTCGTTGTAATACTTTTTACCAATGGTTTCCATCTTTGTTTTATTCTGCGGCAATGCGGCAACAGGATAAAAAGTACGTGGGGTCATTGGAATTGGAACTGCTAATTCTGCCATACTTATGCTTTATAAAATGTGATCGTTCTCTGCGCTTTTTGAGCTGGAGTGATTGTTGGATTATCGTCCGTACTCTTCGAGTTTTTTTTGAGCAATGCCAACAAGGCCAAAGCTGCTGCGCCAAATATTATCTTGTTCATTGTTTTTGGATTTGAATGAGGTTACTGTATTTTATGGTGGAATTAGGATTAGAAACACTTACCCTTTGTTGTAGCTTTCTAGGTGAGAATATCCAAAGCCAGGGCTTGATTCTTTCACCTTTGAAAACAACTTGTGTGAGCGTATCTGTGCTAAAAATGCTTAATTGCTGCGTTTTGTCATTGCCGATTCCGCTGATTTGATACCATTGATCCTTATAGGAAAATACTTTTACCCGAACAGTGTCATGAACGATACTATCTCTTACTACTGTAATGATATTTTTCTGAGTTTCAATCACGGTGCTACTTACCTGAGTTGCCCTATTTAATTTGATCCCCATATCTGTTACCGTTTTGGCCTGAACAGGAAAAAGTTCTTTCAACTCACCAGTGCGCACAAGCAACACATCGGTTTGAGCAGCGAGCTTTCCGTTCTGTGTTTGGATGTATTTTATTGATTCGTTCAAGGTTTCCATGTTGTTTGCCAGTCGAGCATTATCCTCTCTCAAACGTTGGTTACTTCTCCATAACAGTATGACTGCGCCTATTAAAAGCAGCAGGAACACTATTTTTTGAAGTTGTTTGTTTGCGAGTATTTTTATGAGCGTATTCATCTTTTGAGGGTCTAGTTGTTTGCGACCAGATATAGGCCGATAAAATGGTCATGATTCCTGCGATACTAGCAGTAGCAACACCTTCCATTTTAGAATAAATAGAAAGCAGAGTGACTATTGCTAAAAATGCAGCAGCAGAGAGCGTAAGTTTTAAGCGTGTTTGTGAGTTCATGGTTTATTGTTGAATAATTGTTTTTTCCTGGTTGACATCCACTAGGTTATGCACCAAGTAGTTTTCAGCGAAATAGGTGTCTTGACTTTCCACGTTGATGTTGACTACATTCACTGTTTCATCGATGCGTTCGAAACTTGTGATTTCTTGCAGTCCCAACGTATAATGGTAAATGCGATCACCAACTACAAGCTCACTGGCTCTTTTGAAGGCATAGATCCCTTCACGAAGTGTCAGCAAAGGATGCTCAAAAGTGATTTTTAGCTCCTGGTTAATTAGGAAATAATACCCATATTGTGACTTTTGAATTCCAACAACAACAGAACTTTCCTCACTTGGTGTGAACGTATCTGTCGAGAATGTTTTCCATGCATCTTCTTGTTCACTGTCTAATCCAGTAATTGCGACCGTTTTTACCAAATCACCCAATTCTAGGTCTTCAATTTTTTTAGATGATCCGTCTGGAAGTAGGATTAATGTTCCATAAACCAAACATCCTCCACCTGTTCCTCCGCCAGTTCCTCCACCTCCTGTGCCAGGATCGGTAGTTCCTCCGCCAGAGGTGGTTGTGGAAGAACAGCCATCCAAACAAGCGTTTACCCAAGTTCTGTTTTGTAAAACTTGCAGAGTAAGAAGTCTGGTGTCAGGACTTACGCCCATTCTGTAATCGTTTTCTTGTGGCTCCGTATCAGGATTAAGTACCCAATAAATAAAGCCACCTGAAAGCAAAGGATAATGACCAGTTGAACCGTAACCTGCACCAACACCGCCTTCAAATTGTTTGCGAGCAGGGATGCTTTGAAATGAATTTAGGTCAACAACTCCTTCTACTTGTTTGGATGCTATTTTTTCCATTTGTTAGTTGATTTAAGGATTAATAAGAATAGTTCACAACAATGTCATCTGTTGGTTCAGTTGCATAGGGAACTGTGAATGTCAAGGTTCTTGAACCGCCTGTATTGCTTGTGGTTTTTACACGAACTCCATTGAAGAATACATGAATATTGAAACCTGCTTTTGGGGTTTGTGCCAAGGTTACTGAAACAGCTGTATTTGCCGCACCTGTAAGTGCAGTGAATGTTTCAATCGTTTCTGTAAAAGCATCCTCTTTTGCGTTGGCGGTGCTTTGAGCAGTTGCCGCAGCGGTTGCGGCGTTATTTGCCGTGGTTTGTGCCGCAGCAGCAGCAGTGGATGCACTGTTTGCAGTACTTTGAGCAGAACTTGCAGCTGTTGAGGCACTGTTCGCAGTTGACTGAGCTGTGGCTGCATTTGCAAGCGCTGAATCCGCGGTTGACTTAATTGTATCCAAGTTTACGTTGGCCGCAACTGTGATTTTATCCAATTTACCTTTGTAGGTTCCGTTGAATGCAAACGTATCAGCATTACTCTCATAAGATGCTTTTACGGCCGCTGCGGTCAAGGCATTGGTGAACAAGTCTTCATCCGCAATCTTTTTGAAAGTAGAAGTTGAACCCGTTCCAGTTGTAACAGCTGTAACAATGTACAATGCCCACTTGGTGTCTCCGTCATCATTGACAAATACACGGTCGGTAACTTTTAATCCAGTCAAGGCATTCTTTGCTGTATTGTCTGCTACGTTAAAGGCATTTTTTGCACCTACTACCAAGGCATCAACCTCCGTTTTAGAATACAATGAAAGGTTTGTTCGAGCTGTGCCCGCGTTAACATCTGATAAATTATTGGCGATTTTTACAACCTGTGCATCTAATGCTCTTGTTGCTAGGTCAGCCGATAAACCTTCAATCTGTTTGATTTTGATAAATTCGCTCATGTTTTATTGTTGTTTTTAGTTGTTTACAAGGGTTAAGTATTTGATATAGACATGGTCTGTGGGTTCTAAATTGAATCCTCCATGCCAGTTTAATGTGCCCGATGAAATATCAAAGGCGCTATTGGTTCCGTAGTCGTAAATCGCTCCGTTTACCGCAAGAAAAAGTCCTTCTGGATCAGAGGTATTTAGGTTAACCGAAAATTTGTCTTGGCCACTTACCCCAACTGTTAAGGGTACTTTTTGCCAATCAGCTCTCCATGTGCTGTTATCTGTTGATCCGCCGCCACCGCCAAGGTCGCCCTGCACATTGTTAATTCGGTAGCTTTCGCCATGAATGATAATTTCATTGTTAATCGGATCTCCCAGAAGTTCTAGGATTTCGCGAACTGAGAAATTCTTTTGTTCTCCTGTTCTAACTTGTGTGAGTGTGAATGCCATTACTTTTTCTTTATCCAGTTTTTATAAATGTATCTGCCTGTCAAAAAGATTATTGCTGCTCCTGCGAGGGAGAATCCACCTTTGACAAGAAGATTTTTTTTTTAGCTATCTCTAGTATGCTTTCATAATTGGCTATCAGACCTCTCATGTATGCGTTTCTGTTGTCTCCGTTTTTTTCAGAGATGTATGGACTGTGAGCAATCTTATCCGCGTATTTTTTGTAATCCATCGCAGCTGCATGAGCCGTTTTGTAATTGGCTGAAATCAACCGAGCAAAGTCATTAAAACTATCTTGTGGTGATGCGTATGTTCTGAACTTTAACTTGTATTGATTTTGTGCTTGATAAACACCACCTTTCCAAAATTCATTGGGTTTACCACCTGCGGTGATACCGAAAAAATTATTGTGTTTGGTCGACAAATTGGATGTTCCCCAGGCACTTTCGAAAGAGCCTTGCGCCAAAATAACCAGAGGATCCATTTTGAATCGATCGCCTGCTTTCTTTGCAAATTGGTAGTTATTGACTACGTATTGTTCTGTTTTTAAACTCATACTTGTTCTTGTAATTGAATGTATCGTTTCTCGACCCACCTTAGGGTATTGTCCACTGTTTGAAATTGTAAGTACTCCCCGTAGCCTGTATTCATACTCATGATGAGTTTACCTAGAACTGTATTCGGCATTGCATAAGCAATTGGAATCAATCGCTCATTGAGCACAGGTGTATTCATCCTGGTCAATAATCGAGGCATTGGAATGCCTTTCAGGGTAAAAAAGTCGGGCGGTTTTTTCCAACCCGTAAGTTTCTTTGTTGCTGGATATGCATCAAACATGTTTTTGTAGTAGGTGAAAATATCTACATACAATGAGGAACTAGAAACCCAAAAGCTTACGCGTTTTTTGTTCTTGTTTTTATAGGCAGCAGGGGCGTTCACCGCGTTTATTACATAGGCCACTTCAATGAACTTGACATTGTTCACTTCATCAAACTGCTGTCTGCCTGTGGCATAACCTAGAAATTCACCAGCATAAGCCTGGCGAAGAATATTTTGATCGGAAAACACTTCGTAAAATGCTCCATGATTACTTGCATCAGGCGAACTTCGAAGTGATACCGCTTTTTTTGCTACAATTAATTGATTGGCTTTGGCAAACTGAACTGGTGGTGCACCACCTTTTGACGTGTCTTTGTCTTTGTTGGAACTGATGATCGTAAGAAACTTTTGGTATTCACTAGTAGACAACTCATCTTGTATGTTATCAAGCAAATTGTCTTGATAAAGATTTTTATATGCCTTTTGAACACTATCCAAATTCGTAATGGTTTTTGCCGTATTCAATACAGTGCCTGTATCGGTTGTGTCCATACTCATCATCCATGAAATACCAGATGGATTCATTGCTGAGCGCAATGCCATCGCCTGGCGTACTTCAGGACTGTCGTCTGCCTTGTTTTGAGCATCCGATTTATTCAAAGAAGCAATGATGTTTTTACCCAAACGATAAGTCAGGTAAATACCGCCAACTACCAGCGCACCATTGATGAGCTTGGATTGGTTGTTTTCGACAACTTGAATGATTTTTTCTTTCGTGGATGCCATATTCGTTTAATTAAATCATGCTTTTGATTTTAAGCTTCACCAGTGGGAGTTCAATTTTTTTTGAAATACTCACCAGCTCTTGTGCTTTGAAATTATTTGCAATGGTTTGAAGTGCTTTTTGTACATGCCTAGCTTCTAGGTCACTAGTTACCTTCACTTGTATCAATACATCTTGTTGTGCCATGTTTAAGTAGGATTATTTATTGGTTGTGGTTGGGTGATAAATTGTAAGATGCGCTGAAGATTCCCTCTATCTTTTTCAATTTCAGAAAGCATCAAATACATCGTTCCCAGTTCCTGGTCGTTCATTGTTTTACAAAATGAAAAGATCATTTCTAGGATTGTATCGCGTTGTGAATCCTTGGGTTCAGTTTCTGTATCTTTTCCTTGCTCAATATTTTTGTCTTCCTGTTCTGTTCCTGCAAGAAAATTCATTGCAGCGCCCATTGGGGAGTTAGTCAAAAACTTAGCTAGGCCAGGTAAAGCCATCCCAATGATATTTGAATAATATTCAACCTGCTTTTTCGCATCCAGGGTATTTTGCATATCCTGCATTTGAAATTCAAGTTCTTCGTTTTCCGTTTGTAAGCGTTGAAGTTCAGCACTCATGCGTTCCAATTCCTTAGAACGTTCCATTTCAGAGAACTTGCGCTGCACTAGATCATTCACTTCCGCTTCTCCCAATCCAGAATAACCCGAAAGTGCGCGTGGAATATCATCATCTACATCCGTCCATTCAAAAGTCTTTGCCCATATTAAACTGCCAGAATCCTGGTCTTTAAATTCGACTTTAACCTTGTCAGGATTTTCAGATTTATCATAGCTCCTAACTAAGTGTGAAAAGTTTGCTACATCTGCCTGTTCAATGCTATTGAGCTTCTTGCCGTTTCGGTAGAAGACAGCATTAAAAACCACATTGCTGTGTCCCTGTTTGGGGAAGGTTTGAATCATTTTTTGACTCACCTGTATGAGATGATATATCTTTTTCTTACTCATTACTCCTTGACGATTTGAATGAATTCTATATTGGGGTATTCTTGGGTATTTACAGGTAGCTCAATGGCTACTAGGCCACTGAATTCTTCGAGACCTTCCAATCCGTTTTGACTGGTTAGGACTTCTAAACTGTTGGTGTCCGAAATAATCCGTGTACCAATGGGTAGCGCAAACGAGTTGGTGAGCAATAAATACTCATTGTATGCCTCAATTTCGTATCTCAGAATACCAGGCTTCGTTACTACATTTTTAAAACGCTGCAACTCAATTCCAATGGTTCGCTGTTTGAACTGTTGATGAATGTGAATTAAGTGATCGAACATAATTGGTCTGGGTTTAATTCTTCACTGATTAGTTCATGATCATCCTCTTCAATTTCATCATCCTCACAAATACATTCATCTGTTTGCGTGTTGGCTTTTGCAACCATCTCAGTACGTTCTTTCTTTGGAAAATTCTCCTTCTGAAATGGACTACTTAAACTCTCTGTGCAGCGCAGATATAGGCTTACGATGTAAGGCACAAATACATTTGATTTCATAGTGTCAACATATACACCCACCACTAATTGACCTCGAAGCATCTCAACATCCAAAGTTTGGAATTCATGAGTTACTTCAGGTTCATAAAAGGCTTGAGCCGAAACAGGCACTACAATTGCTTCTTCCTTCAAACTATTAAACGATGCTGTAAACCACCCAATTTCTGGGATGTACAAATCCGTTTGCACACCTCGAACATGCACAGCTTTAAATCCTGTACAGCGTTTTAGGTTGCTAGGTATTTTGTGTTGAAACCGAACAATTTGTCCTGGTCTGTCCACTTGAAGTCGAATGATATTGTAGCGTATTGCGGCCATTGCTCTTATTTTTCATTGGTAAGCCACAAATAAATTTTCACTTCATAAGGATAGCCGTATGCTGAATATCCGTTTTCTAAAGATGCGGATGGCGCAATAGTAGCAGCTGGCTGTCCGTCTGTGAACCTTCCTTCAACAGTACTTCCAGCAGCGTCCAAGAGCTCCTCAAAAAAGAAATACTTCTGATTGGGAGCTACCTGGTTGCCACTAGTAAGCAGTTTCACCTCATGCACATCTTCAAAAATGTCCTGATTATTCACTTTTAGTCCCAACAAGCATCCAGGAACAAGGCGTTCTTCAGGAATAGAAACATAAATGCCTCTTATTCTAGCGTATTGCTTGTCGGTTTGTGCATTGAATCGAATACTGTCTCCAGGCTTGGTGACATTCACTCGAATTTGCTGAAACTTGTGGTTTTTCATGGTGAATTGGATTTATCTTTTACGCTTTGATTACAGCTGTTCCGCGAAGGATTGCCTTCAAATATGAATTTTGAGGTGCATTTGCAGACCACTCGATATTCAATTCAATGGATTGTTGGTCACGGATAATTTTTGGATTATCCAATACCCACAAACCTTTGAAAGTATCTTTTCCTGTAGTTTGGAATACTTCACATGAAGTGTTTGGAATCAATACAGTTCCGTTGGCTTTGAATTCAAATTCACCGTTGCGCATGTAGTCTGGAACCACATCATAGTTTACTGATCCAGGTGAGTCGTTGTTGTCACCAACACCGCCCAACAACTGCAATCCGTACAACAAGAAGTAGTTTCCTTTTTCCAATTTGCCACTAGAGATGTTGCTAGATCCAACAACTTTGTTGTCGTCATCTTTGAACATCTTAATGACTTTAGAGCCACTGATGGTTTTTACTACATAGTAAGCGGTATCAACAGCTTGCAATGATTGATTTGCCAATCCAACTTGGATTTCTTTTGGCAACATGGATATGCGTTTTTCAAACTCTGCACGAGAGCGTGAGCCTGTTGCATTGGTAGCAACACGAGTTTGGTTCTGCATTTTGCGGAACAGTTTTTTCTTGTCATTAGGGCCACTAAGGTCAAGGGCTTGCAAAAAGTCATCTTCTGACATTGCACCTAGTAAGTTGTACTCACTGTTTTCGATTTGTCCGAGCGTTAACATATTTCTGATTTTTTAATTGTTTATGAATAATTATTAGGGTTAAATGATTTCGATGTAGGCTAAATCCTCTTCTGCTACACCTTCAACCATTGCTGAATGAGAGGAGAATTCTTCGGGATTGTAGGAAGTTGGAGAAGACAATGCTGGTAAGTCAGGATTGTAGCGTTCTACTGACAAGTTCATCGGTTCGCGATACACGGTTGGTTCACCCAATCCATCTATGCCATTGAAACTAAAGTCAGAAAGTCCAGCCAAGAGATCCTTTTTCAAGAATACTTTTACTCCAGATAGTAAACCCGATGCGCCAACACCCGTTGCCAACATTTTCATGTTAGGGTCTTTTAGCATTAAGTTTCCAGCAGTACCAACACCCAAAAGGACAATTGGTCGAGCAAGTGCTTTGGCATTGAATCCAGTTGCCGTTGCATCTACATTCAATACTTTGTCAATCATTTTTCCGCCCAATGAGCCGATGACAACACCGCCAGTGAGCATAGCCAAGGTTTTGATTTCTCCCATCACAGCTTGGCTACTGATTTTGGTTTTTTTTGTTTGAGTTGCCATGATTTGCGTATTTATTGATTAAAATAGTTTTACAGGGGTAATATTTTTTTTACTTCTACCTTGGTTAGCTCGACTTGTAGTCGTTGTTTTTTTAGGTATTGTTTTTTTGGTTGTAGTTGTTGGTTTTCGTTTGGTTCGATAACCAGATAAGCCCGATGCTTTTTTCTTTGGTTTCACCAATTGATAAATTCCAAAAGCTAGCAAACCGCCGCCGATAACAGCAGGCACAGGATTGGTTTTAATGAAGTTCATTATTCCACCACTGGTAGCTTTTGGAGTAGCAGAAGGGTCATTGCTAGTTGTGGCAGGAGCCAACGAGGTTTCAGGTTGAGTAGTTAAAGCCATTTTTTCTATCGCATTAGGTTCAGTTTGTTGGAATTCTGATGCAGCATCAGCTGCTCCAGGATCAGAGCTTACTTCGCTGGTTAACGTATTCATATCTAGGTTTTCATCCTTTCCAATTAGTCCAGATTCTTTTAATATTTTGATGGTTGCAATGATTACAGGTGCGGCAGCTGCAATTACAGTTGCTGAAGCTGGATCACCTAAATAACCCGACATTTGTTCTTCAACATAGCCACTTAGGTTTCCTGCACGTCCTTTTAGAATTGCATTTTTTAAAGCATCACGACTTCCTTGAAGCTTATCTGCAAAAAGTTTTTCAACCTTCACCAAAGCACCTTTACTTTTTTGCCACGTAGCAGCTGATACATTCTTTGCTGCGGCTTGTTGCTGCGTTCCATAAGCCCATTTGAGTTTGGAAGCCATTTTCCCTAAATTCAATTTCATTGCAAGCAGAAATCCTCCGCGAGCAGCAATTGAAAGGGGGTTGTATTTTACTACAGCTTTTACTGCAACTTTAGCAGCTTGACCAACTTTTTGTCCTACCGTTTTTACCGTCTTTTTTACATTGGTAAAAAATCCCTTCACATTGATTCCACTTAGAGCTAGATCATCTGGATCGTAGTTCAATCCATTCATGGTATTTACGCCGTTTTGCAAATTCAATTGGGCTTCGTTTTTAGCGAGAATATCCAAGGCCTCATTTCGCTTATCGGTGTACCAGTATTGAATGGCATAGTCCAACATTTTTATCAGTGCCTGTGGATCATCAACTGTGGAAACCAAACTTGGATTTTGCGCCACTGCGTTGCGTGTTGCCACTAAATTTTGATATAGTTTATCTAGGTCAGATTGATTGGTTGTTGCTCCAAGGCCAATGCCTGAAAGAGAAGTTGCCATTACTGCTTCATAGTGGTCATTTCCTGAAACGCCACTCAGTACGGCTACATTTATGCCTTTAAGATTCATATTGTAATCCATTTTATCGGTGTATTTTTTTTCGTAATTGAATTCAGAAACCACAGCATCAATTACACAATAGTTATTGGCTCCAGTAGTAGGCACAATCACATATACATGCTGCCATGAATCCTGACTATATTTTGTAATTCGAAAGCTGTGCGGGATTTTTAAATTGGTGAGAATGCTTGAAGTAAAAATGCTCATGCAGTCACAGTCAACTCCCGTAGCTCTTTCAGCCCAGGATCTTGCAGGTCTTCTGAGTTGTTCAAGTCCACGCTGATCCAATTTGTATTGAATGAAGTTGTGGATGAACTCCCAAATAGCTTGACAGGTCTCATGGGTGGAAGGCCGCTTGAGTAATGGAGCGATTCGCTTGGTGTCGTCAAGGTATTTCCAAACGACTTTCTCCATTAACTCAACAGTATCCGTTACTTCTCCATCTTTGATAATGACACGGTCACGCTCATCAGGTGGTGGGAAATACGAATTATAGCGGCTTCCATCCTTGATGGCACGATAACCACTAGTTACAGTTTTGGTTGGTATATGTGCGAGTGTGCTCATTAGATGATTTTGCTAGGTTCAGATTCATAAAAGAGCCCATTTACATAGGTGGTGAAAGACATTTCAATCGGAATACCGAGTTGATCAATTAAGTTCTTTTTATTGCCCGATTTAAACGCAGTAATCACTGCTGGAACTTTTGAAACAATGTTGGATATAAGCCCTGAAAGGGTCATCCAATTGATTTGAAGTTCAATGGTGTCGATTTGAGTAACACCGAGCGGTTTGATTATAATTTCTTTGTTTTCCGCATTGGATTGGGACAACAATTTGCCTTTACTTTTTACACTTACAACGGGCTTTGTAATCTTTACAGAATCCTTTGAAGGATTGTTGATCGCTACTTCTGTGCGGAATGATAACCCACCTAAATTGACAGCATGGACACGAGGATTCACCAACGAAATATTGGTTTGATCACCTACGTTTTGCATTTTTAGTAACCTAACAATGCCATAAACCGCAACGGCTCCTAGTGTTATGCCAACCAATTTATTCATTGTCGTCAGCAGATTTTTCGTTAAATAATTGATTGAGTTTGCGAGAAGCAGCGTCTAATACTTTCTTAACCACATAGCCAGCAACAGCTGATGCAGTAGCATAAATAATAACGGTGGTCAGTCCTGGTAATGTTATAGCCAGTAATAAGGGCTTAGCGGAAATTGCTTTACCAACGCCACCGACAACACCTGAAACGGTTGTAAATAATGCAGTATGTGTGTGATGTTGCATGAAGTCTTGTATCGATTAGGATACAAACTTCTGAAATGAATTATTGGGGAAAAGGCGGATGAGGGTGTGTAAATCTCTAAACAGGTGTATGTAAATATATGAGGGTAAAATTATGAATTCAAATTAGCGCCAAGTTTATAAATACATTTTACAGATACATTTCAGCATCAAGCAAGAAAATAAGGACAAAAGGTGTATTCCACATATCTAAGCGAGTAAAGTTGAAAGCTACACGCTATGAAAATCACCAAATTAAAGTTCACATTTTAACTAAATTGATAAAACATCTGGATATTTATTTAATAGTTTATATATTTGTGAACTATTAAACTACGAAATGATTATAGACAAACATATTTTTGAACTCCATGCTGATGTTTGCAAAGCATTGGGACATCCGTTACGTATAGAAGTAATTGATATACTTGAAAAAAGAGAACTCTGTTTTACTGATATTTTAGAAATAACAGGTGGACTTAAATCTAATCTTTCTCAGCATCTTTCAGTAATGACAAAAAAGGGTATTCTAAAAACAAGACAAGAGGGACAATCTGTTTATTTTTCGCTTTCCTCAATAAAAGTAGCTCAAGCTTGCCGTCTTATGAGAGAGGTTCTTATAGGCACTCTTAAAAAACAAAATAAAGTATTGGAAAAATTAGCTTAAATATTAGAGTATGAAAACATTAATCATCATCAATGATGCACCTTACGGTACAGAAAAAGCATTCAATGCTTTACGAATTGCTAACCAAATAAATAAAGATTTTCCAGAAAACGACGTTTGTATTTTTCTTATAGCTGATGGTGTAAGTTGTGCTGTCCCTAACCAAAGTACGCCAAATGGATATTATAATATAGAACGAATGCTAAAACTTTCTATAAACAAAGGTGCGAGACTTTTGCTTTGCGGTAGTTGTTTAGATGCAAGAGGTTTGAAAGAGATCACACTTGTTGAAAAAGCACAAATCAGTTCAATGGCAGAGTTAACAAATGAAATTATTAACAGCGACAAAGTATTAACCTTTTAATATGAAAAAACACCTAATTATAGCAAGTTTGTTGCTTTTGACAAGTATAAAACTACAAGCACAGTGTGCTGACAATTCTAATCAAAAAGTATCATCAACAACAATTGGTTTAGTTATATATTCAAACGATGTAGAAACAATTTGGAATGCTATTCGCTTCGCCAACTTTTCAAAAACCAAAGGAGATACAGTGAGTATTTTTCTATTAGGAAAGGGTGTAGAATTGGATAGTTTGGTGAAATCAAATACTGATTTACAAGAACAGGTGGATGAATTTCTGAAAAATAAGGGTACTATTTTGGGTTGCGGTACTTGCTTACAAAGTCGAAATAATGATGAACCAAAAGTTTGTAAATTTTCTTCTATGAGTGATTTGTATGATTTAGTGCGAAAAAATAAAATCATTTTAACTTTTTAAAATATGCGAAATATAATAGTATTTTCTACTTTGATGCTTATCAGTTACAACTTAATGGCACAAACCAAAACTGAAATAAAAATTGTTGGCGAAATGAGAAATGTAATGTGGAAAGGACAACTTTATGGAAACATAAATCTTGACACAATTGCCAACAAAGAACATTTATTCGGACTTGGCCCTGTTGAATATTTATCAGGAGAATTAATGATTTTTGATGGAAAAGCATATAAATCAACTGTTCTAACACCAACAACTATGAAAGTAGAAGAAACTTTCATAACCAAAGCTCCGTTTTTCGGTTACGCCAATATTGAAAAATGGGAAGAGCAAAATTTGCCAGATAGCGTAAAAACTTTAACACAATTAGAAACATATATTAATGCTATTTCTCAAAGATCTAAGCGACCATTTTTCTTTAAACTTGAAGGCGAAATTTCATCTGCAAATATTCACATTGTAAATCTGCCTAAAGGCTCAAAAGTGAGTTCGCCAGACGAAGCACACAAAGGTCAAACAAATTATCAATTGCAAAATGAAATAGTTGATATTCTTGGTTTTTTCTCAACCGAACACAAAGCAATTTTCACACACCACGATACTTTTTTACACTTACATTTAATTACCAAAGACAGATCTAAAATGGGACATTTGGAACAAGTTGAATTAAAAGGAACGGTAAAATTATTTTTACCCATCTACTAAAAAGGATAATATAATGAATTCAGAAAACATAAAACTTGGGCTTAAGGAAAATTGGAAACAGTTTACCATTTTAGTAATCGTGAACGCTTTTGTTGGTGGAATGATAGGAATGGAAAGGACTATTTTTCCGCAGTTTGCCGAATTGGAATTTGGTGTAGCTTCAAAGACAGCAATTCTTTCTTTCATTACAGCATTCGGTATTACTAAAGCCATTGCAAACTATTTCACAGGACGACTTGCCAATAGATTCGGACGAAGGAATTTACTTTTATTTGGTTGGCTTATCGCTATTCCAATTCCATTTATACTCATTTACGCCCAAAGTTGGAGTTGGGTGATTTTTGCCAATATGCTTTTAGGTGTTAGTCAAGGGCTGACTTGGAGTAGTACAGTAGTTATGAAAATCGACCTAGTTGGAGAAAAAGACCGAGGATTTGCAATGGGTTTAAATGAATTTGCAGGTTATTTTGCAGTTGGTGTGGTTGCATTCTTGACAGGTTATATTGCCAATACTTATGGTATTACCCCTTATCCATTTTACGTTGGAATTTTCATTTCCATTATTGGTTTTATCTTAACTGCACTTTGGGTGAAAGACACAAGAGTGTTTGTTCATAAAGAAAATGCTACCGACAATACAACACAACTTGACAATGTGTTTTTAGAAACAACTTTCAAAAACAAAACATTAAGTTCAGTAACACAGGCAGGACTAATAAACAACCTGAATGACGGAATGATTTGGGGCTTGCTTCCAATAGTTCTTTTGTCGCTAAACTTTGACAATGGAAATATTGGTATAATCACAGCAATTTATCCGACTGTTTGGGGTATCGGACAACTTTTTACTGGCAAAATGTCCGACCATTACTCAAAAAAAGCAATGCTATTTTGGGGAATGCTTTTGCAAGGGGTGGCCATTTTACTTATTCCGTTTAGTAGTGACTTTTATGAATTAGTTTCTATTTCAGCAATTTTAGGTTTAGGTACTGCATTAGTTTATCCGACATTTTTATCAACTATTGCGCAAGCAACAAGCCCCAAACAAAGAGCCGAGAGTATTGGCACGTTTCGCCTTTGGAGAGATTTAGGTTATGCTTTCGGTGCAATAATTTCAGGTGTTACTGCCGACTTATTCGGTATTGATTACGCCATTTATCTCATTGGTGGATTAACAATTATTTCTTCATTCATAATCAAATTCCGTATGCCCGAACAAATAAAAACTATCAAAGAATGTATTGAAGTTGAGGAGGTTAAACAAGCACTTCAAAACAACCAAAAAATTCAAATCATTGACGTAAGAAGTAAAGAAGAATATGAACAAGCTCATATCCCAGATGCTTTGAACATTTCACTTCAAGAATTAAAAAACAGCCTTTCACAACTTGATAAAAACTTTCAATTTGTTACTGCGTGCGGTAAAGGTGGCGGACGATCAGCAGATGGAGCAAAACTTTTAAAAGAGTTTGGATTGAATGCAATTTGGCTCTGTGGTGGAACAAATAAATGGCTAAATATTAACTGATGATAAAAACGTTTACACCAAACACAATATGGCTAAAAGGACTTAAAAAGTTCACGGCTCCCCAAACTCATCAACAATAACCTTGACATGTGCTGGTGTCAGTAATCTAAGACCTGGCTTATAACCATGGCTCTTAAGTACAGGTAAAACATTTTCACTCAATTTGATCCACCTGCGCAATTGAGCACTGGCACTTTTCTTTGATATATTAGGAAAATAGAGCTGAGCAAGCTCCCCATAACCGTATGATTTTATTCTAAATTTCTCTTCCATTTTCTAAACTCGTCTAATTGGGTATAAAAAAAGCCCTGGGGTTTCCAGGGCTTTAAGTTTAAAATGACATTGCTAATCGGGTTCCTAACCTAGTGGATAGTAGTTCCATATCTTCACCTACTTTTTTATCTACGATTCGGGCATAGTGCTGGGTACTTGTAATGTTTTTGTGCCCAAGCATTTTACTAACCGATTCAATAGGTACACCATTCATCATTGTAAGCGTGGTCGCAAATGTGTGACGAGCGATGTGATAAGATAAGTTTTTAGTGATGCCACAGAAGTCTGCCAACTCTTTGAGGTAAGCATTCATCTTTTGATTGCTCAGGATAGGCAATACGAGGTCGTCTGCTTCAAGCAAATCCAAATCAACGTACTTGTTTATGATTTGCATTGGAACGCCCAATAACGGCACGTTTGCACGCCCTCCTGTTTTTTGCCTTTTGGTTTTAATCCAGGTGCCAGCTTCATTTCTTTCAATCTCGCAACGTCTGAGTTTTTTTACATCCGCGTAAGCCAAACCTGTGAAGCAAGAAAATACAAAAAAGTCCCTAACCCTAATAATCCTATCAAATGAAGAGGTGTACTCCATAATTGATTTCAATTCATCCTCTGTAAGGTAGGGACGGTCAACTTCTTTCATGGTTAAGCTGATTCCTGCAAACGGATCCTTTAATATCCATCCATGACGGAGACAACGATACGTTATCCTTTTAAGATTTTGCAAGAACTTGTTTGTGGTGTTAAAACTGCAACCTTTCTCCGTTTTCAGATACATACCAAATTCAGTAACCATGTAATGATCGATGGATTTAATCGGCACATCGTTGACTTTGTATTTGATTTTTAGGAAATTCGAGAAATGATTTTTGGCAGCATTGTACTTTTGACAAGTGGCATAGGTACTTTCCTTACCAATTAATTTGCGAAGTCCCTCAATGTGGTCTTCCCAAATTTCAATAATCATTTTGGCTTTTGCTGTGTTAACTCCGAGTACCGCATCACGTAAAAGTTGCGGAGTAACGGTATCGTACATGGTAATAAGCTCGCTGTACTTTTGGCGAGTTCGGGTGATCACGGAATCAATGTAATCATTGAATTCACGTGCTTCGTGAGAGCGACCAATTACTTTGGCGCGTTTGGAATCCCAGTCTTTGGGCTGAATACTTCGCTGGAGCTGTAAAACTACACGTTCTCCATTGATGTTGATTTTCATGAGAACGGGAACTTCACCGTTCTTTTTTGCTTTTGTTCTGCTGATGTAAACAACCAGCGAGAAGTTTGATTTTTGACTTGACGACATTTGGCACTAATTTTTTACGTTGTGCCCCCCTTTAAATGTTTTACAAATGTACGTTTCCAAAGAGGAAAATAGCCGCCTAACTCATTGTTTTT